>JFJP01034772.1_pt1 | contig 16532 bp, 13 predicted proteins | sample 431651 | NCBI WGS metagenome assembly JFJP01 (sample SAMN02602958, study PRJNA72255) | Microbial mat metagenome, whole genome shotgun sequencing project. | biome: fresh water; feature: sink hole; material: water; isolation source: purple microbial (photo- and chemosynthetic) mats found in... | reverse complement strand
GCGCTGGAGGCCTTCCGCGGCAGCGCGCAGGCGGCTGTAATCCATCCCCGACTCCGCCGCCATCCAGCCTAGCCCGACCGATGCACGCTCACCGAGTACCCGCAGTACGGCGCCTCGTGCCTGTCTCACCGAACCCTCGAAGCTCGATTGCCGCTTGTACACCGCGGCCTTTCTGGCGGGATCAGGCTCGCGCTTCTTGAGCCAGGCTCCATAGTCCATAAGGGCGTAGTACCAGGTCCGAGGATCGTCGGTATCGACCAGTTCACCCGCCACTGCTTCAAGTTCCCGGTCCCGCACTTTTTCCACGTCTTTGAAAAAATGAAAAATCAGTGCGGCACGGATATTGGTTTCAAGGAAGGCGCCTGGCAAGCCCCAGGCAAAAGCCATGACGGCACGCGCGGTATACCGGCCTATACCGGGCATGGCAAGAAGCAACTTCTCTTCGGGCGGCGGTACGCCCCCGTACAATTCTGCGCATAATCGAGAGGTTTCACGAAGCCGTATCGCGCGTGAATTGTAGCCGAGACCCCGCCACGACTCGTATATATCCGCAAGCGATGCTGACGAGACGCTTTTTGCGTCAGGAAAGCGTGCCATCCAGGCGTCGTACTTGGGCTCTACCCTATGTGTCTGGGTCTGCTGGAGCATTACCTCGGAAACAAGGATAGCCCAGGGGTCCCGGGTACGACGCCAGGAGAAATCACGTCCTTCACGGGAATAGAAATCGAGGACGGCGCTCCTGAATGCTGATGCCTCGCCTTCAGGGAGCATTATTCTGCAAAGATATGTACGTACTCGTGAAGGAGGTCCTCCGCTGTGGATTTGCACCCGCCGCATACGGTGCCTATCTTGGTGCGCGCCTGCAGGCCTTCCCAGTCGCGGGCGCCTTGCTTGACGGCCTCTTCGATGTCGCGGTCGGTAATGTTGAGGCACGAACAGATCACTTGAGCGCCTTCGTTGTGAAATTCACCCTCGCGGCCGTTTTTGGCAAGATAGTCGTCAATAGCCGCACGCAGGGCTTTGTCACCGAGAACGGAACAATGGATCTTGTTGTCGGGCAGGCCGCCGAGATGCTTGACGATGTCGTCGGGCTTGATGTTGTACGCCTCGCGGATGGGTTTGCCTTTTATCACCTCGGATAGCATCGAGGTACTGGCTATGGCGCTCGCGCAGCCGTAAGTCTTCCACCGTGCATCGAGAATCACGTCATCCTCGATGTGCAGCATGAACATCATCTGGTCCCCGCACTTGATGTTGCCGGTCATGCCCTGGGCGTTGAACGTGAAACCGTCGTCGGGCTTGAATATATTGCGCGGGTTTACAAAGTGGTCCTTGACGACATCCGAATATAGCCAGGTGAACGCATCGCTCACGTGATCCTCCAATGTATAGAAAAAATGCTCAGAATGAAACGGTTGACATGGCGCGGAGCCGCGCTATGATCGGACCGACTTTTGATGCAACATAATCGACTTCATCGACGGTGGTGTCCCGTCCCAAGCTGAACCGGATCGAGCCATGCGCCAGTTCCGGGCCGACACCTGTCGCCAGCAGCACATGGCTTGGTTCAAGACTGCCGCTCGCGCAGGCCGAGCCGGTCGACACCCGTATGCCCTCGAAATCGAGCGAGAGCAGTATAGCCTCACCTTCCGCACCGGGGAAAGATACGTTGAGGGTATTAGGCAGTATCGAAGTCGGGTGTCCGTTGACCTTGGCTTTCGGTACCGACGCGAGTATTCCGTCGCGCAGCCTGTTTCGTAGGACTAAAACCCTCTGCGAGTACTCTAAAAGCTCCCCGCGGGCAAGTTCTGCTGCCAGACCGAATCCGTATATTCCGAGGTTGTTGTAGGTTCCGGCACGGTATCCATGCTCCTGGTGGCCACCGCGGATGAGCGGTTCCAGCGGGCTTCCCTTGCGGTGGTACAAACCACCTATGCCCTTGGGACCATACAGCTTGTGGCACGACATGGTCATGTAATCGACGCCCCAGGCATCGACATCCACGGGGATCTTGCCGACAGCCTGGGTAGCATCGGTATGAAAAAATGCCCCCGCTGCCTTCGCTATCGCGGAAGCCGCGCGCATGTCCTGGACAGTGCCTATCTCGTTGTTGGCAGCCATGATTGATACCAGAAGTGTATCCTTGCCGACTGCTTTCCTGAGTGCCTCCGGCCGGACCATACCGTCTCCATCAACTTCGAGAAAGGTCACAGGAAAGCCCTCTGATTCAAGCCACTTTGCAGCGTTGAGCACACAGGGGTGCTCTATCGAAGTGGTCACGATGCCTTTTCTACCGGTTTGCCTTCCGACATGGAACATCGTCGCAAACACCGTGTTGTTGGATTCCGAACCACCACTGGTAAAAATGACGCTCTCCGGATCCTTGGCGCCTATAAGGGATGCCACCGAAGCGCGCGACTGTTCAACCCTTGCAAACGCCCTGCGCCCGGCTTCGTGCATGCTCGAGGCGTTGGCGAATAATTCCATATCCGCCACCTGCTCGGCTTTCACTTCAGGCCTGAGCGGTGTTGTGGCGTTATAGTCCATATAAACGAATCGTGAGTCCATGTAAAACCTCTCCGTATACATTACCGTAGTTATATGAAATCGACTAGGAGCCAACACCAAATTCCTCTAGATCCATGAACCATCCCTTCCTACGATCGAGTGATTCCTGCTATACAATAGGCATGTTTGTCTCCAACCCTTCGATGCAGCAGAGCATGGTGCTTTTCCTGTTGCTTGCCACTGGCTTTGCTGCGGGCAAGATGGGAGTTTTGAAAACCGAAGTGATTCGCAGTCTTTCGCGATTCCTTGTCGATTTTTCTTTGCCGGCATTGATAGTCATGTCGATGCAGAAGCCTTTTAGTGCTGACCTGCGGGACCAGGCCTTCAGAATACTCTTTATATCCCTGGTCTTTTATCTTTCTGCCTTGCCTCTGGCGTATGGACTTACCTGGTTCTATAAAAAAGCAAAACCTGGAGAGCGCGGCATACACCGCTTCTCGATGTGTTTTGCGAACGTGGCCTTCATGGGATTCCCCGTTGCCGAAGCAATCCTGGGACGTGAAAGCCTCTTCATGGTTTCGATATATAATATCCCCTTCCAGTTTCTCGCTTTTTCAATCGGCATCTTCATGGTCGCAGGCCCTGATCGTATCAATCCCTCCGGACGTTCCCGTACGGAGAACCTCGTTTCAATGATCCTCAACCCGGCAATCATCTCTACCATTATCGGGTTCCTCCTGTTCATGTTTTCCGTGAACATACCATCGCCATTCAGTCTGGCGGCTACCATGTTAGGCTCCATCACGACACCGCTCTCGATGGTGCTCATCGGTTCCGTATTGTCCGGCACGCGAATCAGGACAATGGTAGGCAACCCGCGGGTTTGGACTACTTCACTGTATCGACTGCTCCTGCATCCGCTCCTTGTCCTGATCGCGGTCAAGTTCGCAGGGCTTTCCGGCATGGAACTGTATGTGCCGGTTTTGATGGCTGGCATGCCCGTAGCCGCGAATGCGAGCATCCTTGCCGGTGTTTACGGCGGGGACACGGAATTGTCATCATCGCTGGTATTCATCACCACACTCGCGTCCCTTGCATCGATCCCGCTCCTATACAGATTGCTGACATGAAGAAGCCTGACAGATATACATAAAACCGAACTGTAGCTTTACCCTTCGACTCGACCAGATGTATAGTTGCGGCGAGGCATCAGGGTGGAAAATAGAAAACAAAAGCAATTCCATAAAGAAGCTGTACGCTTTATTTTTTATATCAAGCCTTTTTCAAAACTCTTCCTTGCAGGTTTCATCGCAATAATGCTGGCAACCATCTTCAGGCTTTCGGGGCCACTTTTATTGCGGGCACTCATAGACCGGGCAATCCCTGCAGGCGACACAACAATGATGTTCAGATACGCGCTTCTGTACATCGGGATTATTGCGGGCATGGGCGGCCTTACATATTTTCAGAGTACAACTGTAATCAAGCTCGGGCTCAATGTTGTCACGGAGATTAAAAGGGACCTGTTTTCCCACATACTCACGCTCCCGGTTTCCTACTTCGACAAGCACCCTGTAGGCGAACTGATGGCTCGTGTCGAGAATGACACAGAAAAAGTAAAACAGCTTTTCAGCGAAACCGGAATCCAGCTTGCCGCCAACATCGTCTATTTTTTAGGGATGTTTGTCGTCTTCTTTGCCATTGACGCAAAGGTCGCCACACTATTATTTATCCCCACTCCGTTTTTGCTCGCCGGCTTCATGGTGATTTTTGGCAAGCTTAAGCCCTTGTACGAAAAATCCCGAAAAAAGTATTCAGAAATAAGCGCCATTACGACGGAGTTCATACAGGGCATTGAAGTGATTCAAGCTTTCGATAGAATCGAATACGCGGCAAACCGGCTGGAGGCTGCCAGTATCCAGAAACGGGACGCCGAGGTACGGGCAAGCCTGGTGGAATATTCCGCGATGGGTTTCATTGGTTTTCTTGGCGGACCGGTACTCATCGTGTTCATAATCAGCCTGGTTGCGCCTTCCGTATTTTCCGGAGCTTTGACCATGGGAACCCTGCTCGTTTTCATCGAGTACGGCATGCGGCTCTTCGAACCGCTGTTCTCGATCGGTGAAAATCTGCGCGGCATCCAGCAGGCACGTGTTGCCCTCAGGCGGATTTTCAGCATCCTCGATCTTGCCAGCGAAGCTCAGGGCCGTGGTGCCCCTGCACTCTTCAAGCGGGAGATCGAGTTCAGGCATGTATCCTTCGAATATAAGAGCGGCGAAACCGTCCTCGACGATATTTCTTTTACCATCCCCCACGGAAAAACCCTGGCACTCGTCGGAGCCTCAGGTTCCGGCAAAACGACTACTGTCGGACTCCTTGCCCGCTTCAATTCGCCTGTCGGCGGCCAGATCCTTGTCGACGGAACCGACCTTGAAGCAATAGGGCTCGGTGAATGGCGACGCAAGGTTGCAGTGGTATTGCAGGATATCTACCTGTTTCCCGGGACAATACTCGAGAATATACGGCTCTACGATGACAGTATTTCCGTAGAAACGGTCCTGGAAGCCCTGCGTACAGTCCAGGCTTCCGATTTTGTCGAGAGCCTGCCTCAAGGCATCAATACGGAACTCCATGAACGAGGAGGCAACCTTTCAATGGGAGAAAAGCAGCTGTTGTCCTTCGCCAGAGCGGTCGCCTTTGGTGCCGAAATAGTAGTGATGGACGAGGCCACCTCGAGCGTAGACATAGCCACCGAACGGCGCATACAAAAGAGTCTTGATATAATGTTGCGCGGACGCACCGCGGTCATAGTCGCACACAGACTCTCGTCGATCCTGAAGGCGGATACCATCCTCTATTTCAAGGATGGCAGGATAATCGCCCGCGGCAAGCATGAAGAGCTTCTGGAAACACTCCCGGAGTATCAGGAACTTGTAAGGCTGCAGTTCCCCGTCCTCGAGGCAAATTCTGAGTCCGTCCGATGAAAAAGCAAAAAACGGAACGCTCCAGGCCGACAATCAAGCACCTGCGATGGATAGCCCGTGTATGGAACGAGAAGCGTTCCCTGGTAGCCGCCCTCTTCCTCCTTACCCTGTTGTCGAGCGCTGTAGCTGTTACCTACCCGTATCTCGCCAAGCGATTGCTCGATACCATCCAGAATCTTGTCGAGCAGCCCGGCAACACTAGTCCTATGGCGACGGTCAACAGATTGCTCATGGTCTTCCTCGCTGTCGGGCTGGGCGGATTGGTCGCCTCGCTGGCACCGGGGATACGCGGAGGCGCCAATTCCAAGTTCGAACATTCGATACGATCGGTGTACTGGAGAAAAGTCCTTGCCAAGGATTACCGTTTTTTTTCCAGCTTCAATTCAGCCGATATTGTCACTCGTCTAACCGATGACCTCCATGATTTTCCCAAATTGTCATGGTTCCTGTGCTCGGGTATTTTTCGCGCTGTCGAATCGATAAGCAAGATTGTATTCTGCCTGGTTGCGATGGTCATGCTGGACTGGCGGCTTACGATCTTCTCGATACTGCCTCTTCCTTTGATGATAGCCCTCTTTTATGTGACCCAAGACCGTATTTACGATTCGTTCCAGAAGAACCAGCAGGCGATCAGCGCCATAAACACAAGACTGGAGATGAGTTTTTCGGGAGTCCGCATCATCAAGGCGTATGCATGCGAAAACAAGTACCGACGTTTTTTTTCAGACGTACTCGATATACGGTGGAAAACCGAGATGGGTGTGGCGCGACTGGAAATCGTGCTTCGCATGATCTACCAATACATCGATTATGTTGCCCAGGCCGGTATTGTATTCGCCGGCGGTTTGATGGCGGTGAGGGGGAGCATCTCCATCGGTACTTTTTATGCCTTCTATACCTACCTGACGATGCTGATCTACCCGATTCTCGATATTCCGCAACTGTTCGTCTCCGGCAAGCGCGCTTTTGTAAACATTGACCGGCTCGAGGAGATATCAGACTTCCCGGAACCTGATATACCGGCCGTATCGATCGACGCAGGAAACATCGAGTCTTTCGATGTGCGGGGGGTATCGTTCTGTTATCCGGGCAGTGTTGTCAACGCCATCGAAAACGTTGGATTCAGGCTGCGCAAGGGAGAGCGGCTCGGGATCATCGGCCCTGTTGGTTCGGGAAAATCGACATTGCTTAAAATCATCCTTGGCATCCTTCCTCCCCAGGAAGGTTCTGTCATGATCAACGGCATCGATCTTAAGACAATTGATATGACAGCCTTCCGTAAAACGCTTGCATATGTACCTCAGGAAGCACTGCTCTTTTCAGGCACCTTACATGAAAATGTTGACTTTGGCCAGGATGTACCCGACGATACGCTCTTCGAATCGGCTATCGAGATCGCACAGATGAAAGAGGAATTGCGCGGGTTCCCGGCGGGTGAATCGACGATTGTCGGCCAGCGGGGCGTCAGTCTCTCTGGAGGGCAAAAACAGCGAATGGCTATCGCCAGAGCCCTCGTTCGTCGTCCCCAATTGCTGCTTTTCGATGATATTACTGCAAGTCTCGACGCAGCCAACGAGAAACGGCTTATGAGCCGGCTGGAGGAACTTTCAGAGGGCATGGGCTTCATCATCGTGTCCCATCGCATGTCAACCCTGCAGTACGTGGACAGGGTTCTCTACCTCGATGGCGGCCGGCAACGCGGGCTGGGCACCCATGACGAACTCATGGAACTCGACTGGTACAGAGCCTTCATCGAGCAACACATGGGTAATCCAGGCACAGACTGAACTTAAAGACCGGGACTTTACGGTCCCGAAATTATTGATAGAACCAGAAAAGGCAAGGATGTCAGGCTGAGCAGGGCGCCGGTAGAGAGCTTCGATGTACCAGCGTCAGTATCCCCGGTCATCAACTGGTAGTAGCCGGTGACGGCAAAAGCCGCCCCTCCGATGCCAAGCATCGTCCCCGCTATGACTCCCGCCCTCTGGCTGCCGGATGCTTTGCGAATTTTCTCCAATTCCTCGACGGGTACAAAACCGTCCGGGACGTAGTCGGGTCCTTTATAAAATTCTTTTCTGGCGACGTCATACCCCTCGGCATATGCCTTGTCTCTTATTGCCTTGTCCTTGACCGCACGCTCTTCAGCTTCTGTCAATGCAGGAACAGGCGCAGCGGATGCTGGTTTGACGGCTTTGGGATCTACAATGCTCACATAATCGTTTTCTTTCCAGAAACCCTGTATTGCCTTCTCGAGCGGCACCTTGATCGCCTCGGCTTTGCCAGCTGCGCCTTCTACCTTGACCATTTCACCGGCGCCGATTACGTACGTTTTCGGTATTGCTTCCAGCGACTCCGCAGCGAGTGCATCGGAGCGCACAAATGCTGTCACCTCGACCGCGCCTTCGAAGCAATACGCGTTCGTCACCGTCGAACCTTGCGCTGCTTGCCTTGAGGCTACAACATCGACACCAAAATCCGTTCCCCGCACCCCCGCTACAGCCTGTGTACTACGTATCGAAAAGGTCTCTGTACCCGAGAGTCTCTCTACTTTTGCACGGATGCGGCCATATACCAATTGCATGGATGTCTGTCCATCGCCGAGCTTCTCAAGCACAAAGGTAGTATTTTCAGCCAGCTTGACGATTGCGTTGCCGGAGATGATCCGCAATTCAATAAAAACATTATCACCGGTCTGGAGCTGGTCACCCTGGAACAATTCGAGGCCGATCGGATCCTGGTTTGCCAGCTTCCGCCCTTTTCTGATGACGATAAAATCATCGCCGTTTGAAAATTCGACGACTGCAACCGCTTTATCCTGGGTCCAGGCAGAGGTCCAGACAAAAAGCAATACAACGAAAATGGCAATACGGGTTATTTTAGCCTTCATCAGAGTACCTCCATCGCATTTTCATTCGATCTAAAACTATAGCATGCATCCGGAGCATCGACAACGAGAGAGCATGCTCTCGTTGATTTATTGATGCGGCATCTATATACTGTATGGAAATATGGAGCAGTTGCTCAACGAAATCAGGATCGCCTATATCGATTCTGGAGTCAATCAGATAATCCTCGCAATCCCGGAAGCTGGACGCAATTCTCCGTACAGCATGCGCTTCAACCAGGCAGAGGATTATTTTGTGGAACTTGGCTCTCCGCTCTTCGTACCACGCCTTCCCATACACCATGATATTCGCCGACAGGTACCCGATGCCAACTACGCGACAGCGATCCGGGATATAATGGAACAGCTTTGCACTCTGCTACCGGAGTGTTTTTCCGGGCTGACATATTTTTTTGATCCTGCTGAAAATCTTAAACCTTGTTTCTACCGGCTCTACAAAGCAGAAAGCGAGGTCTACCTGTACCTGTTACGGGTCGATCTCCTTCCTCGCCCATTTGACGCTGAAACGATTGAAGCGGGTACGAACGACACGACACAATCCTATTCCACACGGCGACTGTATATGGAATCCGAGCTGATACCTCTTGAGGCTGTCATGTGGGAATCTGGCCGGGTCAAGGCATTCAGGATAAAACAGATGATTTCGCAAACCTGGATAGGTGAAACAGGTAAAGGATATCTGGTGCGCGGCATCTGGATGGATTCTGACCTCTCAAAGTTTTTTACAAAGCTATTCCTTCCGGCAGGGAAACGCGTGTACCCGTACTTCCCGCTGTTTTGCAAATACAAGACCGTCTGTGCGACTTCCCCCATCCTTACCTCGGACGGGAGGCGAAAGCTCATCCCCCTGCTCCACCACGCTGTCAAATTTCTCGCACCCGAGATACACCACATCCAGGAAATACTTCGCAATCAAAAATTTACGGATGCCATGCCCGAATTCATCGAACTCCGTAACAAGATTCCAGAATCCTGGAAAACCCCAACCGCCAACTTTTCTGTCAGTGCGTACCTGAACGACCGCGAACAGAAAGAATATGCACTCGCCCATGATTCTGCAAAAGATTGAGGATCTTTCAAACCTTCGCATCACCGTCATGGGCCTTGGTCTAAATGGCGGAGGTGTGGCATCGGCTAAATTTCTTGCTGCCCATGGTGCGAAGGTAACTGTCACCGATACAAAATCAGCTGCAGATCTTGCTGTTTCCCTGGAAGAACTCGCAGGTCTCGGCATCCGCTTCGTGCTTGGCCGTCATGATGAAGTTGATTTTTCAAACGCTGATATAGTGGTAAAAAACCCGGCAGTCCGGCCCGACAATCCATTCCTGAAGCATGCACGTTCCATAGAAACCGACCTTTCGCTGTTTCTCCGGTTCTGCCCAGCCAGAATTGCCGCGGTGACAGGCTCCAAGGGCAAATCGACGACCTCAAGCGCGCTCGCCTGGATGCTGTCAAACAGCGGTATCAAAACGTATCTCGGAGGGAATATCACTGTTTCTCCTCTGAGCTTCTTCGACAAGTTAAAAACGGACGATGTGGTCGTTCTCGAACTTTCCAGCTGGCAACTGGGCGACTTGAAAGGCAGGAGGCTCTTAAAGCCTGCAGTAGCGGTGATGACACGCATCGTCCCGGACCACCTCGACAGATACGGCACGATGGATGCCTACATAGCAGACAAGCGGCTCATATACGCGGATCAGGATGACGCCTGCTGGACCGTCTGCGATCTGGATGATCCCTATGGCCGCTCGTTTGCGCAGGAAACCAAAGCCCGGGTACTCGCTTACGCCCGGTCGCTGCCTGAAGCCAGCTATGGGATAGTCGTGCCAGCGACCGGTAATCCAGCTTCCGGGGGAGCCTGTCTGGCAATGCTTCCAGGCATCGAAGGAGTGGAACTCGTCCCGACCCAATTGTCTGTCCCCGGCGCTCATACGCGTCGCAATATCGCTGCCGCAGCCCTCGCAGCCTGGAGCCTTGGAGCGGAACCCACGGCAATACGGATAGCTGCCGGCACGTTTGCGGGTATAGAGCATCGACTGGAGTTCGTGAGGAGCAGGCGCGGCGTCCGCTGGTTCAACGATTCAGCCGCGACGGTGCCCGAGGCTGTCAGTGCCGCCGTCGAGGCATTCGAGGAACCTCTGGTCCTCATCAGCGGCGGCACAGACAAGAAACTTGAGTTTGGAACCGCACGTGAAGCATACCGTCGTTGTGCGGCGCTCATTCTCCTTGCCGGGAGCGGCACAGAAAAAATACGCGCCATTCTCGACGCAGATTCCATTCCGTACAAGGGGCCGTACGATTCGATCACGGAAGCCGTTGCTCAAGCCGCGGGCATTGCCAAAGCCGGCTCGACAGTAGTTCTGTCACCAGGATGCACTTCATTCGGCATGTTTAAAAATGAGTTCGACCGGGGCAGGAGCTACAAAGCAGCCGTGATGGCGCTTCCCGACAGATCCCCTATGGTTTAACGCGTATAAGCGACAGAGCAGTATCCCACCGAAGCATCACTTCCACTGCTGGTTTCGTCACTCGATCCTTTGGCCAGCAATTCTGCATTCAACGCGCCCATCCGCAACGCGTACGCAATCGATGCCATCGCCGCGCCGACAGAACACGCCGACCTGTCCAGGTTCGCTTGTCGCAGAGCCGCCGCCGCATCCTTGTCCAGAAAGGTGCGTATGATTGCATCGTTCGCCTTGCGTGCCCAGGCAAATCCCGCAGGAGGGAGACCTGCCGGCAAAAAATCATATACATGGCCATAATGGACCAAGTCAGTCGACCCCAGCACAAAAATAGTGCGCCCTTTCTCTATCGAATACCTTGCTGCAGCCTCACCCAATACTACGGCGCTTTCATCATTGGGAGCGCGAAGGCACGCAACGGGCACACCCGGAAACCTCGCTGCAAGCATTGGAAGCTGAACCTCGACAGTGTTGTCCGCGTGTACATCCGGAATAGCTTCAGTCTCCCGCACCAGAAAGGAGACCAGATCGGCATCTGCGGGAATACTCCCCATCGGTGTCTCAAATGCCTGTTCAGGGTAGTACATGAAACCGGCACCGGCTGACAGATGCCCTCCGATTACCACCACGGAATCCGGCATACCGGCAGACATCCATGCCTTCCATGCGTATACACCCGAATAATGCCAGCCAGCATGCGGTGCTATCGCCGAGACAGCGAATGATGATTTCGGCATTGAATAGTCGTTATTCCATTCCAGAATCGTTTCTTCGATTTCCGAACGCTTCACAGGATACCATCCTGCAGGCAAAAACCGCTTGCGAATGGACATATATCCTCCTTGCGATTCCAAAATCGCTCAAATAGGATTATACTCCTACAATATGAAACGTGGATCATTGATTATAGCAATTGTTTCATTCATCGCCGTCGCAGCCATAGCGATATGGCCTGTCGTGCGGATCACTCATTCGCTCAATAACGGGCAGCAATCGGCGCGTGACTATTTCGCGGAAATTCGAAGGGTTGCCAGCAACGAGTTATCCAGTCCACAGGCTTTGGCTCAAGACCCCTGGAAATCCCGTGCACTCGAAACGTGGAGAACTCAAAAATCCATGTTGTCACTCGTCGTTAAGGATAACAACGGCCAGGTTCTGTATGCATTGCCCGCAGCCTCACCCTATTATCGACAGGAATCCAAAGGGCTGAGCTATGTACATCCTGCAGGGTCTACCGCTTTGTTCAACGGTACTGTTTCATCAGGTTTTATCGTTGAGGGCCTGTATGTCACATTGAGCCAGGAAGCTTTGTTCATTCCGCTTCGTGATGCCATGCTCATGCTGTTCGCCGTTGTCACCATCCTCTTGTCTGGCTTGCTCTTCAGCTCCAAACAAGCACGCAGCATGAATGCAGGTAATTCGCCGGCTTCAACGAGAACTGTTTTGCCCATCAAGGATGCCAGCGAAACTTCGCTGTACTCCGAGGAACTCTTCGAACCATCAACGAAACCAGATGCAGCAGTATCCAGGCAAGCGCCGGAAAACGAATCAGCAATTCAAGCAAACGAGACAGTATCACACCACAACGCCCCTACCATCGGTAATATCCGGCCGGGAGATTTGCCGGAAGGCATACTCGACGGCCCAAGAGGTTTATTTGACCCTGAATCCGGTTTGGGCTGGGAAGCGTACCTGAGGGACCGCCTGAGCGCAGAACTGCGCAGGTCGGCTTCCTTCGAACAAGATCTTTCGTTCATGATCTGCTCCCTCGATGACGCGGTCCGCGGAGAAGAAGAGTTTAACCTCTTTGCCGCAAGCGTCAGGGATTTCTTCAGCTTCAAGGATATGGCTTTCCTGTTTGGAACCGGCAGTGTAGCTCTGATGCTGCCCAATATGGATGTCGACCATGCCCTCCGTATGAGCGACGAGCTGATGAAAAAGCTGCTTTTCATGTTCCAGAGCAGGAAGTCGGCCGATGGCGGTCCGGGCATCCATATCGGGCTCACTTCACGCGCTGGTCGTCTGGTAGATGCCGACCGCCTCATTGGAGAGGCAATGGCAGCGATCAGCAAGGCGAGGACAGACGGGGGTTCAAGAATCATGGCCTTCAGACCCGACCCGGAAAAATTCAGGGCGTATCTGGCAGGCAATTGATCACTTACCTGAGTGCAGAAACTGGTTTTACTGCTTCTTCTATTGTCCAGGCCGGAAGGTAGACAATTCTATTCCTTTGCGAAGAAAGCGCAGGGTACTTGCCGTCCGGCTTTGGAACCCCTATTGAAAATCGCAACGAAGTACCATTGCCAAGTACAAGTTCCACGCCAATAAGCTGCGTACCCAAAGACTCGTCAACGGGAGCATAATCACTCCCCCTGATGTTTATCAGGGCCCTGAGCACAGACTCCACTTTATTCGCATCGAGAGTATTCCCACCGCTCTCCCAGGACCCCTTGGATCTGATGGCGCGATACGATGATACTACATTGCCTTTGAGCGTAATTTGCCCTTGCAGCGTGAACTCCTGAACCTGCTCGACTGCCGGGGGTGAGCTCCACATACGCAAGTCCAGCCACGAATTCCTGCCCCCGAGCACATAGGAGGCCATCCCCGATGAAACAGCATACGCAGCCGGGCTATCCGGCTCGGATACATATACCATTCCCGGAGCCTGCGCATAGCTGCCTAGAATGAAAGTCTTAAGATTTGCGCCATCTTTGTCGCCCAGCTGTACTCTGTTGGCATGCTCGCCTTCCAGGCCGAACTTAGGCCAGGCTTCTTTGTTTCTGGCTACGAATTCACGGCTGTCCACCGCATCCAGCGCCTCGAGAAACAGCTTGACCCTTCCGGAATCGGCAGGCAGTGCACCATCATCTCCCCCAAGCGCCCAGACATCGCCGGACCGGGTCAAATCGACGCTATCCTTGCCCGTGATGCGTATGGAGGCAACAGATTCCACGTCTTTGAGCAGATCGAAGGCACTGGAGCGTTTCGCATTTGAAGCCGGGGATAGCACCAATCCAAGAACAATCAAAACAATCAAGGCGAAGTCAAGCACGAACAGTATTCGTATTTTTTTGGAAAAGACCATCATGCCTCACCTCCACTGGCAGCACGGAAATCACGCTCCCGCTTGTTGCGCCGCGAAGAACGGGCAAAGCCGTATAACAGCACTGCGAGCGGTACTACCGCGAGCGTTACGATATAGGTGAAAGCCACCAGCATAGCTTTGGTTTCCGGATCGCGTATTTTGTTCAGGCGTGTATCGACTACAGCCTTGGTTCTCAACGCTAGAAGGTCATCGCTTGAGACTAGCCAGTCGGCAGCAGACAAGGCGAAAGATGCGTTGAACATCGAGTCGCTCATCCGCATCAGGTCGGTAAGAAAATCCGCCGACGAAACCACTACAACCCTTGTCTCTGGTGAAATAGCGCGTGCCGGCAGAGGCGGTGGAGACATTCCCTCGCGGGAAGGGGGATCCCCGGCGGCGAAAGCGCTCGGAAAGCTTCCTGTTCCACTTGCAGCGACCAGGTACTGACCAGTTGTTTCGCTTCGTTCGCTCGCATACCGTGTCTGGTCTTCCGGACGGGTTGCGAAGTCTTTTGTCTGACGCCAGGCTTTGGGGGTGGTCTTGGCTATTTCGAAGAATTTGGCACCCGGGATTTGCCTCAGGGTCAGCGGGCTGGGCCAGTACAGGTCGAGCCCCTGGAAGCGTGAAGTAAGCGGGTTGTCAGGGTCGGTATAGCGTGCGTCCAGTGCTATCCAATGTGGATACCGGACATACTGGATGCGGTAGCCCCCTGCGGGGTTTTGTGTCTGAAACGGAACGGTCAGGCTTGACTGGTCCAGAACAAGTTCCCTTGCCACCGTGAAGCCATACTTTTCCAGGATGCCTAGAAGTCCACCCTCCGCTACAGGTGAAGCAGTGAGCCCAGACTCGGCATTTAAATCCACCCCTTTCACTGCGAAGAAAACCCTGCCGCCGCGCATAAGATACGCATCGATAAATGCCGCATCGTAGCGGTCAATAGCAGAATTGCCGAGGACGAACAGGACGTTGACATCATCATCGATGACAATACCACGCTGAATCTCCCTGGGCTGAAATCCTGCTCTTGCAAGACCGCCAGAAAGGATTTGATAATCGTTGGCGATGGATTTATCTGTGTCCCCGGCAAGCAAGCCCGCTACAAGTTTCACATCGCCCACAACGGATCGTATTGCACGCAGGATTTCATATTCGATGCTTTCAGTCGAAATGATTGCTGGTATGGTTTCGTGACGGTCAAGGTACTCAATCACTATACCCGTGTACACAAGAGATAACCGCTGTTCAGACTGCTCCAGAATCTGCATCTGCTGCGGCACAAGGCCGAAACTTTCTGGTTCGGAGGGATTTTTGGTCGGGTCGACTATCCTTACACGAATTCGGCCCCTCGAGAGGGATTCCATTTCACGCAGAAAATCCTCTATCGCACCAGGCCCAGGGTGTCTGTCGGCAAGTATCTTCGATGCATAATACGTGATCCTGACCGTTTCAGGAATTTCCTGATGGAGATTCCGCGACGCTTTGGAGAGTGTGTGCGAGCGTGAAAGGGTAAAATCAGCCCTGGACCAGTAGATGTTCGATGCAATGGCAATCAACAGAAGTGCGAGCATCGCGAGGACGAATTCCAGATTTTCCCTTTTTCGAAGATCAGAAGGCATCTCCATCACCTCCACTTTCCGATCGAGATGAACCTGGTAGTCAGGTACAGACTCGCAATGGTCAACAGGGCAAAATACAGCACGTCACGTGTATCGAGTACGCCCCTGGAAAATGACTGGAAGTGATATGAGAGCGACACCCAATTGACCGCGCTAGCCAGAGCCGTCGGCAATTCCACCCAGGCATTGACTTGTGCCATCAAGCTCAGGACCAGCAGTATGAGGACGGTCGCCAGAAACGCACTCATCTGATTCCTTGATGCCCCCGATATTGCCTGCCCGATAGCAACCGCAGCGGAGGCCATCATGATGGCGCCCAGGTATTCGGCCACAATAGTCCCCATGTCAAAGCGTCCGAAAATGGATACCAGCAAGGGAACAGGCAGACTCGCTGCCAAGGCAAATCCGACGACAGCCATAGCGGCAAGATATTTACCGATCACAAGCTCACCGTCGCGGAACGGCATGGTGAGCAGAAGTTCATACGTACCCTGCCGTCTTTCTTCCGCCCAAAGCCTCATCGTCAGCGCGGGAACCAGTATTGAAAACACGAAGGGCATCAGGGCAAAATATCCCCGGAGGCTTGCCTGGCCTGCAGCAAAAAAACGTTCCATGAAGAAAAAAAGAAGGGCACAGGAGATGAGAAATGTCACTATGAAGATGTAGGCAAGGGGAGAATTGAAGTAACTAGTGATTTCCCGTTTTGCGATGGCGAACGTACCGTTCATCGGCCTTCCTCCTCGGTTGTCAACCGTACGAATATGTCTTCCATCGACAATCGCTGCCGGCGCATCTCGAGCAACTTGAAACCCTCGCCGGCAGCCCAGTCAAAAACAGATTCGGCGGCGATGTCGCCATTTCCATATGCGGCGACGACCCGCAAGTTTTCAACCCCGCCGGAATCCTTGCCCGTCAACTCGGCAGACTGTATCCCTGAGGCAACGCGCAGTCTTGATATTCCGGGATGGA
>JFJP01021671.1_pt1 | contig 16534 bp, 12 predicted proteins | sample 431651 | NCBI WGS metagenome assembly JFJP01 (sample SAMN02602958, study PRJNA72255) | Microbial mat metagenome, whole genome shotgun sequencing project. | biome: fresh water; feature: sink hole; material: water; isolation source: purple microbial (photo- and chemosynthetic) mats found in... | reverse complement strand
TGCCCTTCCGGATGAACTGTTTCAACTTTCAGCACTTACGTATTTAGATCTGAATAGTAACCATCTAACGGACAATAACTTGAAAAATTTCTCTAGCTTGAGAAAGCTTAAGGTTTTAGTTTTGCATACCAATAATTTTATCGCTAATGATGCGGAGTATGAAAATCCATTAGAAGAAATTGTGAAAATGAAGTCTCTAATTGTTTTGAATCTCTCAGATAATGAAGACTTGGAATGTGCAATACCTGAGTCAATGTCAGGGATGTCCCGTTTGGAGTATGTGGATATTGAGAATACTAGTATTTACGGGGAAATTCCTTATTCAATCCAGTTCTTGCCGAATTTGCAATATTTCAGTTATAAAGGGACTTCAATAAATACGTCATACGATTCTGAATATAAAGAGTATTTCAAGGTCTTGAAAAGTAAGTACTCTCTTTTTCAAGTCTTCTCAAATTCAGACTGGACAGGAGCTAATTTATAATCATGAAAATCAATAACCTATCTTTAATATTACTCTGTGTTTGTTGCCAGTTATTTGGTTCGAATCTTACGATATCTCGCGACAATGTTGTTCTTGTTGCACAGGCCACAGATGCCGGTGAGCTTTCCCTTAGTGGAGATGCCACTTTAGAAGCGAGCCTCTCAGAGGAAAACAAAAACGGGAAGCTATTTGTAAAGCAGAACGGTGAGGTGAGAGTCGGGTTTGGCGAAAACCAAACGGTGTTTATTTCAGACTTAAAAAAATCCGTTGGATCTAATATGGACAGTTTAAATGGGCTTACGTTTAAGTCGCCTTCTGGAAAGCGTGTGATGCTTGTCAATGAAGCTGTCCAGACAGCCCATGTCTATGGGAATCTAACAAAATTGACGGCATTACTTGGCCGTCTCAACTCGATTACTTCAACCACATACCGGTTTGCAGGGAATAATGGGGCGTTGAAGAAAATAGAGTTCTTTGATGGCACTGGTAAGAGTGTGCAAAGTCAAACCAGCCTCGAGAATTCATCGGCCTATCTCGTAAAAGGTAGTTATTTTGAACATGGCGGGAGAAAATGGAGAGAGGTGTTGCCTTTTCCCATGAATACTTCGGGTAGTTTTGTTGACATGGCTAATTTCCGTTTACTTACGCTCGCGGATGAGTTTTATAAGAAAAAAGAGTCGGCCAATGGTGCGTCATTTCAATATGGCGGTACTCCATATTTTGAGTATAAGTATGACTATTCTCCTGTCCAAAAGTTATTCAAAACAGGAGCTCCTGGTAAAGATTTTGCGATTGGATCTGGCCATGAATCTTACGTCTGGTATTTCGGGGTACCTTCCAGTAGCTCATTCCTCACGATTGATGAACTTGCAAAAAAAAGTACGGCATATAATCGAAAAGAGAATGTTCCAAATGTAAGTGATACTTACTATTACACGAATCCAATCACAAACGAAGAATTCAAGAGGGTATATTCTGAGCTCGATGAATCGTTTGATTTTGTCCCGACAGATTATCAATATGTTCTCGATTTTGTACCATCTCCTGATAACGCAACCCACCATCTTAAGGTGACTTTAGATCCCAATGGAAACTGGGCACAGGAGATTTCCGATGCGAAAGGAAATGTCGTTTCTCGCCGAACCTATTCTGATAAATCGAATGAAGCAACAACTGCAATTACTTCATATTCCAAATATGACGCCCAGAATCGACTTGAGGCAGAGGTTTCACCACTCGGATATAACGAGATAAAAGATGCTAATTTTGATGTCAGTAAAACGAAATTTAAAACCACCTATACCTATGATAACCTCGGAAAGGTCCTGACGAAAAAGGTTCCCGATAGAGACTTTACCGAATTATTTGAGTATGACGATGCTGGACGTACAACAAAGATCATTCGTAAAGAACTCGTTGATACAGTGTTATATGACGCATTCGGAAGGCCAAAAGAGTCATGGACGCGAAATAGTGGGGCCATTCTAACCCGGTCAAAAACGTGGTACGATCGCACTGCTACGATGACCGATCAGTATAATACGCCAGGTTTGAATGAACAGATTGCGGTTATTCTTCCGACTCTCAAAAACCTTCGCGGAAGAACTGTGGGTTCTGTTTACTATCCAACTGAAGGGTCTGAACAGTACATGAATCTCTCTTTTGTTTCATATGACGCAGAAGGTCGAACAGAAGCCGCATATAGTTGGTTTCCTTTTACGGGATGGACTAAATCTGCATCGACCTATGATCTTCTGGGAACGGTTTTAACTTCAAAAACGTGGATAAACTACGATCCATTAAATCCTCTGGCGACACCAAAATTGAATATTGCCTACGATTACGACAATCTCGGTCGATTGGTCAAGATCCGGAATGTCTCCAGTGGAAATGTACCGTGTGTAACCTATACTTACGCTGAAACCGGAGAAATGACCAGTAAGACGCTCTACAATCACCTCGGTTCCGCAGTTAACACGGTAAGCTACAAATACAATATCCGCGGTTGGACAACTGCTATTGACGCTGGCGAACAGTTGAAAGAGTTCCTTAGTTATGCGGGGAACTACAATGGCAATATTACAACAGCGCAGTACAAGTACAAGTCAGACGGAAAAGATAAATATCTGGTTACTGATTATACCCAGCTCTTTACTTACGATGGTATTAATAGACTCACGAATGCAAGTGCTCCGACGGTTGTTTCTGGGGGAAGTTTCTCGATTGATGACCTGAAAAAGGAGTTAGATGAAGTAATTTCATATGATGCCGACGGTCAAATTAAAACAAAGTCACGAAATGGCAAAAATGGGAGTAAGGGTGGCACTTACGTATACAAGGACAATTCCCACCGTTTGAGACATGTGAGTGGTTACCATCCCGGCGAGGATAATTACACCTACGATTCCCATGGTAATATTACCTATGATGCGTCTAAGAAGATGAAAATCGAGTGGGATAGCCGGAACATGCCGACAAAGTTTAGTTTTGACCAAAATAATGATGGTACGGCTGAGTCGGAAGTCGAAATGGTCTATGATGCCGGTGGAAATCGTGTGATAAAACTGGAACGCCTTCCGTCTGGATCCAAAGCATCCCTCTATAGTGGAAGTTTCGTGTATGAGATGAAGGCGCCAAGTGTGACTAATCTGACGATCAAAAACCTTCAGGCTGATGACTTTAAGCTTTCATACTATACCATGCCCGGTGGTGAGGGGCGGGTAAACTTGAAAGATGATGGGAAGACTGTGGTTGGAAGTTCGCTCTATCTTAAAGACCACCTTGGTTCGACACGGGTTACCGTTGACGGTAGTGGTAAAACTGAAGAAGCGGATATCTTTACCGCTTGGGGTGAAGAGTTGGTTGTTGTAGAAGGTACTAATACTGCCGAAACTAAAGAGAAGTTCACCGGCAAGGAATTGGACAGAGATGGAGGATATGAAGAAACGGTCAACGGCGTAACGATTGATCATAAAGGAATGGATCTCAACTACTTCGGGGCGCGGTACTATGATCCGGTGATCGGGTATTGGATTAGTTTGGATCCGAAGGAGCAGTTCTGGAGCGGGTATAGCTATACGGCCAATGGGTTCAATCCTGTGAATGCGGTTGATCCGGATGGTGAAGAGCTATTTATCATAGGAGACAAACAGTTTACACAAGCTGTACAGAATGACATAGCTTCACTTCAGTCAGGCTTATATGGTAAGGGCTTGGTTAACACACTGGTTGAATCTAAACACAAATTCTACATCCGCCAACCAGAAATAGGCAAAGGCAATAGTGCTCAACCAACAAGCTTATTTGCGTATTTGAAAATTGGGAGTGGAGGAACCGTATTATATGACGCCAATAAAATGACAGGTGGGAAAGATATTACTGGTTCTAACGTGAGGCCGCCATTTGTTGGTTTAGCACATGAATTAGGACACTTACTTGATTATAACTATGGCCGAGAAAATCCATCTATGGAACTCAATAAAAATGGTATTCCTGCCGGAGAGGCCACCTCGATGAAGACGGAGAATACAGTTAGAGCAGAGCATAACCTTCCTGAAAGAGCGAAGTATTAATGATGAAGATCATTGCTTTTGTCATTTTATTATTACTATTACACGGTTGTACCAATAGCACTACGCTTATGCCGTCGAAGGCAATCTATACGAAAATGGCAGAAAAGCAAATCATTGGCAGTCATCGTACTGTTCAATTATTGAACTATTGGCACGAGAATAACAGAGACTCAATTCTTAACATGTTCAATACTCATACTGAACGTGACGAAAACAATCTTGTAATATTAATTGAAATAGGGAATACAAATGAGTTCTCGTATTCTTTTTTAATGTATGAGTATGACCGGAGAAATAGCAATCTGGAGTTGTTAACATCAAATATTGAACTCAGGATTGTAGCTGACACGATTAATTTACAAAAGTATCAAGATGAATACGGCAAGGCCATTCGAGCACTTGATGATTATTTTGCTAAAGATCCTGATATCATGGTAGTTACAACTCATAAGAATTCTCAATACAAGATAAGAACGTGGTATGGATTAGGGAAAAAGACTGATTCGTTTTTAAGGATGTTAAAGAGGGCATAAAATTCCCAATTGCATAGGTATATTTAGGGAGCTCCTTATCCTCAGATATTCTTATTTCCTCCTAATGTTTATGTGGATTGCCGAAGGTCAAACCAACATATCTGATTAGGTTTTTCACTCTTCAAACAACCGCCAAGTCCGCTCGGTTTTCCGGAAGGAAAATCGAGTAGACGAAGTGCGGAATCGCTTTCTCTTATTGCACAAATCTCCTCAAAACAGGAAACTCCAAACACCAACTTCTGGACTTTAAAACGGTTCAGGAATTCGAGTCCGATCGCTCGATATTTCATCAAACCTATGCACCAATGGTGGGGCTGTTTTACAATACTTACTGGTCTCATAATTTGACTTTCTTGAGAATTGAAGATAAGTGATTCGTCATCAACTTCTGTCTATGACATCTCTATAATCTCAACATATATTTTGCTACAGTACAGTTTAGCATTTGAGGTTACATGAGTTTACGATCTTTACTACTTTTTGCCGGGACATTTTTGATATTTCTCGGATGTTCACAAATTGCAGAATCGGGTAATGCTGGAGGAGAAGAGTTAATTCGTGGGCGAATTATCGATATCTATGATAAACCGATTGCTGGTGCTCGTATTACCATTGTGAAAAGTGGGGTAGAGGTATTCACCAATGCCAATGGTGAGTACACGGTTTCACGGAAAAACGCCATTTTAACACAAGATACGGCACTTTTGTATATTGAAAACCAGTTGGTTGCGAAGTATCCTGTTACTCCTTATCTGGAAGCTCCAATAATTACTCGAGTTACTCGAATGTTAATCTCCGCTGAAATTGACACCTCCTGGGCAACAGAGGATTTTCCCAATATACACACCTATATTCCGACGCATGCTCATGCAGAGGTCTACGCAGTTTCTGATTCTGGAGAGTCGTTACTGAGTAAAACCCCATTCACCTTTCCAGAGCCAAATCAGATCGCCGGGGTTGTTTATGTGGCAGATGTCGGGCTGTCATATCAGATTAAAGTATGTGTATACGACCAGGATTCAGTTCTACTCGGCGATGCAAAATCCTCCACTTTTAACAGTGGACAAGTGAAAGTGTTGTCGCTGCCAGTATCAATTGTTTCGAAGTTTCCTCAGTATGATGTCGCTTTCTCAAAGTCTGTAAACGAGCACGATTCGCTAGCAATCTTTAAGGTAAAAGACCGTTTTGCCTCAAGCCAAATTCAGAAAGTTGAATGGGACTTCGGAAACAGTGGTGATTTCGTTGAGGCAGATAGTCTCGTTGTTCCCTATGGGGCTTTGATTAACCGTAACGAAACCTTTTTCTCGACTGTTCGGGTTAGTGACCAATATGGTCATGTGCGCAATACCCGTCTAATCCATCCGAAAGCATCCGCCGTTATCCCCGGTATATTCCTTGGTATTGACCTTACTACGGGGCTCAATGTGAAAGGGTATATTCAACAAGGTGTTCGCGTTTATAACGATAGTTCTGCTTGTGATTTAGTGTGTGAGCAGGCAGGACGATTTGATGAAATCCGTGATACCATCTACTCTCTCAATGGAGGGCGATTTAAGCAACTCACCGAGGCTGAATTTAAAAGTGGGTTCACTTCACTGAAAAAGATGGCAGATTCTTCCGATTTGGAAGGAATTAATTGGTCCCAAAACCAATATTTTGTGATTAAGCTGGGTAATGATCGTGGATATTCGACATTTCAAGTCTGTTTAGATTCAACAGATAATCAGAATTACCTTTCTCACTATACTCATTTTTTATAAAGCAAGAGAGATTGATATGACCAAATTGCTGGCTTTTGTACTGTTTTTGTGTGTTTTAACAGGCTGTGTTTCAGAAGAGCAGGTACTAACAAGTGAAACGTATGCCGTTACGGTTAAAGGTGGAATGGGGACAGGGAGATATCCCGTTGGGGCAGAAGTTCGTATCAGTATTGATAGTTCGAGAAATGACAGCGTGTTTTCCGGGTGGGTGAGTTCTGACTCTATTCCGTTTACCGCCAAGGGCAAAAATTGGGCGACATTCATCATGCCAGCTCGGGACATTACCTATAATCCAATCTATTCTCGCGGATATCGGTTATATGTCAATCACGAGCAGTCAAACTATTATTCCGAGGGTGAGCGAGTAGCTGTCAGTGTATCCGAAAGAACCGAACGAGATTCAATGTTCGCGTATTGGGAAACTATTTATGGTGTAGACGAGTTCACAATTGCCAATAACAAAGTTGAATTTGTAATGCCAAAGCGAGATGTACACTTAAATCCAAAGTATATCAGCATGAATAGGGTTGATACTGTAACCATTTATAATCCATGGGCTGTTCAGGCTGAATGGGGTACTACATACACAGATACGATAGCATTATCTTCCGGAGTCCGTTCAGCAGTTGATCTAAAGTGGGCATATCCCATAGAGAGTTCCTTGGATTTGCTAAGTTCGAATTCCTTGCCTATATATAAATCAACAGATTCTGCAAAAATTGATTTAAAAGTGATCAATAATCTTGAACGTTCAACATATGTAAAACCTTTGATGGCATCCGGTAATGGAACGGTCTATACCGCGATATCTTCTGTGGAGGTACCTGCGCTTACACTCTCAACCATCAAGGCTAAAACTGCTGCTGCGTATAGTATATATGTTGATCTCAGTCGCTCTGATACGTGGTATTTGGGAAAGCTCGCTGGTGATAGAGGGTATGTGCTTATTACAGGGACTGTGTTTCCGATGGATTCGGTAAAAAGCACCATAAATTCAGGTTCTGTAAAATTAAAATTTGTACGCATCCCAATATCAGATAGTTATAAAGACAAGTTATAGGCATAGTCTAAACATATTTCGCCGCCTATTGTGCAGAACCTATATTCCGCGCGAATGTAACTCAACCAAAATAGGCTCATGAAAAAAAGAACAATCACTCTGCTGTTCGCCTCACTCATTGTAACTGCTACAGTACTCTTTGCTGTAGAACAACCAACGGTAGTTCCAGCAACTATCTCGGCATCTTCCGCACCCATTTCACTTGCTGCGGATCCCAAGCGCATACCGCTGTCGGACTCGGTGAAAATCCCCGAACTCGATCTTTCGAACAACGATATCCGCGATGTCCTTCGCGGTATTGGTATGCAGTATGGTCTCAACATCTACCTTGAACCGGAAGTTACGGGAAAGGTCTCCATTTTCCTGACAAAAATCGCCGTGGCAGATGCGGTTAAGTTCATCGTTCAGCGCCAGGGGTATGACTATGTGGTTGAGAACTCGATCGTTAAAGTGTTCAAACCAAAAGTAGAACCGGCTCCGCTTGTTAAAGCACCTGTGGTATTTTCACATGCCGCGGGAAAACTAACGGTAGACTTTCACGATCTCTGTGCTACCGATGTGGCGAGGAATTTCGTGGACTCTGCTGATGTGAATGTTGTTGTAGAGAGCGGTCATTCAAAGACGGTGAGTGGTAAACTGAAAGCTCTTCCAGTGGGTGTTGCGATCAAGACACTCTACGAAAGCGCGGGAATGGAAGTGGTCGAGAAAAACGGTATCTACTATGTGAACAGTGGGTGGGGTGAAAGTTCGTCGTCTTCAAGTAGCAAAAGCTCTTCGGGAGGCAATAGTTCAAAACCGCGCCGCACCAATGTTCTTGTTGATTCTCTGGGGCTTGTCTCTTTCGACGTAACTAATGCCTCCATTGATGACCTCGTGCGCAGTATGATTCTGGAACGCGGCCTCAATATCATGATTTATCAGCAGATTCAAGGGGCCATAACAGCGCGCTGTGAGCGCACTCCACTGGACGATGCATTGCGGTTTCTGCTTCAGAACACCGACTTTACGTTTTGGAAAGATAAAGATATTTACTTTATCGGTTCCCGTGAAATGAGTCAGCAGCGCACTAGTACAATGTTGCCACTCAAGCATATCCGCGCGGAAGAAAAGGTGATTGGTCCACTAATTCCGCCAATTTTGACAAAAAATGCGGTAATTAAATATGATTCAGAACACAATGCATTAATTGTGACGGGTTCATTCGATGTTGTAGAAGAGGCTCGCGAGTTTATTTCGAAAATTGACAAGCCAATCCCGCAAGTTCTGATTGAAGCGTTAGTTGTTGATTTCAACGTAAGTAAGATCAGATCGCTAGGACTCTCCGTATTCATGGGTGGAAAAGGTGATGGCAAAAATGACGGTAAATGGGACGAAGAGAACTATCTTCCAAATTTGAACCTAAAACCGGGTACCAAACGGATGGAAGGGATTATTAACGATGTCCTTGCGGCGGCGGGTTCAACCCGTGTTATCCAACTTCCAGACAATTTCCGGGTAAATCTCGAAGCTCTTGAAGGTGCGAATATTGTCAAAGTGAATTCGACTCCTCAGATTGCCACGATAAGCGGAAATCCTGCCAGTTTGACCATTGGTGAAACGCGATACTACAAACTCTTGAAAGAGACAAAAAGTGGTACTACCGGTGGAGATGCGATTATCGGTACTGACGAACGATTTGAAGAGAAGAAATTTAATACGATTCTCAAAGTGACCCCATGGGTGATGGATGACGGTCATGTAATGGTTGAAGTCAATCCCGAGTTTAACATTCCCCGTTCTGGTGGCGATGAAAAACTGCCACCCACAATCGATACCCGTGTTTTACTGTCGATGGTTCGGCTTAAGCATAATGAAACTATTGTGTTAGGAGGATATCGCGCCAATGAAGAGATGGTAAACCGCAAGGGGATTCCATTTTTGAGCTCTATCCCCATTCTGGGGACACTCTTTTCAAGCAAAACAGTCTCTTCTACTGAAACACAGATGATGATTTTTCTTACACCGAGAATTTACTATGCTGATGATGTGAGCGTTCGTCCTGATCAAAAATTCGGCCATGAAATCAATAAGGTTCTCGACAACTACGATGAAGGTCGTCGGGATGCACGTCAGGAACTGCGCGATGAAATGAGAACACTTGAACGTGTCGGCGAAAAACAACAGCGCGAAACCAATCGGGAACTGCGCGAAATGAAGCGGGTTCGGCGCACCAGCCGCAATGATGCTGTTCCCACTGACAGCAGTGTTGTAGATTCACCGCAAACAGCGATGGACGATTCCCAAATTACTCGCGCCAGTCGAAAAGGCGATACGCCGTCAAAGGTTTCTAGACGGGAAAAGACAATCGACACAAGTTCGCAAGGTGAACGGAAAAAAGGGCGCCTGAAGCAATGGTTTTCCGACCGGAAATCAAGAAATGATGATGAAAATAGCACAGATACACGTCCTGCACGAGATGCCAATAAGGAGATTCAACGATGAGAATATTTGCAATAGGAATAGTTCTTCTGTTTGTTATCTCCTGTACCGATTGGGATCTCTTGCAGGATCCGCAGTCGGCGGTCGTAACGGTGAAAACAATCACCGATACGACTGTTACTCTTCAGTGGACATCTCCTGAGAAAGATAACTTTACCGCATACTATGTTTATCAGGGTGAAGGAAGTGTCGTTGATACATCGGATAAGTTGGTTGATACATTGCGGTTCCATTCCGACACGGTGTATACTGTTCAGAAGCTACTTCCCGATACACGATATAGTTTTCGCGTTGTTACTATTGGTGCAAATGGTAAACCGATTCCCAGCAATACCGTTGAAGTGCGCACCTATCTTAATCTGAACAAGGCTACGTTGAAACTCCATACGCCCGATTCCACAATGATAACGGATCGATCCGTAGTCCTTCGGTGGAGTAGGGAGTGGAACTGGAGTGATACCGCATCCTATCGTATCTATATGGATAGTGCTGCTACGGTTGATTCTTTAGATTCACTTGTAGGTACAGTGTCGAATGCCATGACAACAACAGTGGCGGGATTACAGCGAAATAAGAGCTATCATTTTAAGGTCTATCTCGTTGATAAGAGTGTTTCCCGCGCGGGAAGTAATATCGTAAAAGTTACGACGAAAGATGGCACTCCAAAGCCGGTGACTATTGTCGATACCATGTCTGTTACAGAAAATCAGGTGTCACTGCGGTTTACTCGTTCAGCAGAAGCAGACTTCGCCTATTACTGTCTGTGGTATGATACTGATACCGATGTGGACTCTCTTAAGGCGCTCGATACAACATCTTCTCGAGCGGAAGTAATTTCCGTGCGGGGCGATACAACGGTGACAGTTCGCAATTTGTCATCGAACACCAAGTACTACTTCTCTATGTACACTGTCGATTCCACCGGACTGTTTTCCCCGTCAAAGAGGTTTGGTGTCACAACGAAAGATTCCCTGTTCTCTACATTCGCCGTAACATCGGCAATGTCTTCAGACACTAGCCTGACTCTTTCGTGGAAACCGTATACAGGCACAGGATTTCTTGAGTATGCAATCTATATGGATACTGTTCCAACGGTAGATTCTTCCTCTCAGTTGGTGCGCTCTATTACCTCTGCTACGGCAGGTTTATCAGAAATTGTGGGATTGAAATCAAATCAGCAGTACTACTTTCGAGTGTATATACGCCGTTCGGGCTTGCCGGTCATGAAAAGCAACAGTGTGCAGAATTTGGCCACCATTCTAGAAAATCTACCCGTGGCAAATAGTAGCGTTCCGCTGATTTGGAGAAGCAAATCTTCCTTAAATGGATTCACTAGTGCAAAATTGTATCGTTCAAATGCGCCAATTCTCACGGATAAGCTCATTCCTGTGAAAGAGTTTACGTCGATGAGTACGTCAAATCATATCGATACGGTGTCTTCGATGGGACAGTGGTACTATCGACTCTACTACTACAGTAATGGGGTATTGGCTGGTCTGTCAAATCAAATTGTTGTCACTGCGGGAGCTACCCAGTGAATCCCGATACTAGTATGATTCCTCGGGCCGCCGCCGTTTGTTATGATGGTGCGTGGTTCGGAGTACAGGAAAGAGTGAACCGCAAGGGGCTCCCGCGGTATCATTGTTTTCGCACCGTTTTCAACATGGGCTTCCCTCTCATTGCAGACACTGTATATCACACTGCTCCTGTATTAGTTGTGTCTGACGAGTTGAACCGATTAACAGAAGATGAATGGGTAGCGCGCGCAGGGGATCGTCTTCCCTTGAACTATGAAAATATCAGTACTTCTGTCACGTCTTCAGATTCCACGGTTCACTGTGCTTTGTACTGTTTTGAGACGTATAGTGAGTCAGCTTCAGCACAGATTGCGCCTCGGAGCTCACAGCCACCATTGATTGCTTTGGCAGAAGTGTATAAAAAATATGGTCCTTCTGCGTTTATCATCTGGCAGATTGGCAAGGAGTATTCCCATATCGCCATTTGCGAAGGGGAAACCACACAAACTATTGACTTCTATGCCGGTTGGGATGAGATTCGCGCGAAAAGCAACGACTGTGAATCCACACTTGCGGTAATTCTCAATCACGATCAACAAAAGTATCCAGTGTATCTCGTACCAACCTCACCAGAGCAGGATTTTACAACCCTAGCTCTACCGTTGAAATTACATCCATTGGCTCTTCCTGAAATCCCCGGGATTGATCCGCTGTATCACGAAGCATATGCTCTACTTACCTGTGGCAATGTGGCCATACCTGATCTTTCGGATGCAAGTCAAATTGAAGTAGTCGAATCGGCTTCTCAGGGATTTGTACTCTGCAGAAATGCGAGATTCTTCCTCCAAAAAATTGCCGTTGTCGCGCTATTTTTTCTTCTCTTGTGGGCTGGAGGATTAGGTGTTTCTGAGTACGTGGGGCGTTCAAAACGTGAGCCGCTTCAACCTATTCTGACTGAGATCGACAAATTAAGTTCTGCACAGAAATCACTTCTTGAAGAGTATGGTACTTTGGCCGCGTCTCTAGGTAAAGAGAGTCAAATAACCGCCTTGATGAATGAGCTCTCTACACTGTTCCCGACTGGAGCATGGGCTGATCTGGTGGAAATTTCAGACCAAGGTGACCCCGCGGGATGGAAGGTTGATTTAGTGCTCTCCGCATCGGGAGAACAGTTGGTACCGACCATCGTGGGGAGTCTCGAAAAAAACAGAACAATCTCGTCTGTTCGTCTGATTTACAGTGAACGGAAACGAATAGAGGGTGCGTTGTTGACGCAAGCAAAATTAGAGTTCTTCTTTAATCCACAACAGGGGAGTGGTCATGTCTCCTCAAATTAAATTGCTTGCTTCAAAATTTCGATTCCACATCTTGTTTGGGACAATTATCTTGGCGGTTCTCTTTCTTGCAATTGCCATTAGCCAAAGAGTTATTCCACTTTTTCTACAAGAGTCGCAGCGCCAGATCCTTTCTTGGAAAGCTATCGCCAACAGCGCATCGCTTCCGGCTGTGCGTGATTCACTTTCTCGGGAAAACAGAAAAATTGTATCTGCATTAGAAGAGGGAAAGCGGAAACTGCAGTTTAACGAAGCGGAACTACTCAAACAGCTATATACAACTGCTTCCAGTATTGGATTTTCAATAAGCAAAGTCGAACTCGGCGATCCGGTGAGCGCTGAAGGCAAGACTCACTATCCTATAATTCTCGCGGGAGCGGGATCGTACAACGCGGTTGGGAAGCTTATTTCTCACATTGAGAATATTGACCAGTTTTCGCGAATAACATACTGCTCCATTAAGAAAGAACCGCGATATAACTCACTGGGATGCTTTATAGAATTTATGATAATAGAGGGCAAATAGTGCAGCGCAAAATTGTTGTTTTTCTCATTGTTGTCGCGATTTTGGTATATGGATGGAATGCGATATCGTTTTTCAAACCAAACTTCCAGACCGCAAAAAGCACAAAAGCACCTGTTGCTGAACAGTCCGCGCCTTTAGCGGTGTATATCCCCGAAACAGTGACCTTTTCCCCTGTTTCACGATCCCCTTTTGAGGGAACGATTAGACATGTTTCTGTTGCAAGATCTCCCAAAAGAGCAATGACAACAACTAAAAAAGCGTCCACAACCGCACCAGTTACTTCACCTACACGCGTTCAATCAAATCCAGTACCAACTCCTGTGGCACAAAGCCAAACTGTAGAAGCACCGCGTATTGTGATTAATGGGATTATGTGGAATAGCACGCGCCCGCTTGCTATGATTAAACTTCCCGATGGCAGTGAACAGATGGTTAAACCTGGCGATAATATTATGGGGCGAATTGATATAAAACAGATAGAACGCAATCGCGTACAAGTTCTCTACAAAGATCAGCTTTTTTGGATCAATAAGTAATGACAACTCGCGGTGGCCACACGCTCGCCATGATGATGGTACTTTTGACACTTACCGGTATATACTCCACTATCCTTTTCAGCTATGTCACTTCCGCGCCGAAATTCGCTCACTCGCTCTTGTGTAAAAGGGAAGCGGTCTATCTCGCTGAGTCGGGAATTGTTCGCGCCGAAGCATTTCTCAACGAAAACATCAGTTGGAGCAATGAAGAGTATCACGAAGAGTTGCCAGAGTATGGGAGTATCGATCTTATCTGCCGTGATTGGGGTGGATATAAGCGTGTGATCTCTCGGGGGTATCGAAAACGAGACTCCTCAGTAGTAAAGGCATTTATCACACGCAATGTTCCCACCACCTTTGATACATCGATAGTTCTCACCGGTACCATCGGCGGTTTGGTTATCGATTTCAACACGCGCATCGAAAACAAGGTCGTACTCAATAATGGCTCTGTTCGACGGGGAAAGTACAAAGAACCGATTGCCGGATCGGAAGAGTGGACTATAACTCGGGAGAGCGATACCCTTCCTTTTGAAGTTGATGAATTAGATAGTTGGCTCATTGAGTGCCGAAAGCAGTCTCAATCGACATCGGGACATTCGCTACTGACCGGGACCCTAACAGGCGAAATGGAAGTGGCAGACACGGTAATTCACAGTGGTAACTTAACCGTTACGTCCGGTGAATTCCGGAATAAAAAGATTATCTGCCACGGTACGTTCACTGTGGGTAAAGGTGCTATTCTCGATCTATGCGAGGTGTATGCAGAAAAGATCCGGTGCGAAGGAGGCGTGACCACAAATTCGCTCTTCTGGGGCGAAAAAGGGGTCGAGATCAGTGAGGGGAAACACGACAGCCAGTTTTTTTCAGGGCAAAACATCTCTGCCACCGGTGGTTCATTTAGCTCTCAATCTTTTTTCCTCTGTCGATTTCTCCCAACAGATACCACCGAACAGTATGGTATTCAGTTTGGTAAAGAGAGCAGTTTCGCCGGTACTGTTATATCAATTATTGATAGTAGTGATGGGATTGTGCAACGGCCTGCGATCCAACTAGACTCGACTGTTACGATTCGGGGGCATCTGATCACGAATGGTGATATATCCATAAAAGACAATGTAATAATGGGTTCTCTCTGGGCGCGATCGCTCGTCGCAGAAGAGGATGGAGTTATATATAAAAACTGGCTTTTCCGCACCAGTATCCTTGCCAATAAAGAGACGTTGGCATTTCCCCTCATCGGTTCTAAGCCGATCGAATTGCATCGGAGTCTTCTTCCATGAATAATCGCGGATTTACCTTGGTCGAACTGCTGGTCACGGTGGTGATTTTTGTCGCTGTCGGTGTTCCTCTTGTAGGAGCTATGGGGTCGATCATTACAGACTTCCGCGGGCGCGATTTTCTGACGGCAGCATCGCTTCTCGACCGAACGTACGCATCGCTTCGGAGTTGTGGTGAACAGTCCATGCGGGTTGATCGCTACAAGATCGACAAGCAGGAGTGGAAGGTTGCCATTGAAAATCAGGGTGGAGTGCCATCGCTCTATGTCATTACTATTACGCGGGGAGGAACGCTGATTGAAACTGCGAAATTCTACCGTTAGCGGGATGTCTCTTGTGGAGGTGATGGTTGCACTGGTTGTGCTGGGAATTATGTCTCCCTTGATCTATGGACTCTACACGCAGATGTATCGCTACTATTTCTCCGTTTCGGAGCGAACAGATTCTGTTCTGGAAGCGACTGTGGCTAAGCGCTCACTGGATCGCTACTGGGCCGATATCGACTCGGTTCTTTCGGTTGATCAACACTCAATTCGTTATCTCTCTACGAAGGGAAGAGTTGATGAAATTGCGATTCGCAAAGGTGAACTCTTCTGGAACAGTAAAAGAATCGCTCGCGAAGTCACGGAGGCGAAGTTTTTCTATCTGAGCAGTACTTGTGGGTCAGATGAGCCCTTGGTCTGGGAGATGAAAGTCAAAGAACGATGGATTTCCGGAGCGGGGGAGTAGAGAAATCATTTGGAGAATTGTTTATCTCTCCATTGAAATGTGGGTTTTTCCCCCGATAGCACTTTGTGTTAGCATGTTGTAACGGCTATAAATAATATTGCCGCCCAATTGTAAGAATTGTATATTGCGTCGGATTTTTTGAGATTGCCTCTACTTACGCGTTCTACTCATACGCAGTCTGCAAAAAATCCCCTTGATTTAGAAATATATAAACCTGAATAGTTTTCAGAATGGAGCCGCTATGCGTTTTCGTCCTTTGGCAATGCTGTTGTTAAGCCTGTCCTTTTTTGTGTCTGCGCAAAATCTTCAAGTGCAATATCGTGTAGGTGATGGTGCAGATGCGTACTGGATTTATCCGTTCATGAAAATAGTCAACACCGGAACAACTGCGGTAGATGTGGGTGGTTATTCTATTGATTACTATTTCTACGAGCCGTCGATTGATGCTGCGTCAGATTTGCAAACACAATTGGCCTACCAGAAATGGTACTACGGAACAAATAACGGCGCTATTGCTGGCAAGACGTTCTCCGTAGAGTTCAGTCATTTTGCTCCGGCGTTTGTAGATGGCGTGAAAAAGGCTAATATTCGTGCCCGCATTACGTTTGATTCATACTCGATTCCAGCTGGTGGGCATGTTTTTGCTGAATTTGGAATTAATAAGAGTAACTGGTCTACCTTTGATAAGAGCGATGACTGGTCGTATAGCTCTTCAACGACTTTGG
>JFJP01034771.1_pt1 | contig 16539 bp, 10 predicted proteins | sample 431651 | NCBI WGS metagenome assembly JFJP01 (sample SAMN02602958, study PRJNA72255) | Microbial mat metagenome, whole genome shotgun sequencing project. | biome: fresh water; feature: sink hole; material: water; isolation source: purple microbial (photo- and chemosynthetic) mats found in... | reverse complement strand
GTCAACTCACGTTCCATATAGGGAAGCAATTCTATTGCTATGGGAACCGGAGGTGAAGGCATACCCACGAAGCCGCCCAGAATAAGCAATGAAAAAATATTTTCAAGCTCCTTGAGCTCGAACTCCATCATTTCTGTAGCTTTGTCCCTGTTCACCTGGGCAACGATACGGAAAAATGAGGCGATTTTTTCAAGAATCGTAGCCATCGCTGCTCCTGGCAATCATTTGCGGTAAAAAACGAGGAAGGGCTTCGGGTGGAAGCCCTTCCTGCAATCCGAAGCGCGTCTGTACCGCTCAATCCTTCATGCATTGATCAACGAACCGGGCACCTTCAGGTTACCCGGGAATCGTTCACAAACAGGATCAGGCGGCTTTTACTTTCTTCTCGGTGAAGCTCTTGTAGAATCCAAAGATCATCGTGAAGTTGAGGATGAGCATGAACAAGGTAATCGCACCAACGGTCGCGCCGGTGATGACTTTCATGGTGTCTGCCATTTTGACGAAGAAGGTCGGGATGATGACGATCTCGTACCAGATGAGGGCCACGGTCACCGTTACCCACAGGAAAATGGCGGGTATCAGCACGCTCAACGTGTACTTGGGATCGAGCTTCTTCTTGACCCAGACAGCGACGGTGAGCATGACTATCGAGGCGAGGAGCTGGTTTGCGCCCGAGAACGCTGGCCAAAGCACCGAATAACCACCGGAACGGGCCAAGAAGATGCCCAGGAAGGCGATGATGATCGAGGCAACCCACTTGTTGTTGAAGAAATTGTAGGCTCCGGGGTTTTTCTCCTTCATTGGAAGGGCCATCTCCTGAACGATATATCGGCCCAGGCGGTTGGTCGTGTCCAAGGTCGTGAGCGCGAAGGTGGATACCCAGACTGCTGCAAACAAGGTCATGAAGTCCATGGGCAGGAAGGGCATCTGGGTACTGACCATCTTGGCGAATGACTGCACGAAACGTGGTATGGCGGCGGTCGCGAAAATCTTGTCGCCGAGGGCAGCAGCGCCAAAGGCGGCAATTGAAATGACGACGAGTGTGGACAGGAAACCTTCCACGAGCATCGCGCCGTAACCTACGAACAGGGCGTCATTTTCCTTGGCCAGCTGTTTGGAACTGGTACCGGAAGCTACCAGCGAGTGGAAGCCTGACAGGGCGCCGCAGGCTATGACGAGCGGTACGGTGGGCCAGAACGGAGACGGCTGACCGCCGATTACCTTTGCGCTGAAGCTGATGAACATCGGTACTGAATCGAGCGCCTTCATGCTGGTAAACGCGGCGATTCCACCGACTATAAGACCGAAATACAGGAAGAACGATGACAGATAATCACGCGGCTGCAATAAAAGATTTACCGGCAACGTGGAAGCGAGGACGATGTACACAAAGATTATCAGGAAGTAGATATCCTTGCTCCACTTCACATTGACCATGTTGCCAAAATAGAAGGCGACTCCAATAAGGACGAGGCCAATAAGGCTTCCCCAGCCGAGGCCGAGCTTGCTGCGGTACATGGCAAAGCCTGCAATGACGGCTGCCACACAGAAGAATACAAAGGCGGCGAAAACACGTCCGTCGGCGGCGAACTGACCCGCGACGATGTCACCGAAGGCGGCAACGACGAGTATGCAGAGGAACATTATAAACCAGCCGAAGGTCCTGCCGGCTTTCTTGCCAATCAGGTCCTGGGCCACAAACTGCATTGAACGGCCGTCGTAGCGGACAGAAGCGGCGAGAGACAGGTAATCATGGATGGCACCAAGGAATACGTTGCCGAACCATATCCAGATCAAGCCAGGGAGCCAGCCCCAGGCTATCGCTATTGCTGGCCCGGTAATGGGGCCGGCGCCGGCGATTGAGGCGAAATGGTGCCCGAACAGCACATACTTACTCGTCGGCACATAATCGACGCCGTCGTTGAGTCGTTCTGACGGGGCTTTGGGAGCCTTGTCGCTCTTCAGAAGATTGGTACGCAGGTTTTTGCCAAAAGTGAAGTAAAAAACCAGGTACAGAACAATCGCGAATAGCGCTATAATGGTTGTCATCGCGCTTCCTCCTGATAAAAATTGGATTGGATTAGAAAAATCCTCTGTGAGATTATAGCCGCTTCATTCACTTGTCAACTGTTTTAATTGTAAAAACGCCATTACATTTTTTGAACTATTTTGTCAGATTACTCTCGCAGGGCAATTTCCAGTAGTCAATCCTGGTGCTTTCAACGAATCCACGTGAAAGGTACAAGGCACGGGCTGCCTGGTTTTCCGAGTCAACCTCCAGGCGTATTGCCCCCGCCTGCCGACCCGCAAGCACCTGTACTGCAGCATCCAGCATCTTTCCGCCATATCCTTTTGACCTCATGGAAGGCAAGACACCCAGACCATGCAACATCCATCCATCCGGTTCCCTGACCATGGAAACAGTCCCGAAAATGCCCCCCGCATCACGGGCAAGAAACATCTCGCGCTTACCCTCGGCCATGGCATTAAAAATAAAATTCCGCGCATCTGCCTCATCCTTGTCAAAGCAGGCAAGCGATATCCTGACCATTTCGTCTATGGAATCGGGGCCAAGCGGTAAAAGACGGATGTCACCGGCTGTTTCGGGGATCGGGAAGCGTTCTTCCGGGAAAGTCATCAGGTATTCACTATGGTCGAGGGACGCGCCAAGTTTTGCGGATATCGTTTCGCCGAGAGGAGAAGCACTTTCAGAGACAAGCAGCAGCGATTGGACACCCGATGTAACAAGGGATTGCACGAGGCTCGAGTACATGGCCGTGAAAATTCCCTTGCGCCTGAACACCGGCGCAACGCACGCGCTGATCTCTGCTTCTTCATGGCTTGGACCAAAAAAATTTGCTGCGCCTACGAGAATGCCGCATGCTTTTGCAGCTCTACCCATGGGCAACGGTTCTCCGCACGTCCTGGTGCCAGCGGCAGGCTCGGCCCATACCAGTCGCCAGGCAGGAAGGGCTGCATTGGCGTTTAGATTGGTGTCAAATTCCAGGCACGGATCAAAACCATCTGCGAGCCGGCACGTTGCCACAAGCGCCTCTACTGCCTGACGCTCTTCGGAAGACAACGTAACCCGCTCGCCAGACTGCAGAGGCAGACAGACCGTCATGCCCGGCCTTCCTTCAATTTTTCAATTTCATCACGGAGCACCGCAGCAGCCTCGAATTCCAGGCGCTTGGCCTTCTCAAGCATTTCCCTCTCCAGCCGCTTCACGAGGGCGTTTTTCTGTTCGGGAACGAGCAGGTTGTAAGCACCCTTGATTGTTTCAAGTTCGGTCGATACAGCTTCTATTTTTTCTTCCTTGTGGCGCTTCAGGATGTCATGGATGGCTTTTTTTACCGTAGTGGGGGTGATGCCGTGCGCCTCGTTCCATGCTCTCTGGACGGCGCGGCGCCTGTCGGTCTCGCCTATTGCCAGCTTCATCGCATCGGACATCCTGTCGGCATACATGACGACGACACCGGCAGCGTTGCGCGCCGCACGGCCAATTATCTGCACAAGACTGGTCGCGGAACGCAGAAAACCGATCTTGTCGGCATCAAGAATGGCTATGAACGATACTTCTGGCAGATCGATGCCTTCGCGCAACAGATTGATGCCCACAAGAACATCGTACTCGCCGGTGCGCAGCTGGGTAAGTATTTCAACACGCTCTATAGTCTCCACCTCGCTGTGGATATAGCGGACTTTGAGTGACAATGAAGAAAGGTACTCGGACAGATCCTCCGCCATGCGTTTGGTAAGCGTCAGGATCAAGCTGCGTTCGCCCAGGGCTATCCGCTTCTTGATTTCAGAATAAATGTCTTCCATCTGACCTTCGCTTGGCCGTACCAGAATTTCAGGATCGACAAGACCGGTAGGACGGATCAGCTGTTCCACGATGCGTACCGATTTTTTTGATTCTGTTTCTGATGGCGTAGCTGAAACATAAATCACGTTGCCTGTCAATTTCTCGAACTCGTCAAATTTGAGCGGGCGGTTATCCATTGCGCTGGGCAAGCGGAAACCGTAATCGACAAGGTTCTGCTTGCGCGAGCGGTCACCTGCGTACATGGCCCCTATCTGCGGCAGGCTGACGTGCGATTCATCGATTATTGTAAGGAAATCTTTTGGAAAATAATCGAGCAGGACCGAGGGACGCTGGCCTCTGGCCCTTCCCGAAAGTGGTCCCGAATAATTTTCTATGCCGGGGCAGTAGCCCATTTCTTCAAGCAGTTCGATGTCGTACTCGACGCGTGTTTTAAGGCGCTGGGCCTCGACGAGCTTCTTGTTTGACATCAGCTCTTCATAGCGCTCGCGCAGCTCTTCCTTGATTCCGGCAAGAGCCTTCTGGACCATGGTCTCGGGCATGACGAACTGCTTTGCGGGGTATATGACTGCGGCATCGAGATCCTCGAGTATCTGCCCTGAAACGGGGTCAAACCTCCGAATCCTCATTACTGTTTCATAATCAAGCTCTATGCGGTACGCTTCCTTTGCATACGCTGGATACACCTCGAAAACGTCACCGCGCACGCGGAAGCGCCCTCTGTCGAGCACGGAATCGTTGCGCTCGTATTGCAGCGTGATCAGTTCACGCTTGAAGGCGTCAGGGTCAAGCGCTTCCCCCACGACCGCGTCAACTTTCATTTCCCGGTAGACTTCCGGTGTGGCGAGGCCGTAGATGCACGAGACCGTAGCCACGATGATCACATCGCGGCGTTCCATCAGGCTTCTTGTTGCGGACAAGCGCAGACGTTCAATCTCCTGATTGATGTCGGCATCCTTCTCGATGTACAGGTCACGCGTGGGTACGTAGGCTTCGGGCTGGTAGTAGTCGTAATACGAGACAAAGTACTCGACGGCATTGTCGGGGAAAAAATCCTTGAACTCTCGGAACAACTGGGCAGAGAGGGTTTTATTGTGGCTCACGATCAGAGTGGGACGCTGGACTGCCTCAATGACCTTGGCCATCGTAAAAGTCTTGCCGGAACCGGTGACGCCCTTGAGCGTCTGGAACCGGTCACCAGCCAGTACTCCGGAAACCAGGGTTGCTATCGCTTCCGGCTGGTCTCCGGCTGGCTCGAAAGGCGACACCACTTTGAACGGCTTCATGCAACCCCCTGTCCATAATCAAAAAGAGTATATAGTGCCCAAACAGGCTATGAAAGCGCTGCAGCAGCCTCGCCTATCACCCTTGCTCCAAGTTCGAGCATCCCTGCAGGAACAGAAGCAAAACTTACCCGTACGTGATGGTCATTATCCATGGGGATGCTCTGGTCATAGCAGAAAGCTGGTTCAGCCGACACCAGACAACCATGGGCCAAACAGCGCCTGGCCAATGCCCGAGAGCCGATGCCCGCTGGAAGCTTCAGCCACAGATTGATTCCTCCGCGGGGGTCATCCCACCCCAGGCCCGTGTGACTCCATGGTTTCAGGGCAGTGTTGAAAGCATTGTACGCGCCATGGTAGCGGTGCCTGGCATTGACAAGGTGGTCCTCGAAACGGCCGCTTGTCAAAAACCTTTGAAGCACTCTCTGCATGAGCCCGCTTGAAGAAATATCGATCGACCTCTTGGCCGATTCAAAACGGTCCCTGAGAGCGGCCGGCGCTTCCAGACAGGCGATGCGCAGACCGGGCAGAAGGGCTTTGGAAAAACTCTTGACATATATTACCTGTCCGGATCTATCGTACGACCGGACGGAAGGATGCACGGATCCATCCCAGCCAAGATCGGAAAACAAGTCGTCCTCGAGGATGTAAAATCCATGGCGGAGGGCTAGCGAAACAAGGGCTGCACGGTTTTCAGCACTGTACTCGATGCCGGTTGGATTCTGGAAATCAGGATTCACGTGGACCAGGCGGAGCGGCCGGCTGGAAGCCAGGCGCTCAAGCGCGTGTAGATCCAGGCCATGTTCGAGGATGGGTACCGGTTCGACTCTGGCACCGGCCGCAACAAAGGCATCCCTGGCGCCGCGATACCCGGGCAATTCCGTAACGGCTACGTCGCCCTTGCGGAGCAGCACCCGTGCGGCGAGATCTATACCCTGCTGGGCTCCGGACACGATGTGCACATCAAGCGGGTCTACCGGCACCGCGCCGCCCTGCCCGACTGACCATGCGCGGGTCAATCTGTCTGCCATCGCCAGTTTGAGGGGACCATACCCCGCGGTGTCCTGGTATTCGAAAGCCCTTCCGCCGTCGGCGTCAATCGCCTCGACAAGAAATCGCTTTACATCTTCAAGCGGAAACATGTCCAGGGGAGGCGCATTGGATGAAAAATCTGCCAATGGCGAGTCAGTTAGAGGAGCCTGGCCATCCAGTATAGCCTTACCCGCATCAGCAGCGGTCAGAGGTGCACCCGTGGCGACGAACACGCCGGAACCTGCCCTCGGCTCCAGAAAACCCTCCTGGCCGAGTATCCTGTATGCCGCAACTACGGTTGCCGGGTTTACTGCCAGCTCATCTGAAAGCTTTCGCACGGAAGGAAGGCGGTCGCCCGGACGAAATCCACCGTCGACGATCCTGGCGCGGAGGGCATCCGCAGCCTGGATATACAGGGGAACCTCGTCATCCTTGTAGAGCCTGAAATCCTGGATCACCGGGGCTCCCCCGTCAAACAGCCGATCAGTCCTGCCCCAGATATAGAGCCCTGTCAGACAGAGCTATGGTTGCCGATAATTTTTTCGATCCGCGGTAGTACTCTATCTTGACCTTGTCGTCGGGCTTGTTGTCTTCAAGGGCCGAGTACAGGTCGGCCAAAGAGCTTATAGGCATGTCGTCTACCGATACGAGCACATCGCCGCCCACGTTGAACACACTCTGGTAATAACGCACCGGCGTGGTTCCACCGCGGACACCGGCACGGTCGGCATTGCCGCCTTTCTTTGCCGTTGATATCAGGAGACCCTTTTCAACCGGCAGGGCACTTCCGTTTTCTTTCATATACTCGATGAGCGCCGGAAAAAGCTGTACGTATTCGGCGTCAATCCACCCGCGCTTTACCATGCCGAATTTGATAAGGTCGGGTACGATACGCTTGGCGGTATTGACGGGAACCGCGAAACCCACGCCCACAGAGCCGCCCGAGGGAGAATAGATCATGGTGTTGACGCCGATGATCTCGCCGTGCGAGTTGAGGAGCGGTCCACCCGAATTGCCGGGGTTGATCGAGGCGTCGGTCTGTATCATGTCGCGGATGATCGTTTTCTCGTCCTGCTGCACGGGTCGGCCAAGACCGGATACAATGCCGCGGGTAAGGGTACGTTCAAGACCAAAGGGATTCCCTATCGCCAGCACTTTCTGCCCTACCCTCAGATTGGCGCTTTCACCAAATGGAATGACGGTAAGCGTCAGCCCCTTGGGCGGGGTGAACTGGATGACGGCAAGGTCATTTTCAGAGTCTGTACCCAGCACCTTTCCCTCGTACCTGCTTCCATCGGCAAGGTTTATGAATACCTTGTACGCATCCTTGACGACATGGTTGTTGGTAAGTACATAACCCCGAGCGTCGATGATCGAACCGGAGCCGGAACCGCCCTCCCTGGGCACTGGTTCCAGGAACCAGTTTATAGCCACTACTTCCGTGGTTATGTTGACCACACCGGAGTTGAGCCGTTCGTATACATCGATATTCTCGCGTTCATCGGTGCTGTATCCACCACTTGCCTCCGAGAGCACCCTGGTGGCGTCCATGGTGCCGATTGATTGTTCAGCCTGCCCGGAAACCACTCTTTGGGTATTATCCTGCGCCGCACTTGTCTGCATGGCCTGCGGGACAGTTTCCACTGATTTGCCTTGGTACGTTCTGGTCAGCAAGACAGCGCCGAGCGAAAACACGGTTACCGCCGTTGCGGTAAGTGCAATTGATATAATGAGCTGATTCCTGGAATAGAGTCGCATCGTGTGCCTCCGACCCATAGAATATACAATCCAGCGGGACGAACGCCAACTACGAGCAGCATGCAGGTATGGATGCAACCAGAGTCACAGACATACAGCGCATGCATGTCTCGGTTGACCACTCCCGGAACGCCGGTTAGTATTGTGCACCATGGACATCAAGCACAGGATAAGCCAAGCGTACGGCAAGGGCAGCAAGGAAGAAAAACCAGCCGCATCGGCAAGCCCTGACGCGGCAAAGCGTCAACCAGTCGTCAAGCAACGGCAGATGGACAACAAGGCTTTTATTGCTTCTGAAAAATTCATCAAGACGGGTCTGCCGGGCATCGAGAAAGCCGCCAAATTCCTTCTGCTGCTGGGGCGTGACGAAGCGGCAAACGTAATACGTCACTTGAAGCCAGCTGAAATTGAAACAGTTTCCCGCCAGATAGCGGCCATAGACCGGATCGATACCACCGAGGCCAATGAAATTCTCATCGAGTTTGGCTGGCTTGCCAAGACGCAGGGCGCGAACCTTGAGGGCGGTCCGGAGATTGCCGAGCAGATGCTCGCAGCGGCCTTTGGAGCGGACAAGGCAAGGGAAGTACTGCGCAAGGCCGTGCCTGAAAACAATAAACCGTTTGCCTTCCTCAACGATTTTGACGCGCGTCAGTTGCTGTTGCTGTTCAAGGATGAATCGCCACAGATGATAGCGATGATACTGCCTTTCATAGATGCAAAGCTGGCCAGCGGGGTAATTTCAGAGATGTCTCCGGCAACCAGGTCCGACGTCATCCAGCGCATCGCCCGGCTTGACCGGGCATCACCCGATGTCATTGAACGCGTGGAAGCTGTGCTGCGTGACAAGGCCGCCAGAATTGGACGCGTCGATTCCGGAGACCGCATCGACGGAGCTTCGGTATTGGCCGGTATCCTGAAGCACGTGGAGGGAGGCCTCGAGGACAGTATCCTGTCAGGTATCGAGGAAGACAATCCCGGCCTTTCCAGGGACATACGCGAAAGGCTGTTCACCATCGACGACATACTGCGTGTTTCCGACCGCGACATGCAGAAAGGCCTCCGCGAACTGTCTGAACTGGAAATTGCCCTCGTGCTGAAAGGCAAAAGTCAGGCTTTCAGGGACAAGCTTCTGTCAAACGTATCGCAGGGCAAGCGGACCATGGTGCTGGAAGAATACGAGATAATGGGTACCGTCAGGCGGGAAGATGTAGACAAGGCCACGCGCTCGTTCACCGAGCACTTCAAGAAACGCTGGGAAGACGGAGACCTGATTCTTGAAGGCGATGACGACTTGATCGACTGACGCCCCTCCGATACTCAGCCTTTGACGTAGCGTATGCCTCCGACGGATGCTTCTTCTGCCCTGGCCAGCATGAAAATCAGGTCGGAAAGCCTGTTGACATACCGTTGGAGCGACGCAGAAACGTCCGCTTCCCATGATAATGCCACGATCCGCCGTTCAGCACGGCGGCATACGGTCCTGGCAACGTCCAGTTTTGCAGATTGCAGGGTGGACCCGGGAATAACAAAGCCGGTCAGGGGGATCTCGGCTTCAAGGCGTTCGATGTACGTCGCGATGCGTGCCTCGTCGGCATCGGTTACGGGCATGGAGAAGGAACCGGTACGCGTAGCCAGTTGCCCGGCCACTTTGTACAGATCGTGCTGGATTTCATCGACTATGGCCAGACAATCTTCTCGCTGCAGGTGATGCCTGGCTTCACCCAGAACCGAATCCAGTTCATCAACCGTACCGTAGGCCTCGACACGCAGGTCATCTTTCCGGACGCGTTCTCCCGACCACAGCCCCGTCAAGCCTTGATCGCCGGTCTTGGTCACGATGCTCATATACCCCCCTTGCCTCAAATTGCTACAAGCGCGATGATACACGCGAAGTCAGCCCATGTCGATCGGAGGGAGATCTCGGGGAAGCATGGTCCTCGATCAGATCAATGATGGACAAAATGATGGTGGCTGTAGACGCAGCCAACGAACGGGCGTGGGATTCGTCCATACTTGATCCTCAGTCCGCGCTTGAGGATGCGCAGGAAGCGCTTCAGGCCGCGCTGGCAATAGACTACGCAAAAGGCCAGGCGGACGCAACCCTCAATATTGGCTGGGCAACCTTCTACCTTTCCAGGCTTGCGGAAGCATACGGAGCATTCCGTTCGGCTCACAAGCTCTACGAAAAAATCGGCGACACGGTGGGCATCTGTAAAACCCTTAACGCCTTTGGCATCTACCACAATTCCATCTTCCGCCTGGACAAAGCTATCGATGATTATACACGCAGCCTTGAACTGGCCAGGGCCAACGGATTTCTTGAGCGTGAACTCATAGCGATGGCCAATATAGGCGAGTTATGCATCGACATGGGTAACCCCCAGGGCGCACTGGATTATCTGATGCCAGCCTACGACAAAATGACTCCGGATTTTTCATCGGGAATAAAGGCCGACTGCCTGCGCAACATCGGGCAAGCCTTTTTGGCCATGGACAACCTCAAGCTGGCGGCGGTTTTTACGCAAAAATCATACGAACTTGTTTCAGCCTCCGGCGAGCTTATAATGGCAACCGACAGCATCGAAACGCTGGCAAACGTAGCCCTTGCAGAAGGAGACGCGGAAAAAGCCGATGCCCTCATCAGCGAAGGCCTGGAGATAGTGGAACGTACGGGAAACCTGAGCCAGCGCGCAAGCCTGCTCATCGTACGCGGTCAGTCGCTCTTCATGCATCAAAGGACGCACGAAGCCCTCGACGTGCTGACTTTTGCCGAACGCATCTGCGAACAGATCAATTTGAAGATAAAGCTCTTCAAGGTACAGGAGCAGATTTCAAGGGCATACGAAGCCATGGGAGACTACGAGAAGGCTTTGCTGTATTTCAAGCGCTTTGCGTCCTTCAAGGCGGAATTGCAGAGCGAAGATACGGCAAACAAGCTGCGCAGCATGCGCGCCCAGGCAGAAATCGAGAGAACCCAGCAGGAATCAGAAATCTACCGGCTCAGGAATATAGACCTCAAGGAAAAAACAGAAGCCCTTGAAGATATAAACAGGCAAATTACATCAATTTCAACCATTGGGCGGCGCATAACCGCCAATCTTGACTTCAATACGCTGGTCCAGACAGTACATGACTGCCTCAAGCCCTTCCTTGAAATGGATCTTTTTGGTATTGCCCTTCATGACCCGGCAAAAAACCAGCTGGTATACAAATGGTTCTACGAAGAGGGCAACCGCAAAAGCAACCACAGGATTCCCGTTGATTCAGAGAGCAGTTTTGCGGCATGGGCGTACAGGAATAGAAAGCCGGTGCTGGTAGCCAACAAGGATATTGAATTTTCCCGATATCTATCAAAACCGTCGCTGACGCACGGCAAGCCAGCGCAGTCTATCGTGTGCATACCGTTGTCGATCGAGGACCGCTCCATCGGCGTCATGACCGTGCAGAATTACAAGGTACACGCCTATACCGACAGCCACCTTTCATTCCTCACCTCGCTGGGGCCGTATGTGTCCATAGCGATGGAAAACGCCATAATCCACGACAGCCTCGAGGACCTCAACCGGGCACTTTCAGACGAGAAGCGCCGGCTTGAGCGCGCAACACTCAAGATAAGCCATCTGGCCAACCACGACTCGCTCACCGGTCTGCCAAACAGGCGCCTGCTGTTCGAGCTGATGGAAAAATCCATTGAAACAACCAGACGGGCTGGCGGCAAGATTGGCGTTGTATTCATCGATCTGGATGATTTCAAGCCAATAAACGATCGTTTCGGCCATGCGGCCGGCGACAGCGCGCTCATCGCCATGGCGGAACGGCTAAGAAGCCTCGTACGCGCCTCGGATATCGTAGCGCGCATAGGCGGTGATGAATTCGTAGCTGTCATCACCAATGTAAAGACAATGGAAGATATCGAGCGCGTTGCCCGCAAAGTGATGGATGAATGCCATACGCCGCTTGCATTTGCCGGAAAGTCATGCCAGCTGGGCATGTCGATGGGAATATCGGTTTTCCCCGATGATGCAGAAACGATTGAAGAACTGGTCAACAAGGCCGATTCGGCAATGTACAGGGTCAAGCACATAGATAAAAATGCCTACGCCTTCAGTTCAAACATAAAGATCGACGCCTTGCCTCTCGATTGACACTGATAGACCCCCATGGTATGTTTTTTCGCGCCGCACGCCACGGGAATGGAACGTTCGCGCATCCCTACACACCCAGGAAGGTTTCGATGGCATCCAATAAAGACAAACATGTCCAGCCCGAATCGAGCGTCAAGCGCCATAAAGGCAATTCATTTGTATACATCGGTACGGTGGTGCTTCTGATCATCACCATCATAGCTTTTGTATTCGTACCCGCGTCCGGTAGCGTGGCGACGGGTGACGAGCTTACTTTTGGCTCGTGGGATGGAAAACCCATCGCCTTCGTGCAGGGCGGTTATTTTTCAACGCAAGTACAGCAAATAAAGGCGCAGCTGGAAAGCCAGGGATACAGCGATACGGGTGACCAGTTCTTTGCCTACCAGGTCTGGCGGCAGGCCTTTGAAAACACCGCTGTCCATCTAGCGTTGCTCGACAAGGCACAGGATGCCGGAATCTCTATCAGCTCGAACCAGCTTGACCTTCTGATGATACAGAACGAGTCATTCCTTGAAAACGGTACATTCTCCAAGCGGAAATACCGGGAAGCATCCAATACGTTCAAGCTGGCGTTGCGCAAGGAAATCGAGAATTCTGCCCTCAAGAACCGCTATGTAAGCGATATGGTTGCAGTGCTTGCCAGCAAGGCCGAACTTGATTTCCTCAGCGAACTTGCAAAGGCCCAGCGTATCGTCGAATACGTCGCATTCCCCTTTACCCTCTACCCGGACTCCGAGCGCATAGCCTACGCCAAAGCGAATCCGACTGCGTTCAGGCGCGTACGCCTGTCCTCGGTAACGTTGTCCTCTTCTGAAAAAGAAGCTGGTCAAATTCTTGCCAAAGTGAAGGACGGATCACTTTCATTTGAAGAAGCCGCAAAAAACCACTCCAAGGACGCATACGCTTCCAAAGGCGGAGACATGGGTTCATCCTTTGTGTGGAAGCTTACCGGAAGCTTGAAAAACTCGACAGACATGGACTCCATCCTGGCTTCAGCCAAGGGTGAAATCAGCCCGGTCTATGAAACCATCACTGGTTCCTGGGCTTTCTATCGTGTCGAAGAAGCGGTAAGCGATGCTGACTTTGAGGCTGCTGACTTGCTGGCTTCCGTAACGGAGTACCTGAACAGGAATGAGAAAGGCCGCATCGAGGACTGGATTGTGGCGCAGGCCGATACCTTCCTGGCTGCCGCCAACGCCAAAGGTTTTGAATCAGCCGCGATATCCGGGGGGCTGGTGGTAAAGGAAACCGCAGCATTCCCGCTCAATTACGGCAAGGCTCTTGATATTGGCTACTTCTCGTTGCTTGGATCTCTTGACACAAGTGAACTGGCCGAACTGCAGGGAGCTGAAACCAACAAGGCTTTCCTTGAAGCGGTATTCAGCCTGGCGGCTGGACAGGTTTCAAAGCCGGTCATCATGAATGACTACGCCATCATTGCCAAGGTAAAGGAAATCAAGACCGCCGATGAAGGTGACATTGGTTTACTGACCACGTATTACCCGTCTGTAGTCCAGCAGAACATATCCAATGAACTGGGTGCAAATATCCTGGCCGATGAAAAACTGAAAGACGACTTCCTGGTCGCCTTTACGTCGGTATACGCAACGACCGACTGACGAAAACGAAGATGGAAGATCAAGGACCCCTGCTCGTGGATACGGGTAGGGGTCTTTCTGTCAGGATGCATGGTAAATGGCTGTATTCCAGCCGTGCCCCCAGCCTTGCTCCGGTACAGGCGGCCCTTGCAATAAAACTGGCCCCGGAAACATGCTATGTAGTTGCATCGCCCTGCCTGGGATACGGTCTCAGGGAGCTTGTTGAACGCCTGCCTGAATCAAGTGCCGTGCTCTGCCTTGAATCCCACAAAGAACTGCTGTTGACAGCCCAAAAAGCCATGACGGAATTGGGGCTGCCTGCGGCTGCCTGCATGCTGGCTGCGGCGGCAGACGCTGTAACCGCGTACCGGGAGCTTGAGGAAGGCCTTGCGGGCAGGCGATTCAGAAGGGTCATCGAGGTACGGCTGTCAGGCGGCAGGGCGCTGGCAGATGCCGTGTACGATGCGGCCATATCGGCGTTGGACCAGGACATATCCATACGCTACCGGAACCGGGTTTCCATGGTAAGGATGGGCAGGCTGTGGACTAAAAACGTCATCAGCAACCTTGGTACCATTGACTGGGAGGACGTCAGCCCGCTACCGCAGTCAAACCTGCCCGTAGTGGTCTGCGGCGCCGGCCCGTCGCTCGACGCAACGTTGCCACTGATCAGGCAGTTCAGGCAGGATCTTTATGTGCTGGCGTGCGATACCGCGACCGGGGCTTTGGTCAAGGGGGGCATACTGCCCGATGCCATAGTCTGCCTTGAAGGGCAGGTCTACAACGTCAGTGATTTTTTACCGCTTGATGGCAGGGCAACCCGGTTGATAGCCGATCTATCATCACATCCGTCGTCATTCAGGGTAGTCCGCGGACCGAAAACGTTGCTGCTCAGTGAATGGACAGAAAGCGCTTTCCTTGGTCGTTTGCGTGCTCTTGGCTTACCTGTCCTGGCCATGCCGCCTCTGGGTTCCGTGGGGGTACTTGCATTGCGCACGGCAACCATGATTTCCGATACCCTGCTTGTTGCCGGTCTCGATTTTTCATTTCCGCAAGGCAGGACGCATTGCCGGAACAGTCCCAGCGACATCCGGGAGAGAGCAGCGCAGAACAGGCTGAACCGGCAGTCATCTTCCTGGGACGCTTCTTTTCGGGAAGGGACATCTCGGCTGGCTGGAGGCAGCATATCCGACCCGGCTCTTGCGATGTACGCCAGATTAGCGGCAGCCGAGCTCAGGGGCAAGAATGCCTGGGACTTGCGGGGTGATCGGTGTTCTCCCCTTCCCATCCCCGCTTTGGCTCACGGAGATTTTGAATCATGGCTCGACAAAGCAAAAACCGGCCCAGCGCGCGTTGCACAAACAGGTTGCGCAATAAAAACATCGCAGTTTCAAGCACCATCGGACAGCCGGTTCAAGGCTGCGGCGTTCCTCCGCGATGAACTGGATCTGGTGGAAAGGGTATCTGCGTCGCTGCGCTCGGGAACATCAAGGCAGGCGCTCGGTTTGCTACTTGCCGGAGCGGATTTTCTTTATGCGCATTTTCCGGACCCGGAACGGGTTGCAGGATTTTCAGACGATGCCCTGAAACGTGTTGCGGCCGAAGCGGTATACTGGAAATGCAGGCTTGAAGCCTCTTTGGCTCTGGCTGAAAAACAAGACTTCGTTTGAACCCATATCTGCGCCGGAATCAGGGATTGCACCTGAACCCAGGGTTGCTCCTCGAACCTGAGCTACAAAGCAAACTGTTCAATTGCGCTTGTCGTCGTTCTCGTTTTCGCGCAATACCGCCATGAATGATTCCTGGGTAAGTTCCACATCACCCACCATCTTCATGCGCTTCTTGCCTTCCTTCTGCTTTTCCAGAAGCTTGCGCTTTCTGGAGATGTCACCACCGTAGCATTTGGCCAAAACATCCTTGCGTACAGGGTTTACCGTCTCGCGCGCAACGATGGAGCCGCCGATGGCCGCTTGTATGGCAATCTTGAACTGCTGTCGGCTCATGGAATCCTTCAGCCGCTCGCACACCTTGCGGCCCCGCTCCTGGGCTGATGGCCTGTACACGAGCTGTGCCAGCGCATCGACCGGTTTCGAGTTGATGAGTATATCAAGTTTGGAAAGTTCCGTTGGCCGGTAGTCAATTATCTCGTAATCAAAACTGGCATAGCCGCGGCTGGTGCTTTTAAGCTTGTCGTAAAAATCGAACAGGACTTCAGCAAGCGGCAGTTCGAAAGTCAGTTCCACACGCTTTTCATCCAGGTGGGTAAAACCTGTCTGGGCACCGCGCTTGTTGATGCACAGCGTGATCAGGTTGCCGATATATGCCAGCGGCGTAATGATCTGCGCCTTGATGTACGGCTCCTCGGCTGCTTCTATCCTGGATGGATCGGGATAGTCTGCTGGATTGTCTATGATGACGACATCGCCGCCGTGGCTCATCGTAAGCCGGTAGCGCACACTCGGAGCCGTCATAATGATCGACTGGCCGTATTCGCGTTCAAGGCGCTCCTGTACCACTTCAAGATGGAGCATTCCCAGAAAGCCGCAGCGGAAACCAAAACCAAGCGCGGCGGAACTGTCCTTGTCGTAAATGAGCGACGCATCGTTGAGCTTCAGCTTTTCCATTGCCACTTTGAGCTCGTCGTAATCGACGGTATCCATAGGGTAAATTGAACTGTAGACAACCGGCTTGACCTCACGGAAACCGGGCAGGGGCTCCTTGGCCGGGTTTGAAGTGACCGTTACCGTATCGCCTACGCGGATGTCGGAGACGGTTTTAATGCCCGCTATCAGATAGCCTACGTCACCGGCGATCAGCTCATCCGATTTTACCAGTGCCAACTTGAAATAACCTGTTTCCTCGACTTCGTATTCCGAGTTGTTGTACATGAGGCGTATCTG
>JFJP01038622.1_pt1 | contig 16540 bp, 13 predicted proteins | sample 431651 | NCBI WGS metagenome assembly JFJP01 (sample SAMN02602958, study PRJNA72255) | Microbial mat metagenome, whole genome shotgun sequencing project. | biome: fresh water; feature: sink hole; material: water; isolation source: purple microbial (photo- and chemosynthetic) mats found in... | reverse complement strand
TGAAACATTAAACTTGCAGAATTAGATTTTATCCCTATCTTTGTGTGATAATTACGCATTGCTGTATGAAAACTCAAAAATTCAGTTACGAATACCCTAGACCAGCAGTCACTGCCGACTGTGTGATTTTTGGTTTCGACGAAGGAGAATTAAAACTTCTGCTTATCGAAAGGGGTATCGAACCATTCGAGGGTAAATGGGCATTCCCCGGAGGATTTATAAGAATGGACGAGACTGCTGATGACTGCGCTCGTCGTGAGTTATTTGAAGAAACTGGAATTGAGAAAGTTTATATTGAACAATTGTATACTTTTAGCGATATAGACCGAGACCCACGTGGTAAAGTAATTACGGTCGCTTATTACGCATTGGTCAAGTTGTCTGAATATAAAATCTTAGCAGGTGACGATGCTAAAAGTGCAAAATGGTTCCCTTTATCACATATTCCACCATTGGCATTTGACCACGACCAGATATTAAAAGTGGCAATAAATAGACTTCGTGGGAAAATCCGATATCAACCAATCGGGTTTGAATTACTCCCTGAGAAATTCACGATGCCGGAATTACAGAATCTTTACGAGAAGATTTTGGAAAAGTCACTTGACAGAAGAAATTTTAGAAAAAAAATTTTGGAAACAGAATTATTAATAGACCATAATGAATCGATGACCGGAGTTCCGCATAAAGGAGCGAGTTATTACAGTTTTGATAGGAAGAAATATAAAGCTCTTTTAGAGAAAGGCTTTAATTTCGAAGTGTAAAAAAACCTTAAAAAATAATGATATGATAATTAAAAGTTTTGTAGACAATGACCTGTATAAGTTCACCACCATGAACGCAATACAGAAGAAATTCCCAACGGCTGAAGTACTATATAAGTTTATCAATCGAGGAAATACAGAGTTTCCAAAGGGGTTTGCAGAAGAATTGCGAAAAGAAGTTGATAGCATGTCGGAGCTCTGTCTAAATAATGAAGCTGAAGAGTTCATGCGCAAAAAGTGCTATTATTTCGAACCTGTTTTTTTTGATTTGTTAAAAGGCTTTCGATATAATCCGAAAGAGGTTCGTATTAATCAAGTTGGTGCGAACCTTGAAGTTGAAATTGAGGGTTTATGGTATCGCACTGTGCTGTGGGAAGTGCCTCTCATGGCTTTGATATCAGAACTATTTTTTAAAATGACTGGACAGAAAGCAAATGATTTTGAGCCAAAGGCAATCGCAAAAGCTAAAGAATTTGCAGCTATAGGTGCTGAACTTTCAGAATTTGGAACCCGGCGTAGATATTCTTTCGATGTACAAAATAAAGTCGTTGAAATATTTAAAGAACATAGTGGCAAATATCTTAATGGAACAAGTAATGTTTACATGGCCATGAAACATAATTTGACACCAATGGGAACCCATCCGCATGAATGGTTCATGTATCATGGCGCTCACTTTGGATACAGAATGGCAAATGCTATTGGCCTGGAAAATTGGGTAGATGTATATCAAGGAAGTCTGGGAATTGCATTGACGGATACTTTTACAACGGATAATTTCTTTCATAGTTTTAGTTCCAAATATGCTAAATTATTTGATGGCGTTCGCTGGGACAGTGGAGATCCGATTGTGTTTACAGAAAAGACAATTAAACATTATCAAGCTTGTCGAATTGATCCTAAAAGCAAAACAATAGTATATAGTGACGCATTGGATCTTGACAAAGTAAAAAAAATTAAAACGAATGTAAATGGACGAATCCATGATGTATATGGAATTGGTACGTACTTAACAAATGATGTTGGAGTTAAGCCTTTAAATATGGTGGTAAAATTATTTGCTGTTAAACCCTCAAACTATGCAAATTTTATTCCAACAGTTAAACTATCCGATGTCAATGGGAAACACACAGGGCATTCCAGCGAAGTGGAGCTTTGTGAAACAATTTTAAAACAGCGATAGAAAAAAGAAAGTTTGTCTGAGTTTAAATTGTAATATAAAATTTGTTCATTATATTTATAAATTATTAAAATCTTTTATATGAATAATCAAAATGCGATATTAATTATTGATGCACAGTATGATTTTTGCAATCCACAGGGTGCTTTATTTGTAGCTGGTGCAGATGCTGATATGAAAAGACTTTCTGCTTGGATTAAAGCCAACAAAAATGAAATTGATCATATTTCTGTTACAATGGATAGTCATCCGGTTAATGATATTTCACATCCATCGTTTTGGCAAGACAAAAATGGAAATTTCCCCAATCCATTTACTCCTATTACGTCACAGGAAATTAAAGATGGTAAATGGAGTCCTCGTTTTTTTCCTAAAGAAGCTATTAATTACGTTACTGAACTGGAAAAACAAGGTGAATTTGGTCATTTTATTTGGCCAAACCATTGTCTAATTGGTTCTAGAGGTGCTGCTTTAGATGACAATATTATGGATGCTCTAATCGATTGGACCAAAGATGGTAAGTTTTATCATTTGGTTGCAAAAGGGACTTATCCTTTAACAGAGCATTTTGGAATATTTAGATCTAACGTTCCTGTGTCAAATAGGCCAGAAACACAACTCAATCAATCGTTGATTGATACTCTGGAAAAATACAAGAATGTTTATCTTGTGGGTGAAGCCAAATCACATTGTGTGGCTAATAGTCTCAAACAAGCGATGGAAGAAGCGCCTAATCTAGCTAGTAAATTTATTATTCTTGAAGATTGTATGTCAGATGTTACTGGCCTTGGACATTTAGGAGATCCAATTTATGCTAAAGCGAAAGCCGCAGGAATAAGATTTGCAAAGTCAGTTGATGTTATACTTTAGTTTCTAATAGATCACTAAAATTTAAGAAAATGGACAATTTTAATTTACCTGATTTTAATATAGATTTCGGAAATTTCGATCCCAATGAAATAACTTCCGACGAAACTATCAATGCTGTATTGGTAATTGATGTATCACCTTCTATCGATAGCTATGTTAAGGACCTGAATATGGCGTTTAAGGAATTTCTTGAAGAGATGCAACGAAGTCATGTGGCTGAGAAGCTAATGGTTTCAATTATCGAATTTAACGAAAAAATAAATGTGCGATCAGGCTTCCAACCTGTAAATTCAATTGATACAAAAAACATAGAATTTCGTCCATGTGGCAGTGGAACCGCTTTGTATGATGCCGTTTTGTCTGGAATAACCAATGCTGTTAATTACAGGACTAATCTTGAGAACTCTGGAGTAAACTGTAAAACTCTTATTTTTACTATTACTGACGGGGGCGATAATTCTTCACAGAACAGTGCTTCAAAAGTAAAGGCAGTACTGGAAAATATTTTAAATGATGAGAAAAACTCATTTAGCTTCGAGTCAATATTATTCGGAGTGGGAAATGATGCAGATTTCGAAAACGCTCAAAAGAGTATGGGAATAAAGCATTTAGCGAAAATCGGTAATTCTGGAAAAGAAATTAGAAAAATGATTGGATTTATTTCAGCATCTATTTCTAAAAGTTCCGGAGGCAATGCTCAAATTGTGTTTTAGTTAATATTTTTTGATACATGATTAATATTTCAATAGTTTCGAGGAGAGGTACATCACATACCGATTGGAACGAGGATAACTTCTATTGTAAACAATGCCAAGGTTTCATTATAGGCGGCGTTTTTGATGGTTGTAGTTCTGGTAAAGATTCTTACTTTGCATCGAAACTATTTTCTAATATTTTTAAGAAGACTATTGAAAATTATAAAGATGGTGAAATCCAGATTCAAAAATTTCAATCTATTGTTAGTGTCTTTTTTAAGAATCTTAGTAAGGCAATTAATACTATTGGCCTCAGCACAGACGAGACCTTATCTACAGCCATACTTTTTATTTATGAAATAGAAGAGCGTAAATTGTTTGTTAAGTTTTTTGGTGATGGTGTTGCTTATGCAAACGACCATGATTTAACAACTTGTAACAACGATGAAGAAAACAAACCCGATTATATTGGCTATTCTCTTAAAGAAATTATAACAACAAATAGTTTCAATAAATACTGGGAAGAGAAAAAGTCTTTTGAATCTATAACAAAAGATTTTAGCATCTCAACAGATGGCATATTTTCATTCAAAAAGATGAATGAAAGTGAACCCAATTTTGAATGTGAGACTTACCTTGTCCAGGATAATTTTTTATATAAAAACCCTGCCTCTCTTAAAAGGAAGCTTAATATAATTAAGAACAAAGGGTATGAACATTATGACGACGTAACTATAATAAGAGTGCTAATAGATTAAGTCATGAGTAAAATCAAATTATATGATTCCAAAGGTTCATCTAGATTTCAAGTCGATATTTCACAAGAAATAGATCGGGGTGGTGAAGGTTCGATTATTCCTCATCCTAAGGAGAAGATGCAGGTTCTTAAGATTTATCATGACGGCATTACACCAAATATTACACAGCAAACATGGTCGTATCTTAATCAGCTCGATAATCGTTTTATCAAACCGCTGGAATTGTTTTATAATGATTCAGGTACTGTTCTGGGTTTTAGTATGAATCTGCTCGATAGTTCCTATTTTAGAATTTCTCAGATCTTTACAAAGTCACAGTGCGCCAAACTTGGAATATCTGAATCTGTAAAAAATAAAATTTCGAAGGAACTGGTATCGGTAATTAGTGAAGCTCATAGCAAAGACATAGTAATTGGTGATTTTAATCCTTATAACATATTTATTAATCCCAAGGGCGATATTCAAATTTTGGATGTTGATAGTTTTGAAACTCCCGTTTTAAAGCACTCCGGCAGGCTTTTGAACGAGATTAGGGATCATTATTATTTGGGTAAAGTAAGTCATGAAAGTGATTACTTTTCGCTGGCTGTTAATATTTTCAGAGTTTTCACGTACGTTCATCCCTACAAAGGAATTCATAAGACTTGGAAACAACTGGAAGAACGGGCAATTAAAAGAATTTCTGTCCTAAGAAACGATCCTGATTTGGTTATTCCTGCATTTTACGAACCTATCAGAAATAAAGAATTGGAATCTCAATTTAAGCGCATATTTGAAGATGGAGAACGTTTTTTAATTCAGATTGATAATATTAGTACCATTAAGAAGCAGCAAATTATTATTCAAGCTACCAGAACTAACATAACCGTGAAGATCATTTCGCGTAATGTGGTGGATTTTTATTTCAATGATACATTAGGCTATATTAAAACAGAAACAGACACCGAATTTTACGATTGTTCGTTTGTTGGAAGCCTAACCCAATCTGGCAAAATAAGCAATTCTGATTTTGATTTTCTATGGGTAGGAAATAAGAATATACTTCGCGTAAAAGAAAATAAAATTTATCATCAGGATGACCAGATTGTAAATTTTGAGTTCCCTGAGAACTTCCGATTTATTCAGGTTGATCATATTTTGTTTGGTGTTGATTGGGAAAACATTTACCATATTTATCCGGACAAAATAATTAACAAAAATGTATCATGGAACAAAACCCCAACCTGGGGACGTGGATTTAAATTTGAAAATAGCCCTATACAATTGACAGGTGGAGTTACCCGAACTCATTTTAGGAATGGTGATTCTATTAACTCAGTGAAGTTGCCAATAAATGCTAAAAGCTTGAATCTGAAAGGAAATGTTGGAGTAATCACCTATTTCAAAGATGAAAAAATAAAGCATAATTGGTTTTGTTTAAATGGCTTAAATTTCGAGTTGGGAACCGATACAGAAGAAATATTTAGTTTTGCTGTGAAACAAACGGCATCGTCTTCTTTTGTTTTTTTCCCACGAGATGGTAAAATTGAGATTTTGCGAACTCCCGATTTCAGTGTCGTAGATTCCATTGATTTTGAAGAATGCACATCGCAATCCGAGATTTTTTTAACGCGATCGGGCTTGCTGCTTTTGGAAAATCAAGTCGTGTATTTAATTAATAGAAAATAATTATCATTATGTCAAAACATAATTCCTTAAAAATTGCAGTTGCGCAAATAGATATTATTCCAGGACATCCTGATTTAAATGTTAGAAAAATAATTTCTGAAATTGAAAAAGCAAAAAAAGTAAAGGATGATATTATTGTATTCTCAGAAATGTCTGTACCCGGATACTTACTTGGAGACGAATGGGAAAATGCTAGTTTTGTCAAGGATTGTTATGCATACAACGAAGAGATAATAAATGCAACTGAGGATATTGTTGTCATATGGGGGAATATTGACTTGGATACCACCAAGAGAAATGAAGATGGCCGGATTAGAAAATACAATGCAGCTTTTATTGCTCAAAATAAAAAATTGGTCGGGAAAGGTAGTGTTCATAAAACCCTGATGCCCAAATACCGAGAGTTTGATGATGAAAGACATTTTTATTCTGCCAGAAAAGAAGCTCAGGATACAGATAATAGAACAGAAGAAATTCTTAATCCGATAAACATCACCATTAATGGAGTTGATCGCAAACTCGGATTAATTCTTTGCGAAGATATGTGGTGTGATGATTACACGTTAAACCCAATTGATATTTTATTAAAAAAGGGAGCAGAGTTAATCATTAATCTTTCTTGTTCTCCATGGACTTGGAGAAAGAATAACAAGCGACATTCAGTCGTTAGAAATCGAATTTTAAACCGACCTGTTTATTTTATTTATGCGAACAATGTTGGTGTTCAAAACAATGGTAAAAATATTTTTCTTTTTGATGGGAATTCCACTATTTACAATACTGATGGTACGCTCTTAAAGGTGGCAAGCGACTATAGCGAAGAAACTATTCGTGCAACTCTTTTTGATAAGAGAAAGGAATCTTTACCAAATCTCCAATTAAGCGATGAGAGAGATAAGGAAGAGCTTTACATGGGACTTATTTTTGGAATAAAGTGTTTTTTCGAGAAGATGCCAAACAAAAAAGTGGTAATTGGATTAAGTGGTGGTATAGATTCGGCTCTAAGTGTTGTGTTGCTATCTCAGGCCTTAGGTGCTGATAATGTATACGCAATAAATATGCCCACGGAATTCAACTCTGAAACGACGAAAGGTGCTGCTCATTTATTGGCCCAAAACCTTGGCATTCATTATACAACTATTTCCATTCAAAATTCATATCAAAATACAATAAGGGAGATTGAATCCGCTGTGTTTACACGAATGGATGGTTCTGGAACAAACACTTCATTAGTGCTTTCAGGTGTGAATAAAGAAAATATTCAGGCACGAGACCGGGGATCTCGCATTTTAGCTGGTGTGTCTTCAGTGTTAAATGCAGTTTTTGTAAATAACGGCAACAAAACTGAAACAGCTTTTGGATATGCTACTCTGTATGGTGACGTGAATGGAGCGTTAGCTCCCATTGCAGACTTATACAAAGTGGAGGTATATGATTTAGCAAAATTTATTAATAAAAAACAAAACGTTATTCCCGCTACTATATTTAACATTCCCGCTTCTGCGGAATTAAGCGCAGATCAAAATATTGACGAAGGCAAAGGGGATCCGATTTTTTATCCATACCACGATAAGTTAGTGAGAGCTTTTGTTGAATTCCGGCTTGATCCCGAAGAAATACTTCAATTACACACTGATGGTTTGTTAGCAAAAACTATTATGTGTGATCAAAAAATAATGGATGATTATTTTCCGGATGTTCAATCCTTTATAAATGATTTAGAGCACAAATGGAAACTTTATAAACTCAATTTTTTTAAACGTATACAAGCACCCCCAATCATTGCTGTGAGTAAAAGAGCCTTTGGCTTCGATCTCAGAGAATCTCAAAACGGAGTGTATTTTACCAAACGTTACCTGGCGTTAAAAGAAATGCTTCTGAAAAAGTAGTATTATATTCATTAATAAATTATCATTGTAAATATATGGGAAATATCGATAATATATTCAACGAATTCAAACTCCATAAAAAATCAAGAACAAAAAAACATTCAAGTTATCCTAACAGATTTGTTGTCCCAGATGAAAAGATTTCCTGGCAAATACCCTTTCTCGAATATGCTCCCTTCGAATTTAATGCACCCATCGTTCTGGATATTAACACTCCATGGGCAGATCCTCAAGACATAGGAAAAGTAAAAAGGTCGTTCATCAGTTTTGAAAGAGATGTGGTATTTAATAATAAAGGTATTCCATTAAACCCTTTTGGTAGGACCGGAATAGCTGGTCGAGGTGTTTTAGGAAAATGGGGTGCAAATTTCGCTGTTGATGGTCTGATTACAACAATAGAACCTAAATCTCAGCAAATTCAGGTATTAACGATAGTAAGGAACGATACAGGAGAAACTGCTTTTCCTGGTGGAATGGTCGATTTGAATGAAACTGCATTTGAAACCAGAAACAGAGAATTAGCAGAGGAATTATCAATGAGTGAGAAAGACTTAATGAATCCATTGTATGAAAAAATCGTTTACAAAGGGTATGTTGATGATCCCAGAAACACAGATAACGCTTGGATGGAAACTACGGTTATACATGCACACTTGTCCTACCATATTATTTCAGGATTGAATTTATCAGCAGGCGATGATGCAAAAGATTTCAGATGGTTGAGTGTTACAAAAGAATCTATTTCTAATTTCTATGCAAGTCATGGATGCTCTCTGTTAATTGCACTAAATGAACTTCTGAAATCTGATTTCAACTTTAATGATAGCTCTACTCGTGAAAATATTATCGATATTACTAGTGACTTTGGAATCAATTTAGAAATTGAAAATGCTGATAAATTTAATGCCTCCATTTAACCTAATTAAGTCGAATTCATCCTTCTTGTCTCAGTCACTTATTCACCTATTTACCTTACTCTTAAACATTATTCCAACAATACATCACCACTATTTGCATCTATTATAGTAGTTGATTTAGCAGGGATTTTAATGCTGATATTTTTTCCATTTTTCAGTTTAATATCTCTTTCTCCGCCTTTAGCGCTGTGAATTAAGATCAGTTGTTTGTTTGCATAGGTAAAATCGTCGGTGGAATTATATATATGGCAACCAGCTTGGTCAAGTAATTTCATGAAAACTTCTCTTCCGTGTAAAGGCAGAGTGCTATGTATGCTTGTATATTGGGAGAATATTTTCTTAGCCAACAATACATTTTCCGTTCCACTTAAATAACCCAACGCTTCCGTTTCTTTATCTGTTATTATAGCCATTGGAAATACTTCTCCTTCCCATTTATGCTTATATGCCGGCTGCTTAATTTCCATTTCAGGAATTTTTTTATAGGGAATGAAATTGATATTTATACCTGTTATTGATTTTACGAATTCAATGTCTAATTTTTTACCATCGGTATAACCTGGCAAATAGTTCCAAATAAGTGTGCGGTTATTTTGAGCCACTTTTTCTTTTATTAGTATTTTCATTGAAGAATCTATTTTATGACAGTTCATAAATATAATAGCTTTGTATTGTTCCATGTTTATCTTTTTCAAATCGAATAAATAAATATGATCGCTTACTGCCCCGCATTTTCTGATTTCTTCAGCCGCTGCATCCAATTGGTCGTAGCATAATGGATACCAAGAATTCTTTACATAATAAAAGCTTTCCTGATCCCAAACAACCAATACATCAGCAGCCGATTCAAATGGTTTATTTAAGTATTCATCCATAAATTTTTTTTCTTCCGCAATATTTTCCATATATTGGGGAATATCCCACCAGCCTCTGCTATTTCGAGGACCAAAATCGTAATACCAAAATCCGGCACCCCGCATCAAAGGAAATATGGCGTTTCTACGAAGAACAGGAACGTAATCCGGATCAGGCATCATAATACCTCTTGTCTGAAGTCCGTCGAACATTATTTTTTGCATATAACCATTGTCCATTTCATCTAACCAAAGTTTACCATTTATCATAGCACTCTCAATAATTCCTCTTGAATTCCCCGAACCTCCTAAATCTCTAGAAGGTTGGTAATACGATTGCGGGGCTGATATATAATCAATATAGGGGGAATTTGAAATTTGTTCTATACATAAATGTCCACCACTTGCCTGGCGGCAGAATGTCATGTGGAAATAGCCGTAAAAAACGCCAACTATTAAATTTCGAGGCCAATTTTCTTTTACTATTTTGCAGAAATATTCAATATCGTCGGCAACCACTTCTTGCTGGCAAGTGAAGTAGTCTATGGTCCACATTTCTTGTTCCGGATCTCTGAAAATGCCATGGAGGTTGTTTTTTCGAAGTGTTGTATCTGGAATACTTGCGGTTTTAAAAGTCATGGTATCGTTCTTCCATGCCAATTGCAATGCTTTATCATTTGAATATTTTTTCTGTAACCATTTTTTGAAATATTTGGTCATAGCCGGACCGGTATCTGGATCATTATCAATAAAGCCCCAATAATGCCATTCTCCATAAATACCTCCACAAACATGAATACCGATGGTTTTTTTGCCTTCAGGGGTATTGGCAAATTCTTTACAAAACATTTCGGTCATGGCACCCGATTCCTGTTTCCATTTTTCCGATGCTAAACTTGCCCGCAAAGGTCTGTCTACATCTCCATCTTCGTTATTATAAGGTGCGCCATAAGGACGATCATCTGTTTCTCCATTAGCATAATGAGTACATTCGTCTTTGTTTTCCTCATTCCACCAAAAGGGTGAATTTACATGCAAACGCACTACTATTTTGGCCTTTGCATGTGCATCTAATACACCTCTTACCTGTTTTTGCGCTTTAATAATGTCAAGTTTGCTTTTTCCTTTATACCATATATCTTCTAAGTATAAATCAACCTGAAACAGATCAATACCTGCCTTACCAAAATTTTCTAACTGACGAAAAGGTACTTCTTCCCACGACCATCTGGCGCCATAAGCATGCGTTAAGGCATACTGCATGGGTAAATAAGCACTATCATTTATGAATAAGGTAGGTTTACCTTTATACATGGATACTTTTGCGGTATCTGCTTTTTCTTTATCAGAACTGCATGCCCACATCGCTATTAGTGCAAGGAATAAATAAATTGTTTTCATAATTTAGTTTAGTTATCAAATACAAAAATAATAATTATTAAGAATAATGCAAGAAGAGCTTAATGCATTATAGGATTAGGGAGCGTGATTCTTTAAGTTGCTAGGTTGCAGGGATGATTAATTAATCAAAATGACTTGGTAAATATGCTCTGACGACTAATACAACAAATTGTCATACGGATACCGAGATGTATGTATTTCCTTGACTTTTTTGTATAACGTTTCTTTAAACTCTTCTACATTCGATTTTTCTTTCGCTGAAATAAATAAACAGGGCAAATGACTTTTGCTGATGTAGCTGTTTTTTAAATCATCCAAACTGTAGTTTTCTTTTACAATGGGAGTCAAATCGTCTTCTTCTTTTTCAATAAATGAATAAGCGTCAATTTTATTGAATATCATGTATGTTGGCTTGTCCGTTGCTTTTATGTCAAGCAATGTTTTGTTTACCACCTCTATTTGTTCTTCAAACCCGGGATGGGAGATATCTACAACGTGTAACAAAATATCTGATTCTCTAACTTCATCTAAGGTTGATTTAAACGATTCGACCAATTGGTGTGGCAATTTGCGAATAAAACCTACCGTATCTGATAATAAAAAGGGAAGGTTTCCAATCACTACTTTTCTAACGGTAGTATCTAAGGTTGCAAACAATTTATTTTCAGCAAAAACATCCGATTTACTTATTAGATTCATGATGGTAGATTTCCCTACATTGGTATAACCCACCAAACTAACCCGCACCATCTTACCCCTATTTTGGCGTTGCGTAGCCATTTGACGGTCTATCTTGTCTAAATCTTCTTTTAGTTTGCTTATTTTAGTTCGAATAACCCTTCGGTCAGTTTCTAATTCTGTTTCTCCTGGACCTCGCAATCCAATACCCCCTTTTTGCCTTTCTAAGTGGGTCCACATGCCTGTTAAACGAGGTAATAAATATTGATATTGAGCAAGTTCTACCTGTGTTTTGGCATAAGCTGTTTGTGCTCGTTTTGCAAATATATCAAGAATTAAGTTGGTGCGGTCTAGTAATTTGCATGAGAGTGTTTGTTCTATATTTTTAAATTGACTGGGACTTAAGTCGTCATCGAAAATAACTAAAGAAATGTCATTCTCCTTAATGTAGTCTTTGATTTGATTAAGTTTTCCTTCTCCAATAAAAGTTCGGGCGTTTAAATGATCTAGTTTTTGAGTGAATGACTTCACTGGCTCAGCTCCTGCTGTTTCTGCTAAAAAGGCCAATTCAGCAAGGTATTCTTTAACTTTGAATTCATTCTGAGAGTGATTGATTACCCCAACCAGAACTGCTTTCTCTTTTTGATCGATAATTCCCATATAAAAAAAAAGTGATGGGAACACCATCACTTCGGTATAAAGTTCTTAATTATGAATTACTGTAACACAAAAACAATAGGAAGGGTATACTGCACTTTAACAGATTTACCCCTTTGTTTTCCAGGTACCCATTTAGGCGACGACATTATTACGCGAATAGCCTCTTTATCTAATGCAGGGTCTGCAGACCGAACCACTTTGGCATCAACAACATCGCCTTTTGCATTTACGGCAAACTGCACGAAAACCCTTCCGCTAATACCGTTTTCAGCAGCTATTTCAGGGTACTTTAAGCTGGTTTGCACCCAAGTTCTGAAATTATTTACATCGCCTCCGTTAAAGCTGGGCATGTCTTCTACTATAAAGAATACTTCTTCTTCCTTAGCAGCTTCTTCTTCCTGTTGGATTACTATATTCTCAACCACATCTTTAGTTGATGTTTCCTGACTTTGAATATTGGCGTCATCAACTTTTTGATCGTTTTTCACCTCTTCAATTTCAATTTCTCTTATTTTGGGTGCAGGAGGAGGTGGGGGAGGAGGAGTTGTTTCCATTTGTCGGGTAATGGGAATCATCTCTTCTGATTCGGTATTCTGAGCCTGACCTACAATATCAGTATTAATTGTAGGTCTAGAACCCCATTCGAATGCCAGTAAAATTAAACCAAGGGTTACTACAAAACCTATCTGAGTAAAGAAAAACCTTTGCTTTTCCAAATTGGCTTTTTCCGATTTTTTTAACTCCATGTTATTTGAATTTTAATCAATAATGGTACATTATAAATGTTAACTTTTGTGGAGAATATCGGAATCGAACCGATGACCTATTGCATGCCATGCAATCGCTCTAGCCAACTGAGCTAATCCCCCTTAAGCTTAACGACGCAAATGTAAAACATATTTTTTTATATTTGCCATTAGGGCGTAAAAAATTTTATTTGTATTTTTGGAAATGTTATAGAGTCAAGTTCAATAACTAATGAAAGTATAAACAATTCATAACTAACTAATTAAATTATACTCAATGAGAAAGTTGTATTATTTTATCGCAGGCTTAATGCTTGTTACTGTTCTAAATGCACAGGTAACCCGTCGAATTTATCTTATTGGAAATAGTGTAACCGATGGTATTAATTACGCTGGTTTTGCCACTATGGCATTGGAGTTAGGAAATACACATGTTTGGGGACGAAAAATGATTCCGGGTGCTCCTTTATCTTTATTATGGGATGCTCGAAATGATGATGGATTTACTGAATCTCCCTTTTTCGCGCCGTCAAAGGCTTTTGTAAATTATGAATGGGATTGTATTTCATTGCAGCCATTTGACAGAGGCATTGAAGGTACCGATGGGGATAAATTAATGACAAAGAATTTTATTGATCTAGCCAAAGGTAAGAGCCCTAATGTTCAGTTTTATTTGTATTCGCGTTATCCTCGCAAACCCCAGGGTGTTTCTGTTTTTGATGCCGATTTGTGGGAAAAATTATGGCTGGGAACGTTTACCGGTGTATATCAGACCAATGAAACACAAAAGTATTTTGAAGATTTGGTAAAGGCTGTAAGGACTGATAATCCCGATGTGAAACCTGCCTTGCTCGTTCCGGTGGGTGATGTAATGTTTGCTATGAATAAAAAAGCTAAGGAAGGCAAAACCAAAGGTATGTCGAGTGCATGGGATCTATACAGTGATGGTATTCATGTAAATAACATAGGTTCATATTTAATTATGGCTACGTTTTATGCTACCATGTATAAGGAAGATGTTCGCCAAACTCCTGTGCCATACTCATATGGAAGTATAGACCCTGAGCTAAGAGATACCATTCAGCAAACCATTTTCGAAGTTGTATTCAATCATGCTTATAGTGGAGTTTCTTCGGCCGATTTGGTTGGGGCTGCAAGTGTTTCTGTTTCTCCCTCTAATTTAAGCCTTACAGTTTTACAATCTAAACTGCTTGTTGCTACCGTTTTACCTAATAATGCTGCTAATAAAAAAGTTAGTTGGACTTCTTCAAATACTGCTATTGCAACGGTTTCGCCTACCGGTTTGGTAACAGGCGTAAGTGCCGGTAGTTGTGAAATTACAGCTAAAACCAACGATGGTGGGTTTACAGCTAAGTCTGATGTTACAGTTACAGGTAGTATTTCTGGAGATTTACAAACAGGTATTTTAGCAGCATGGGAATTTCAGTCTAATGCCTTGGAAGATAATATCCCTGCATCTACCTCCATTACTGGGATTACGACTACTTCCCCAAGTTTAATTGCTTCCAGAGGTGAAGGATTATGTCATTCAGGATTTATAGGTAATGGTTTTTATGGCGGCTGTCAGACGACAAATACTTTAACTGCTGCTATTGCAGGGAATGAGTATTTCTCTTTTAAAATAAGCCCTGACGCAGGAAAACTTATTAGTATTAATAAAATCAAGTACAACGCAGTTTCTCAAAATCAAGATCGCTATTTTGCCTTGTTCTCAAATTTAACGGGCTTTAGTGTTTCAACCATTATTAAACTTGATTCCAGTGGTTTTGGGAAATCTATTGAAGTGCCAATTACCGGCATGAATAATATAACAGAACCTTTAGAATTTAGGGTTTATTTATATGGAGCTGATAATCCATATGAAGCAGCCGGAATTGGTAATGGAACAGGAAATGATTTTGTTATTGAAGGAAGTATTTTAACCCCTTCTGATAATGAGGCTCCATCAAAACCAAGTAATCTGCTTACTTCGCAGGTAAAGGATGTTTCTTTAACTTTGAGTTGGGACGAATCTACCGATAATATGGTAGTGTTTGGATACAATGTATTTATGAATAATAACAAAATCAATACCTCTTTGGTAAAGGAAAATTCCTTTGTTGTATCAGGCTTGACTTCAGGTGTTTCATATTCTTTCACCGTGAAAGCATTGGATTTTTTGGGTAACGAATCGGTGGCAAGTGATGCTCATATTGTGATGACAAATAGGGCTCCTACTGCTGTTATTACAGCCAGTCCTGAATCGGGACCAGCCCCGCTTACCGTTAGTTTAAACTCCAATGCATCAACCGACCCTGATCAGGATGATTATATTCTTGGCTTTGACTGGGACTTTGGCGATAATTCCCCGCATGATTATGCTAATAATATAACTCATACTTACACTCAGCAAGGAACTTATATTATTACACTAAAGGTAATGGACAATAGAAATATGTACTCAACGGCTGTAAGTAAAACTATCATTGTTGGGCCTCTGAACATAAATGAAGAGAGTGAAAATATGATTTCGATTTATCCTAATCCCGCAGATAATTTAATCTTTATCGAAAATGTTAAAGGCCAGGCATCGATTGAAGTGATGAATGCACAAGGTGCAATTGTTTTAACCAAGTCGATTCAAGGAAATGATAAAATTGATGTCAGCGAATGGTTGAATGGATTGTATATTTTTAATGTTAAGAACGATAATTGTAACCTAATTGAAAAGGTAATCGTAAAATAAACAATTCATTTCTTTGTTATAAGTCCGCTTTTATTTTTATTAGCGGACTTATAATTTATAATAATTATGAGAAAGATTTTACAGTTAATTATTCTGATAATTTTTATTCTATTTGAAGCTCAGGCAAGCGATAGTGCCAGCATTAGTTCAAATGCCAGTTTTAAATTTGTGAGTCAATAAAACTTTTAAATGCGAACTCAACATAAGTTTCTCATATTATTCTCAATGTAAAGGTTATATTGAAATGATGGGAGGAACAATTGTTGTAGATTCTGAGTACGGTAAAGGTTCAATTTTCAGCATCGAAGTTCCGTATAAACTTGTTCAAAATTAAGATTGTGAAGGGGAAAGCAAATCTTTCATTTTAATTACCAACTCTTCTATTTGAAATGGTTTAGCAATGTAATCGTTCATTCCAGCTGCCAAACAAATTTCTTTGTCTCCCGATAAAGCATTGGCGGTTATTGCAATTATTGGTGTATGTGACATTGTACTTAATTCTATTTCCCTTATTTTTTTTGTTGCTGTAATGCCATCCATAACAGGCATTTGGATGTCCATTAAAATGATGTCAAATTTGTTATTTGCAAATTTGTCAAGTGCCTCTTTTCCATTATTTGCAACATCTATACCTTTTACAAACTTATTCAAACTTAATAAAACTATTTTTTGGTTGATTTGATTATCTTCAACCAATAAAACATTTGCATCCTT
>JFJP01012223.1_pt1 | contig 16544 bp, 15 predicted proteins | sample 431651 | NCBI WGS metagenome assembly JFJP01 (sample SAMN02602958, study PRJNA72255) | Microbial mat metagenome, whole genome shotgun sequencing project. | biome: fresh water; feature: sink hole; material: water; isolation source: purple microbial (photo- and chemosynthetic) mats found in... | reverse complement strand
CTGAAGCGCCTGCGACCGAAGCGCCTGCAACGGAGGCGCCCGCCGCCGAAGCCCCCGCCAACCCGACCCTGATTCTCGCCACCACCACCTCCACCCAGGATTCTGGTTTGCTCGATGTCCTCGTTCCCATGTTCGAGGAACAGACCGGCTACGTCGTGCAGACCATCGCCGTTGGCACAGGCGAAGCGCTCAAGATGGGCGAAGAAGGCAACGCCGATGTATTGCTCGTCCATGCGCCCGCCTCCGAGGTCAAATTCATGGAAGGCGGATTTGGCAAAGACCGCGCCCTGATCATGCACAACGACTTCATCATTGTTGGTCCCGCCGCTGACCCCGCCGCCATCAAGGGCTTAACAACCAAAGACGCCTTCGCCGCCATCTACAAAGCCGCCGCTCCGTTTGTCTCGCGCGGCGACGACTCTGGCACGCATAAGAAGGAAATCAGTCTGTGGGGCAAAGCCGAGGTAGACCCCGTCACCGAGAAACCCGAATGGTTTATCGAAACCGGTCAGGGCATGGGCGCGTCGCTTACCGTCGCTTCTGAAAAAGCCGCCTACATCCTCACCGACCGCGCCACCTACCTCGCCAACAAAGAAAACCTCCAACTGGAGATCTTGCTCGAAGGCGACGCCGCTCTGCTGAACGTCTATCACGTCATCACCGTCAACCCCGAAAAGTGGACTGCGGTCAACTACGATGGCGCCATGGCATTCTCCAACTTTCTGATTGACCCCGCCACCCAAGCCGTCGTCGGCGAATTCGGCGTGGCTGAATTTGGCTTGCCGCTCTTCTACCCCGATGCGGATAAGACGGATGCGGATTTGGGGCTGTGAAAAGGTAGACGGGTAAATATGTAAACAGGTAAGACAGGTACACAGGTAGGCGGAATTTTCCCTGTGTACTTGTTTACTTGTATACTCCCCTCCTGTATACTGTCCCCCCATGACTGACATCTTTGAAATCACCACCCTATCCCTGCAAGTCTCCACCGCAGCCACCCTCATCAGTCTGTTGATTGGTCTGCCGTTTGGGACGTGGCTTGCGCTTGGCGACTTTCGCGGGCGCTCGTTCATCCTGAGCATCGTCAACACGGGCATGGCGTTGCCGCCTGTCGTCGTCGGCTTGGTGGTGGCGATGACCCTCTGGCGCAGCGGTCCGCTCGGCGGATTGAAGTTGATTTACACCCCTTGGGCAATCATCATCGCGCAGACGGTCATCTCCGCGCCGGTGGTGATGGGACTCACGGCGGCGGCGTTGGCGGCGCTCGACCCACGCCTTCGCCAACAACTTCTTGGGCTTGGCGCCTCGCAATTGCAGATGATCTGGATGCTATGGCGCGAAGCCCGCCTGCCGCTGCTCGCCGCGTTGATGGCTGGATTCGGCTCGGTCATCTCGGAGGTCGGCGCTTCGATGATGGTCGGCGGCAACATTCGCGGGCAAACCCGCGTGCTAACCACCGCCATCGTGCTGGAAACATCGAAAGGGGAGTTTGAACGCGCCCTGGCGCTTTCTGCCCTGCTGCTGGTCATCACCTACCTCATCAACCTCGCCCTGACCTGGATTCAGCAAAAGGGGCAAAGACGATGAACGATTTGATTTCGATTCGCAACCTGCTTATCAAACGCGGTCAACGCGACGTTTTGCGCGTCGCCTCGCTGGACATTCCACGCGGCGAAACCCTGGCGGTGGTCGGTCCCAACGGCGCGGGCAAAAGCACCCTGCTGCTGGCGCTGGCGCGCTTGCTCAAACCCGCCGGCGGCGAAGTGCAATACGCGGGCAAACATCTCAGCAAGTGGGATGACCTCGAATATCGCCGTAAGATTGCCTTCGTTTTTCAAGACCCGCTGTTGATGGATATGACCGTCGCCGATAACGTCGCCCTCGGCTTGAAATTTCGCGGCGTGGATAAAGCCGAATCGCGCCTCCGCGCCGAAACCTGGATGAAAGCCATGGGCGTGGATTCGCTGGCGGGGCGGCGGGCTGGTCAACTTTCAGGCGGCGAAGCCCAACGGGTGAGTCTGGCGCGCGCCTTCGTCCTCGACCCCGAACTGCTTCTGATGGATGAGCCTTTCTCCGCCGTTGACCCGCAGACGCGCGGACAGTTGATGAAGGATTTATCCGAACTGCTGGCGCACGAACACCGCACGACGATCTTTGTCACGCACAACCTCAAGGAAGCCGCGCAAATGGGCGACCGCGTGGCGGTGGTCATCGGCGGCGAATTAAAACAGGTGGGAACGCCGAAGCAAATCAAAGAACAACCCGTCGATAACAACGTGGGGGAATTTTTGAAAGAGTTATAAAAACGCGCGGCGGCGCGTCTCGAATCCGCATGGTTTTGACCTGCGTTATAATCGAAGAAACACACAGGAGAAAAATCATGACTGACCCCAAACCACTCAACTGGATTCCCACGCCCGGCGTTGGCTATTCCGTCATCCGCCGCGGCGATGGCGGCATGACCCTGACATTCACCGACCTCTCGGATACCACCCTTGCCCATTGGCACGAGTTTGCCCTCGATCACCTGCTCGGCGCCGACCGCCGCACACGCAACCTGTACGACCTGCGCGCCGTGAAAGAAATCCCCGAAAAAGCCGTCCGCATGGCTGTGGACGCCAACAGCGACCCCTCGGCGCGGAATATCCGCGTGGCGGTGGTGGTGGCTGACCAGTCCGTCGCCGACGCGGTCATCAACGTGGCGGCGCTGGCAGAGGCGGGTTCGGCATCTGCCATGAAGATTTTCACCGACATCAACGAAGCCGAAGCGTGGCTGGGTCGTTCTCTGGATCAGATTTAATAAAAAATCAACGGGCAAGTTACAACGCCTGTCCTCACCTTCATGAAATCAACTTCCCTCCAAATCGGGAGTTTCACATTCGATTGGGGTTCCCGCACTTACATCATGGGCATCCTGAATGTGACTCCCGATAGTTTTTCCGGCGACGGTATCCTTGCCAAAGGGGATGCGGTCGCCGCCGCCGTGAATCAAGCGCGGGATTTTCTTGCCTCTGGCGCAGACATCCTCGACGTGGGAGCCGAATCGACCCGCCCCGGCTCCGCGCCCGTCGCCGCTGATGAAGAGTTGGAGCGCGTCATTCCCGTCATTCAGGCGCTGCATCGAAACTTCCCCGAAGCCATCATTTCCATCGACACCTACAAAGCGCGGGTCGCGGAAGAAGCGCTCGACGCGGGCGCGAAAATCATCAACGACGTGTGGGGACTCCGCGCCGACGATGGGCTTGCCCGCGTTGCCGCAAAACGCAGCGCGCCCGTAATTTTGATGCACAACCGCAGCAACCCCGCCAGCGTGGAAGTCCGCCAGAAGTTGGGCAACGCCTATGCCGGCGCGGACTATCAAAACCTCATCGAAGACGTAAAACGCGAACTGCTCGAATCTGCGACCCTTGCCCAAAAAGCCGGCATCCCCGATTCGCGCATCCTCCTCGACCCCGGCATCGGGTTTGGCAAAACGCGGGAGCACAACCTGGCGCTGGTCAACCGCCTGCATGAAATCCGCGCCCTGGGCTACCCCATCCTGCTGGGGACTTCGCGCAAATCGTTCATCGGCTTCACCCTTGACCTGCCCGCCGACCAGCGCGTGGAAGGCACAGCCGCAACGGTCGCCGTGGGCATTGCGCGCGGCGCGGATATTGTCCGCGTGCATGATGTGCGCGAAATGGCGCGGGTGGCAAAAATGACAGACGCCATCGTCAGGAGCAATTAGACTTTTGAGCGCCGACATGGAACTTTCCGAAAGACAACAACGCTGGAGAAAATTCAACGCGCTGACGCCGCAGAAACTGGCGCAGGCGCGTTTGGTTTTGGATGAAATCCGTAACGGCGGCGAAGTGATGCGTTCGCTGCGAAATCATCCGCTCGACGCGGAGCGCGGCGGCTACCTGACCAAAGCCGCGCTGGTCGGCGCATACAACCAGATGGTCGAGGCGGGCGAGATGGAGCCAGACCGAAGCCTGCTGGAACGCATCCGCATGAAACCGATGCGGACGCTTTCGGGCGTGACCACCGTCACCGTCTTGACCAAAGCCTACCCCTGCCCCGGCAAGTGCATCTTCTGTCCCACCGATGTGCGGATGCCCAAGAGTTACCTGCCCGATGAACCTGGCGCCATGCGCGCGCTGGAGCACCAGTTCGACCCGTTCGAGCAAGTCCAAGCCCGCCTGCGCGCGCTGGAAAATTTGGGACACCCCACCGATAAAATCGAACTGCTGATTCTCGGCGGCACGTGGTCTTCGTATCGGCGCGATTATCAGGCGTGGTTCATTGCGCGCTGCTTCGAAGCGATGAACGAAATTAAACACGAAAGACACAAAGGACACGAAGAAGAACAAAAAAGAATCTCTGTGGACTCTGTGAACTCAGTGGTGAATCTTTCAGCAGCGCAAACGATCAACGAAACCGCCGCCCACCGCAACGTGGGGCTGGTCATCGAAACCCGCCCGGACGAAATCACTCCCGACGAATTGCGCTGGCTGCGTCATCTCGGCGTGACCAAAGTTCAACTGGGCGCGCAAAGTTTGGACGACCACATTCTCGAAATCAACAAGCGCGGGCATGACGTGGAATCCACCCGCAAAGCCGTTGCCCTGCTCCGCGCCGCGGGATTCAAAATCGTCCTGCATTGGATGCCGAACCTGCTGGGCGCCACCCCCGAATCAGACCGCGCCGACTTTGCCAAACTCTGGAGCGGGTTCTGTCCCGACGAAATAAAAATCTACCCGAATCAGTTGCTTGCCAACGCCGAACTGCACGAATACTGGAAACGCGGCGAATTCCAGCCCTATGCCACCCCCGAACTGGTTGAACTGATTGCCGACATCAAGCCGACTATTCCGCGCTACTGCCGCGTCAACCGCGTCATCCGCGACATCCCCGGCAACAACGTCGTCGAAGGCAACACGCGCACCAGCCTGCGGCAGGACATTCAAAGCGAGATGAAAAAGCGCGGCGCTCGCTGCCAATGCGTGCGCTGTCGTGAAGTACGCGGCAAAGTCGTAGATTCAGAAACCCTGCGGCTGGACGACCTCGCATACCACGCTGGCGCAGCCGAGGAACATTTCATCTCCTTCGTCACACCCGATGACGGACTGGCGGGTTTTATCCGTTTGTCGCTGCCGTCAAAAGATTCCCCGCCAACAGGCATGTCCGATTTGGACGGCGCGGCGCTCATCCGCGAAGTGCATGTGTACGGGCAATCGCTGTCCTTCGGCGAGGAACGGTCTGGAGCCGCCCAACATCTTGGACTTGGCGCTCGCCTGCTCGAAGCCGCCGACAACACAGCGCGGCAAAAGGGATTCTCGCGCATGGCAGTTATTTCCGCCATTGGAACGCGGCATTACTATCTCAACCGCGGCTTTGAGCGCGGGGAGTATTATCTGGTAAAAAAAATTTAAGCCATTTACCACGAAGGCGCACAAAGGGTCACAAAGGTTTTCCTTCGTGTACCTTCGTGACCCTTTGTGGTTAAAAATCAGGAGTAAATTGAAAACAAAACATTGGATCGCCTTCATCGCCCTCGGCATCATCTGGAGTTCATCCTTCCTGTGGATCAAGATCGGCGTACAGGAATCAGGTCCCACCGTCCTCGTCGCCTTCCGCATGTTGTTCGGATTCCTCAGCGCCGCCGCAATCGCCGTCTATCAAAAAGACCAATGGCCCCGCGACTGGAAGACCTGGGGCGTTTACGCCATTCTCGGTCCAACCAGCCTTGCCATCCCCATCTTCCTCATCTCATGGGGCGAACAGACCATCGACTCGGCGGTCGCGTCCATCCTCAACGCAACCATGCCGCTCTTCACCCTGCTCATCGCCCACTTCACCCTGCGCGACGACAAAATGACCCCGCAGAAAATCATCGGCTTGCTGATTGGGTTTACAGGCATCATCATTCTTCTCAGCAAAGACCTTGCAGCCAGCGCCCACAGTTCAGCCATCGGACAGGCGGCAGTCATCCTGGCAGCCCTGTTTTATGCGGGCAGTTCCGTTGCAATGCGCAGGTACACACAGCATGTTCAAGGCGCAGTGCGCGGCGCCGCGCCCCTGCTGACTGCGACCATCTTTATGTGGGCGCTGATTCCTTTCACCGAGCCTGCGTTCAAAGTCCCCGTTTTGCCCATCACCTGGGTCGCCATCTTGTGGCTCGGCGTCCTGGGATCCGGGCTTGCCATGGTCATGAATTATTCCCTGTTGCACATCATCGGTCCCACCCGCTCCTCCCTGGTCACCTACATCCTGCCGCCAGGCGGCGTGCTTCTGGGCGTCGTCTTTCTCAGAGAGCCGCTCACCTGGCAGTTGCTCGTGGGCGCCGCGCTCACCATCCTCAGCCTTGTCTTTGCAAACTGGAAACAAAAAAAATGACAGCATATCGTTCTGGTTTTATCGCCATCATCGGACGCCCCAACGTGGGCAAGTCCACCCTGGTCAACGCCCTGCTGGGGCAGAAAGTTGCCGCCGTCTCGCCGCGCCCGCAAACCACGCGCCGCCGCCAACTCGGCATCCTCACCCTCGAAAACGCCCAACTCGTTTTTGTCGATACGCCCGGCATCCATCAAGCCCGGCACAAACTGGGCGAGTTTTTGAATTTTGAAGCTGAAGAAGCGCTGGACGAAGTGGACCTGATTCTCTGGCTGGTGGACGCTTCGACTCAACCGACCGAAGACGACACCCGCATCTCTGACCTGCTCAACAAGACTTCGCTGCGCGCCACCCGCCTGCTGATCCTGAACAAAATGGATTTGGTCAAACCCGAAGACGAGTCTGCCCGCAGCGAGGAATACGACGGAATGTTGAACCGCGCCGAAGTCGTAAAAATCTCTGCTGCGAAAAAAATCGGCGTGGATCAACTTCTCGAACGGCTGGTCAGCCTGTTGCCAGAGCGTCCCGCCGAATATCCCGAAGAGCAAATCACCGACTCCTACGAGCGCGACATCGCCGCCGATTTAATCCGCGAGTCGTGCCTGAAAATTCTACGCGACGAAGTGCCGCACAGCCTCGCTGTCCGCGTGGACGAGTTCAAAGAGCGCGAGAACGGCATGGCATACATCGCCGCGACGATTTTTGTGGAACGTGAATCGCAAAAAGGCATCGTCATCGGCGAAGGCGGCAAAATGCTAAAATCCATCGGCTCCGCCGCCCGCAAGGAAATCGAAGACATGGGCGGGCGCAAGGTCTTTCTCGAAGTGCGCGTGAAGGTTTCCAAAGACTGGCGCGACAACCAGAATATGTTGAATCAGTTTGGGTATATCAAACGCAAGTAACGAGAAAAGAGTAACGAGAGGAGCGCTCCTCATCCCTCATTTCTCGTTACTTGTCACTCGTTACTCTTTACTCAATTTACTTTCCGCTCAACGGTCTAAACCCCTCCCCCAAAGCCTCGTGCGCGACTCCGATGACCATGAATGCGTCGGGGTCTGTTTCATGGACGATGGACTTGAGCGCGGCAACTTCGGTACGGTTGACCACGCAATACAAAACAGGGCGCGAGTTGCCCGTGTACGCGCCGCGCCCTTCCAAATAGGTCACGCCGCGCTCCAACTCGTCGATGACGCGGCGCGAAATCTCCTCGGGGTTGTTGGTCACAATCATCGCCGAGCGGACGGTTTCGCCGCCTTCCAGCACCGTCTCGGAGACAATGCCGCTGACGTAGAGCGTAATCATGGCGTACAGCGCCTGCTTCCAGCCAAAGATAAATCCCGCGCCGAGGATGACCGCCGTATCCACCATCAGGTAACTCTGGGTCATCGAAACGCCGCGCCATTTATTGAGAATGCGGGCGAGAATATCCGAGCCGCCGCTTGTGCCGCGCGCGCGATAGACCAGCCCATAGCCGATGCCGCCTGTGATGGCTCCGTACAACGAGTTGAGAAAAATATCGCCCTGCAAATCTGCGATGAGGATGTTCGCCGCCCCGCCTGGCAGGAAGAACGGCAGTTTGACCAGCAAGTCGGTAATGAGGGAATAAACGACGATGGCAAAGGCAGTCCGCAGGGCAAAGCGCTGTCCGCCGAGGAAACGCCAGCCCAGCAAAAAGAGCGGGATATTGCCGACCAACACCATCAAACCGATGGGTCCGCCGGTGAAGTGATTAATCAACTGCGCGATGCCGCTGACGCCGCCCGAAGCGAGGTTGGCGGGGACGAAAAAAATCCGCAGGCTGATTGCCTGAATCAACGCGCCCAGCGCGATGAGCGCGAAGTCCTGAAAGGTTGTCCAATATTTTTTCATGGGGAGATTTTACTTTAGCGGCAGGCAGGGCGGACGGATTCGGCAAAGTACAACGCCTGCCCGCCATCCTTGCCAACGAAGACAAATTGAACGTTCCCACTCCCGTCCAAAGCCAGAACCGCGTCGGAGGCGTTGGGGAAGAATTCGGGCGGCGCGGGCATGGGAAAAATCACCCGCCTGCCGTAGCGTCCGACCAGTTGAAAGACCAGTCGCGCTTCGTCTGTAATTTTGTAGCCCACCGAGTCGGTGACAGATTCGCCGTCGCCCGCTTCGTAGTAGCGGGGGTACATCGCCCGCCCGCTGACGACCCTCCAGCCGTTTTCTGCGACCAGGGTTTGCAGGCAGGCGGAATTTTCCAAAGCGGGAATTTGCGCCTGCGGATATTTTTGGGGGAAGACCTTTTCCGCCAGCGGCAGCGAAAGCCCCAGCGCCAGGAAGAAAACCGCCGACAGCAGATACCAGCCCCAGCCTTTGGGCTTTGATTCGTAAACGGGGCGGGGAGAGCCGAGCCAGCGCAGAACCAGCCCGCGCCCGCCTTCCAGCGCGAAGAAGAATGCGCCCAGCAGGGCGAACAAGCCAATCATGTAATAAAGATAGATCGACCAGTCCATCGTCAGCATGAAGCGCTGCCCTGAAAGCAGGGCGAGGGAAGTCCACAGGTTGTAGGCGAGGTTGAGCGCCAGCGGCAAAAGTCCGAGCCAGCCGTTGAACTGCCAGGCGGCGGCGACGCCCATGCTGAACAGGAAGAGGTAGAAAATAATCAACGCCAGTTGTGAGGCGGTCGGCTCCCCGTTCCACTCCTCCCAAAAAGAGTCGGCAGGGATGAGCAGCTCGGACGGATTTTTCAAATCGTTTTGCAGGGGGAAAAGCAGGATGTTGTTAATGCCGTGATTTAGAAACGAACTGAAAATTCCCCGCGCCGCGCCCAGCGGGTTCGACAAAATTGCCTCGCGCGTCATGCGCTGCAAGCGTTCGTTGTAGGCGGCGTTGGTCTCGTCGGGGAAGGGCAGCGCGTGCGGCTCGACGCCGTTCAGCCTGCTGTAGCGCAGCGCCAGGTTGATGGTTTGCGATTCGGGACTGTCGAAGATGGGTCTGCCGCTCAACTGCCAGTTGCGCCCCAGCCAGGGAGCCACGACCAGAATCAGGGTCGCCAGGGTCAGGGCGAGGCTTTTGAACAGGGCGGGGAATTTGCTCCGCGCATAGGGCAGGGCAAACAAAACGATGACTGGCAGCGCGACAACCGACTGGGTGCGAATCAACATTGCCGCGCCTAAAACGCCGCCCATCAGTAGTCCCAGAAAAGCAGGGAAGCCAGATTTTATCCAGCGGACGCCGAGCAGCAGGAGCAGAATCAGCAGCATGGCGGTGGGAATTTCGGACAGGTAGAGTTTGGAATAACTCAGGTTGCCGGTGAACGGGGAAACCAGGTTGGAGGTGAAGTCGCGCAGCAGCGCCAGCAGGGCAACCGAAAGCCCAATCGGACGCCCGAAGAATTCACTGCCGAACAGGTAAAGCAAAACGGGGAAGAGCGCAAAGACCAGCGATTGCAAAACGATGACGGCGGCGTAATCCTGCCCAACCAGCGCGTGCAAAAAAACGAGGAAGAGGATGTAAAGCGGGCGCTGCGGAATTTGGTCGCCGAAGCCGTCGCCGACCAGCGCCGACTGGGCGAACTCGTCGTAGGTTTGGGCGTCGATGAAGGGGTAGATTTCAAAATTGGGCGCGCGCGGTTCCAGCGCCGAGGCGTTTGGGATAATCGGCTGGGAGAGCCACAGCGCCGCAGCCGCCACCCAAACCGCCAGCGCCAGCCACAGGTCAAGGCGGGGAATCTTGGACAGGTTCAGGCGGGTCGCGGCGACGCACAGCAGGCAAGCCAGCAGAATCTGCCATTCCAGCAAAGGCACGGTGGGCAAGCCGCGCGCCCAATCGCCTTTGTAGATGACGCCAATTCCCATATTGGTCTGGGCAATGTAGAGCGCAGTCAAGCCCAGCAGTGCGAGGATGCCCAGCGCTTTGGCGAGGAAGGATTTGCAGGAGCCGCCGCAGTTTGCGTTTTTGCGGAAGGCGTCGAAGAGGATGAGGGCGAGGATTTCAGCCAGAGTCCACGCCGCCAGGTTGAGCAGGGGCGAGAGCGGGTCGAGGTATGCGATGAACCAAAAGCCGCCGCCCCTGTCCGCGACAGATTGCAGGATGCCGAGGAATAGTCGCAGGAAAAGCCCCAGCGCGGACAGCGTGAAAAGCCCGTCCCTGACGGTTTGTTTGCCGAGCCAGTCCAAAACGCGCAGCAGCCATTGGGCTTTGCGGGAGAGGGAGAAAATCAAAAACAAACTGCCGAAGACCCAAAACAGAAAGCCGCCAAGCGGCAGTATTTTTTTCAGCGACCATTCGAGGGGGAAGGATTGAGTTGAAAGGAAACGCCACAGCGCCACCGCCGCCTGCAAAGCCCAAACGCCGAAGAGGAGTTCCCATTTATTTTTGACGCGCAAGGAAAACATAAAACGCTCCGTGAAATGAATGACGGCGAATTATCCCACAAGAGGCGAAAAGCGCGAATTTGTTTTTTCGCGCCATTCGCGTTGAGTATTTTGGCGACCGTCCAGAGAACGGCACATCTTTTACATATGAGCCAATATTTTTTGGCTTTTCCTTCGTGACCCTTTGGTTTTCTTTGTGGTCGAATAGAGGTTTCTCGTTAAAAACGGGAGAGCCAGAATCACAAAGGGCGCTCAGGAAAACTTTCCATTGCGCCCTTTGTCAACTGCGGCTTGTGGAACTACTCGAAATCTACCCCTCGTAAAACTTCAAAAAATCCTCGCGGGAAATTCCGCATTGCGAGAGGATGGTTCGCAGCGTGGAGCCTTTGATAACCCGATGATTGGGCATGGTCGCGGTGTATTTGTTCCATCGGGGTTTTCCCGTTGCATGGCAATATGATTCCCCTCGCGGACAAGCGCAAAGCCAAGCTGTTCAAACGCTTTTACGACCTTTGCCTTTGGGGCGTCCACGGGGAATTTTGGCATCAGACGGCTACCCCTGCCTCGGCAATAAACGCCTCCAATACGGGCGTCTCATCGTTCAACACCTCCCTGCCAAATGTAGCGATGTGAAATTGAATGGCGGACTTTACATCATCAAGGGCATCCTGATAGGTATCGCCTTCGGCGACAACCACGCCTTTTAATCCAAGCGGGTAGGCGACATAGCCATCGGGATGTTTTTCGACAATAATTTTGAATTGTTGCAACATGTTTACTCCTGATTTCCGCTCAAACAGATTCACGGCAGACATTTACGGAAGTTTGACAGCGGCGCAAATTGCGGGCGATTTTTGTTGGCACAAGTTGAAAAATCTGCCAGCCGTTTTTGGCGACGCAATATGGTTTTGGGAACGCTACTCAAAAATTCTGCGATACAGGTCTGATTCCAATAACCCGTTGGGGTCGCAGCGCTTCTTGAGTTTCTTGAACTTTTCGATGGTTTCCTCGCCGTAGAACTTCTTCGCGGTTTCGGCGGTGGTTTCGCTGTTCTTGGCGAAGTAGAACCTGCCGCCCGCCTGCAAAACGATTTTGTCAAATTCCTGGAGCATTTCGCCGAGTTCGGCGCGTTTGCTGTCTGTGACTTTGAAATCCAGCGCGAGCGAGAAGCCATCCACCGCATGAGTCAGCAGGAACTTGTCGGGGCGGTGGCGTTTGGTCACGCCCAGGTAAGAGGGCATCCCGCGTTTGAGCGACATCTCCAGCATTTCGCGCCAGGCGTCTTCGGCGGTCTCTTTGGGCAGGAAGGATTGGTATTGAATCAAACCGCCGCGCCCGTAGGACAATTCCCACTTGGGAACATAATCGAGCAGGAAGTGAAACGCCGCGTGCGGCTGGCGGAATGTGTGACGCGGAATCGAGGCAATGTACTTCGCCACGTTCACCAGCGACCAGCCGAAGTTGTTGGCAAACGGCTTCATGAAAACGTACAGGATGGATTTGGGGAAAACGCCGAAGATGCGCGGCGGCAGGATTTGATTTTCCAACTTCATCGTTTCCTGCGGATTGGGGTCGTCGCTGCCGTGCAGATAGTTGGCGGCGTGAATTTGTCCGCGCCCCAGGGTCTTGCCGCCGTGGGTGCTGTCCAGCCAGCCGACGATGTAGTCGTAACTGGGAGCGTTATCGAGCAGCAGGGCAAGGTGCTCATGCAGGTCGTGGGCGGGCCAGGCGTGAACTTCCAGCAGTCCCGATTCGACATGTTTCATTTGCAGGGTGATCGAGGTAAAGACGCCCAGCATTCCCAGCCCGCTAATCATGGCGTGGAACAGGTCGCCGTTCTTTTTGGGCGAGCAGGTAATTTCCGCGCCGGTGGGCAGAACGGCGGTGAACTCGACCACATGCTCGCCGATGGTTCCCATTCTGAAATTATTTTTACCGTGAATATTCGCCGCGAGGCATCCGCCCAGGGTGGTGGTCATCGTCCCCGAAACCACGGGGGGCCACCAGCCGTCCGCAAGGACTTTGTGCCAGACTTGTTCGAGCGTGACGCCGGGCTGCGCGGTGATAAGTCCCGTAGCAGGATCCCAGGCGGTGATGGCGTTCATGCCGCGCATATCCAGCACAATGCCGCCGCCCGCAAGCGCCGCGTCGTTGTAACTGCGTCCCGCCCCACGCGCGGTGACGACCAGCCCCAGTTTTTTCGCCTGGGAAAAGACCTCATTGATTTCGTCCGCTGTGGCGGGTTTGATGAGATAGGATGGGGCGCTCATGGAGTGCCCGAAGTTTTCGAGTTGGGTGAAGTTTTTTTGCATTTTGGTTTTTGAATGTAAACCCTAAAGGCTTTGAAAACCTTTAGGGTTTGGGGAGGGTTAGAAAGACATTCGGCGGAAGATGACCGAGGGGATGTGCTGGATGATGAGCATGATCCAGCGCCAGATGGGCGCGGTGTAAATCACCTGCTTGCGTCCGCGCATGGCTTTGTAAATATCTTCGACCGCCTGCTCGGGGGTGAGCGCAAAAGGCGTGCTGCCCTGCGCGGCTTTGATCATTTCAGTTTTGACGAAGCCAGGCTTGACCGTCAGGACGTTGACGCCGTGACGAGTAAGGCGGTTGCGGAGCGCTTCCAGGTAGGTGGTCAATGCCGCCTTCGAGGTGTTATAGCCGGGGTTGCCAATGCGTCCGCGGTCGCCTGCCACTGAAGAGATGCCGACGATTTGCCCCGCTTTTGCGCTTTGGAACATCTCTGCCACCGGGCTGAGCCAAGCCATCGCGCCGATCAGGTTGACTTCGACCATCTTACGGTCGTCTTCGAAGTTGTAGTTTTCCAGTCCGGGAGGATAGTTGACGCCCGCCATGTAAACCAGCAAGTCCAGCCCGCCGAGGTCTGCGGTGATTTTCCGCAACAGGGCGGGGACTTCGTGATAATTGGTCACATCATGGGGGTATGGAAAAGCGCGGGTTTCAGTTGATTCAGAATTGATTTCCCCGCACAGCGCTTCGAGTTTGTCTTTTTGGGGGGCAATCAGGGCGACGGTGTAGCCTTCCTTCGTCAATTTGCGGGCAAGGACGGCGCCCATGCCAGTGGACGCGCCAACGATGATGCCGCGCCGTTTGGGATGCAATGGTGTTGATTGTGGTTTCACTTGAGTCCTCATGGTAAAGCAATATCGTATTACGCTGCAAAAGCGCGGCAACCGCAAAGATTTTGCAGGGCGATATTCATATCGTTTGTTATGTGCGAAATGAATTTCGCGTTACGCGAATATTCTAACACAATCCCCCTGCGCGAAAAAAAGCGGAAAACGCCCTGTCTGCCTACCCCCTGCAGGCGACCTTCTCCAGCAGCCCCAGCAGTTTCTCTCCGATGACCGCGCGGCTGAAATGTCCCTCCAGGTAGTTTCGCCCGCGCAGCCCCATGCGGCGGCTTTCTTCTGGATTTTCTGCCAGCCTGCGGATGGCATCTGCCAATTGCGCGGCGCTGCCGGGCGCGGCAAAAATTCCGCAATCGGCGTCTTCCACCACTTCCCGAATCACGCCGTCGATTGCCAGAGCCACAGGTCTGCCCGCCGCCATGTAATCGAAGACCTTGTTCGGGTAGGTGGTCTTGTATTCTTCCAGCGGCTTGAGAATGGCAATGCACGCATCCGCGCCCGCCAGAGCCGAAGCCATCTCCGACTTTGGCACAGACGGCAGAAAGGTCACATTCGATAAGTCTTTTGCCCCCGCCAGCAGCGCGGGCTTTTCTTTTCCGTCGCCGAGGAAAACAATGTGAATGTTTTTTGAATCAGCCAGCAGACGGGCGGCATCCAAAACCACAGTCAGGTCATTGGACATGCCATGCGCGCCCGCGTACAAGGCGATGAATTTCCCTTCGAGTCGATGCGCCTTGCGGAACGAATCCCCGCTGGCGGCTGGGTCGAACATCGACGGGTCGGCGCCGTTGGGAATTAACTCGACGCGCGCCGCGCCCCGCGCCCGGACATGATTCAAAAAACCCGGGCTGTTGACCATCACCCAATCTGCGCGACGGTAGAGAAAGCGCTCCAGCCACTCAGAGAGGGAAATCAAAAGCGGGTTGGTCAGCACGCCGACTGCAATCGCAAACTGGGGCCACAAGTCGCGCACCTCGAACAGAAACTTCGCCCCTTTGAGCCGCGCCAGCGCCCAGGCGGTTACGCCCTGAAAAATCGGCGGCGACGTGCCCCAAACCAGATCCACGTTTTTGACTCCCAGCCCAATCCAAAACGACGAAAGCATGAAAGAGAAAAACGCCAGAACGCGATGGACAAAGGATTTGTGGTGCGCGTCATACACGGCGGCGCGTAGAATTTTCACGCCTTCCATTTCCGCGCTGGACTGGGTGGTATGACTGCCCGTGATGTAACTGACCGGCGAAGCAATCACCGTCACCCGATGCCCGCGTGAAACCAGCAGCCGCGCAAACTCGTGGTGACGCGTGCCGCCCGGTTCGCCGAGCGACGCAAATGCCTGGTGAATGATGAGTATATGCATGGGGAAACCGCGTTATTTTATCATGCAGGCTGCCGCGTTTTGTTTATAATGGACGCCATGAAAAAGAACAAACCCCACATTTTATTGACCAACGACGACGGCATCCGCTCGCCCGGACTTTGGGCAGCCGCCAGCGAACTTTCCAAAATTGGTTACGTGACCGTCGCCGCGCCGCGCGAGCAATCCTCAGCCATGGGGCGCAGCCTGCCCAGCGCATCGGACGGCATCATTCGCAAGGAGCAGGTTCAGGTGAATGGTCAGGTATGGGATGTGTACGCAGTCGGCGGGTCGCCAGCGCAGGCAGTTCTGCATGGCGTCATGGAAATCATTCCGCACAAACCCGACCTGGTTGTTTCGGGCATCAACTATGGCGAAAACGTCGGTCTGGGAGTCACCATCTCCGGCACGGTTGGCGCGGCGATGGAGGCGGCGGCAATGGGCATCCCCGCGCTGGCGATTTCGCTCGAAACCGAAACCCAATATCACCTGACACATTCGGAAGACATTGATTTTTCGACGGCAGGATATTTCACCGCCTATTTCGCGCAGATGATTTTGAGGAAGAAATTTCCGCAGGAAGTGGATTTGATTAAAGTCGAAGTGCCAAACCACGCCACGCCTGAAACTGGGTGGGAGGTCGGAGGGCTTTCCCGCAGCCGATACTATGACCCCGTTCCCGCCGAGCGGGCTTCGTGGGATGAGCCGGGTCCCATCTGGTACAAGCACAGCGAAGGCATCGACGACGAACCTGAAGGCACCGACGCCCATATTTTGCGGACAAAGAAGCTGGTGGCAGTCACCCCGCTGAATCTGGATATGACGGCAAGGGTCAAGTTCCCCGACTTCGAGAAATTCTTGAGAGAGAAATGATGGAATGCGGACTTTTGCACTTTTCCAAATTAATCGAGCAATAAATTGGACTTGGAAAACCCAACGCCTAACCACGGAGGCGCGGAGACACTGAGGAAAACCATTAAAAACTCCGTGCCTCGGTGTCTCAGTGGTTCAAAATGGGCAGGGGGGATTGCTAGGTTTAAGCGTCATTATGCAAAAGTCCGCGCTCCTGAAATTCCAGCGTCATAAAATCGTGCGCCAGAGCCACTTCACCCTGAAAGGCGCTGCGCGCGTCGGCGGTAGGGTCGCCACAGGCGAATTTCCCCGTCGGGTAGTGAATGAGCAGCAGCCTGCCGACTTCAGCTTTGCGGGCGATTTCTCCCGCCTGACTTGCGGACGAATGACCCACAGAATTCCCCGCCGCTTCGTGAATCAACACATCCACGCCTTCGCTCAAGCGGACAACTTCGTCGCAAGGCT
>JFJP01038702.1_pt1 | contig 16548 bp, 13 predicted proteins | sample 431651 | NCBI WGS metagenome assembly JFJP01 (sample SAMN02602958, study PRJNA72255) | Microbial mat metagenome, whole genome shotgun sequencing project. | biome: fresh water; feature: sink hole; material: water; isolation source: purple microbial (photo- and chemosynthetic) mats found in... | reverse complement strand
CTTCAAAACAGTTAAACTTTGCTGCTTTGCTCCAAAATACTCACCACATCCTCCTTTGTTATTCGGTCGAAATGGCTTTCGATGGGCGTGATAAAGATGCCGCACATCTCTACTGTGGCGGGGCTTACCAGTAATTGAGCATCACCTTCGGCGGTGTATTGCCACGGACGAAAATTGGCACGGGGAAGTACAAAAGTCAACCATTTATCATTCTCAAAAGTGCAAACCACATTCATCATTGGCTCACTCTTGGCTCCCTCTCCTAGGGAGAGGGCGGGGGGAGAGGTCGTATTTTGAAAATGCAAATACAACTTCTCAAATGCATTGATGGCACTTTCCTTATTGATAGATTCGATGCAATAAACGGTGCGCAGGTATTGATCAAAACTAAAAAGCTGGAAAGCTTCGGACTCCACCAACAGCTGTGCATGGGTAGTTTTCAACCGTTTAAAATCATTTACCAAGGGCAAAAAATCCTTTGTACCCGCCTGAAAGTGAAGATGGTCGGGAGCCGAAGCGCCACATTTTGGACCATTGTAGAAAACCACATACTCGTCGAGCATCTGAGCCAAGTCCAACATATCGGCAAAATATGGTAATATTTGCTGCGCAATGTGCTGTTTGTGAGGAATGGTAAAATGCTCGGGGAAAATTGGAAACGGATTCACCAACACGGTATAATTGCCGGCATCAATTCCTTTTTGTTCGGCTGGCAAGTTTTCCAAGCACAAAAAACACTTGCGTTCGGAAATAGTTTTGGCATCCACTTTTGCCCCCGACGAAATGATACGTGCAGGGTTAAATTGCACCTTGACATCAAAATCGCCAAAAGAAAAAGACTTCGTTCTGACCGTTTTCAGCCCTTCGTAATTGGTGCGTGCAAGTTCCCAATTGGAAACCTGCTCGGCGAATAATGTAGAAATTTGTTTGTTTATTTTTTGCATTACAATATTTAAAATTTAATTACATCGAATTAACCCTTAAGTATCTATCGGCCTCAAAACAAAAAACTGTCAACTTTCAACTGACAACTTTCAACTGGTTTTTTCTCGCCTTCAATTCGATCGTCCGAATCTTATCTTTATACAAATTATGTCCGTTCATTTTTACCACATCCAGCGACGCATCCGAGTTTTCGTCCCAGCGGCGGCAAAGGTAGAGTGAGGTATAAATGCGGCCAATTTGATACTCGCGACTAAAATACAATCCAAGCGCATAATCTTCTCCATAGCTGGTATTTGGCACTTTAATTTCTCTAAGTATAGGCGTATAAAATGCCCTCGGTGCACCCAATCCATTAATGCGGAGTGCATTGTTTCGTCCATTTTCGGGTGTCCATTCCTTGTGGTCAATAAGTCCGGGTGCAATGGTTTCCATCTTGAAGTTGGTCATGGTATAAGAGCCGATGACCATGGCACAATTTTGTTCGTAAAAAGTATTTACAATGGTTTGCAGTGTGTTTTCATTTTCGTAAACATCGTCACTATCCAATTGCACAGCAAATTTGCCACAAACATCGCTATCTACACCCAAATTCCAACATCCACCAATGCCCAGGTCTCTACGTTTGGGGATAATATGAATTACACGAGTATCATTAAGTGCATATTTTTCTATTATTTCCGAAGTTCCATCACTTGAGAAATTATCAACTATAATGAGATTGAATGGGAAAGTGGTTTTTTGTAAAAGTACTGATTTAATGGCATCTTCTACCGTTTTCACGCGGTCGCGAATGGGAATAATGACAGATGCTTCTACTGGAAAATGACTCTCATCAAAAGCAATGGCTTTGAAAGTTGGAGCAAGATAAGCACCAATTATCTTTAAATGGTCTGTACAAGCTATTTCCATTTCTATTTGCACATCCCGGTTTTTAGGGTCAACATAATCGAACTGTTTTTCGCCACTTTTGCGAGTGTCAAACTCTACTTCCGAGTATAAATATTCATTGATATGAATCAAATCTGCTTGTTGCGATACCTTAAGGCGTAAATTATATAGTCCGGCATGTTGGTACTTTTCAGTAGTTTGGGCACTTGCTTTTTTCAGCATTTCAGCATTATAAAACAACAAGGAGCCAAAATTAAAATCATCGCGCAAACTGCCTTCCTGATAATCAATCAGCGGCAAATTAGACCGCAATCCTTCCACTATTTGGTAATAATCGGAATAAACCAACCCAGCCTTGGTGTCGTTGGCAATGTGATAGAACCGCTCTAGTGCATATTGACCTAGTTCCAATACCGTATCCTTGGTATAAATAAGTGAAAATTGCGTGTCCGACTTTTCGGCAATTTTATTAACAGTATCACTGCTATTCAAAGCATCAATTTTAATATATTGGCAACCTGCTATTACTATATCGCTGCTGGATGTAGATAGTAAATATACAGCGTTCACAAGTTTTGATTTTAACAGGTTCTTTGCTGTTATTTCAACCTGAAATATATCGTTGTGAGAAATAAAACAATTAATTGGTTTCATTTTTATTTTTTATAAGTGATAAAGTGTTGAGTGTTTTTTATTGTAAAATGTAAAATGATTAAAGCGATTATTTTAGTATCGGAAATGAATCCTGTTTATTTTTATCTATTTTATAATTCAATTTGAGTACAAATATAATGTTTTTTTTCTAAGTCATCAATTTAAAACAAAAGGATTGCATGCATCGATATTTATTTTTTTTCATTTGGTAGGCTCAATCATTTTGACTTAATTTGCATTTATTTTTATATCAAAACAACCTCTAATGAAAATAATAGCTGATAGTGGATCTACTAAAACACACTGGTGTGTGATTGATAAAACAGTAGTAATAAAAGATGTATTTACAAAAGGAATCAATCCTTTTTATCAATCGGAAGCCGAAATAGCTCTCGAAATTGAACTTCACTTACTCCCCGAGTTGATTGGTATTAATATAGAACAAATATTTTTTTATGGGGCAGGTTGTTCTTTTCCAGAAAAAAAAGGATTAGTAAATAATGCTTTGAATAGTTATTTTAAAGGCGTACTAATAGAAGTTGAGAGTGATTTATTGGGAGCGGCACGGGCTTTATTCATAGATAATAAGGGTGTTGCATGTATTTTAGGTACTGGTTCTAATTCCTGTTTATATGATGGCAAAAATATCATTGAAAACGTTTCTCCTCTTGGCTTTATACTTGGCGACGAAGGTAGTGGTGCAGTTTTGGGAAAAATTTTTATAGCCGATTGTCTTAAAAACCAATTACCATTGGAATTGAAGGAAAATTTTTTAAACACCTATGAGTTAACACCCGCAATTATTCTCGATAATGTATATAAACAGCCTTTCCCCAATCGGTTTTTAGCCAATTTTACTCCATTTTTATTGGCAAATATTGACGAACCTTCTGTTTTCAATCTAGTCTTTGATAGCTTTGATGCTTTTTTTGTGAGAAATGTTTTGCAGTATTCCCTCGAAGATGTAAAAGTAGGATTTGTAGGTTCAATAGCTTATTATTTTCGCGACACGTTAGAAATTGTGGCTTACGAACGGGGAATTTCAATCTCAGAAATTGTACAAAGTCCTATGAATGGACTAGTTGAGTATCATAAATAGAGAACCCATAACACCTAGTGGAATTATGATAGAATTGTAAAACTCAAACATCAACTTTTTAAATATGACTCAGAATACAAATATGGAAACCAATACTAACTCCAATTCCCCTTTTAGTCCTGATAGCTATCGGGATAGGGGTGCCTCCTTCATCAAAATCACAGAACAAGATTCATTACACGCAAACCTTGATAAACAATCAGTAAATCAATTACTTATTGGTATGAATCAGGAGGATAAAAAAGTACCTTTAGCGGTAGAAAAAGCAATTCCACAAATTGAAAAACTAGTGACCAAAATTGTAACTAGAATGAAACGTGGTGGACGTATCTTTTATTTAGGGGCTGGAACAAGTGGTCGTTTGGGTGTACTTGATGCTTCCGAAATACCGCCTACATTTGGTATGTCTCCACATTTAGTAGTGGGATTGATTGCTGGCGGAGAACATGCATTGCGCAATCCGGTTGAAAATGCCGAAGACGATTTGAATAAAGGCTGGGAAGAGCTAATGGGTTTCAATATTAATAAAGACGACACCGTAATTGGTATAGCAGCCTCTGGAACAACACCTTATGTGATTGGCGCTTTGCGTAATGCGCGAAAAAATGGTATTCTCACTGCTTCTGTTACCTGCAATCCAAACTCGCCAATAGCACTAGAGGCAGAAATTAAAATTGAAGTAATAGTGGATCCAGAGTTTGTGACAGGAAGCACTCGATTGAAATCTGGAACAGCCCAAAAACTAGTGTTAAATATGATTACTACAGTAACAATGATTCAGCTTGGACGAGTTATAGGAAACAAAATGGTAAACATGCAGCTCTCCAATAAAAAGTTAATTGACCGTGGCGCACGTATGATAGTTGATGCATTAGGCTTAGATTATGAACAAGCTAAAAATTTATTAATCATTCATGGATCTGTTAAAAAAACATTAGAGGCCTACAATTCCTAAAAAATTCTTACTCGTATTTTGGTTTGTTAAGGGTGTTTAGAAAACGCTTTATTTACTGAATAAAATTAAATTTTATCGAACATTCGTTCCTACTTAAAAGTATCTACTTTCCAAATAAAACAAGGTTTAAAGCCTAAATTATATGAAAGAATGACATTGTATTTTAGTTGTTATTTTTTAGTTTATGTTTCTGCAAAAATATTATCGGAACTCAATTCTCTTATTTTATTAAATTCCGAAAATTCATAGTCTAAGCAATAATAATTGTATTTATTCTTTGTATATTACTTGTCTGAATTTGTATTAATTACTACTTAATGATGTTTATTTTGATAATTTAAATTTCCTTATTTTGTTGTTTATAAGTGATTTATGTTTTATCTGGCTGCTTTTGTAATAAAATGTAATAAATATCTATGTTGTAAATATATTGGCAAATCAATTTAATTCTTAACTTTGAACTTTAATTACTGATTTATGATCATGTAACAAGAAGTAAAATCTAGTATTAGCGTTAAAATCTCACCGAAAAATGAAGAAGATTTTACCAATTATATTCGTAATTTCGTTCTCTTTTTCTGCTTATTCACAAACTAAAACCAGTTTTACTGGTTGGTCTATTACGGCAGAAGCAGGGGCAAATTATTTTGATGGAGACATACCTCAGGAGTTAACTCAAATTTTCCCTACGTCGGTACGAAAAGTTTCTTATGGTGGTACTATAGAGTATGCCCTGACTCCAATTTGGGGACTTTCGCTCGATGCTTATTATTTTCCTTTGAGAGCACCTCTTGGAAGTGATAAAACAAAGAGCAATGTAAATACAAATTTATTTACCTCTGATTTTAATGCAACAATAAACTTTACGCGTTGGATTTTTCCTGAATCTAAATCTAAGTTTTACATAATTGGATCAATAGGCTTAGGCTTTGCAAGTTACGATTTTAATGTTTTGGATAATAATCTTAATCCAGTTGCCGATGATACAAAAGAAAATGGGATTAACAAACTCATTTATGAGAAGGGAGTCCCTTGAAAACTGGCAAATCTGGTTCTGTACCAGTAACATTTGCCGTAGAGTATAATTTTTCAAAACACATCGCTTCGGGTATTAGATTTCATTATAGAGCATATACAAAAGATAATCTTGAGGGTTTAACCCATTTAAATTGGGCTGGTGTTACGAACGACTATATTGCAGCAGGTCAGGTGTATTTGCGCTACAAATTTAATGTTCTAAATAAGGATCACAAACGCAATATTCGTATGGAAGAGTATTTGCCAAATCCAGCTTTGGATTTAGCTAAAGCTAATACAGACCGTATTAACAGATTGGATTCTGCATTAAACAAGTTAGCAGAAAAAGTTGATAATCAGGGAGTAAAATTAGATTCTATGGCTAATACACTTTGTAATGATGGACCAGATACAGATGGTGATGGCGTGCCAGATTGTAGAGATAAAGAACCAACTACACCATCCAACACAGTTGTAGATTTTTGGGGAAAACCACTTGGTTGCATTGAACCTTGCTTACCAGTACCAGGAACAAAACCTAGTGTTAATATAGATGATATTCCAGCTGTATATTTTGATTTTGATCAAATAGGTCTGGATAACGACGCATTAATAACTATTAGAAAGGTTTCTGCCAAAATGAAAGCAGATACAACGCTAGTGGTAGAAATAAGAGGTTACTGCGATTACATGGGCAATACTCCTTACAATGAGTTACTTAGTATTAGGCGTTCTAATCGAGTGAAAGCAGAGATGGTCAAAGTATGGGGCATTAACCCCGAGAGAATTATCACTAACGGAAAAGGAAAAGTAGTTGAACCTCGCTCGAAATATCAACCTAATAGAAGATGTGATTTCTTTTTTAATAGATGATTTTAATCCATTATGAGTTAATTTTAAAAAAGTATTTTTTTTTGAGTTTTTTGAGTTTTTTTAGTAAGCTTTCTTTTCAAGTCTTTTTAACAAGTTAAAAATTATTTTATGAAATTTTTTTACATTTTTGTTTTTGCTTTTTTAATTTCAACAAGCATGTTTTCGCAAGCATCCGAATTTTCAATTTGGTCTGCTTCTATTGAAACAGGTTTTTGTGTTTTTGATGGTGATGTTAGTCAAACTCGAATGCAACTTCTACCCTCATCTTTTACTGATGTTTCTTACGGCGGTACAGTAGAGTATGCTATAAGTCCAATTTGGGGTGTTGCTTTGGATTTTTATCATTTTCCGTTGAATGGAGCAAACACCGATCTTTCTTTTTATGCGCCATTGAATACAAGTGATATAAATGCAACCATTAATTTTACGAAATTAATTCTACCCTATTCCCGATCGAAGTTTTCAATACTTGGTGCCATTGGTATTGGTTATGCTTTTTATCAAACTGACTTTAAAACACCTGATCCAGTAAATTCTCCAATTGTAAGTTTACCCGGACAAGCCTTATCTATTCCAGTTACTTTTTCATTGGAGTATAATCTGTCAAAAAACTGGGCAGTAGGAGGAAAAATTCATTACCGTGCTTACAATAAAGATAATATGGAGGGTGACCCACGCTATAATTATAAAGGTGTGACCAATGATTTTATTGGCTCAGGAATGGCTTATTTGCGGTATAAATTTAATAATCCAAAAAAACGTGATCATCGACGCAATATAAACATGGATCAATTTGACCCTCCATGCTGTGCCCAGATAGACAATGGAAAAAATGCATTAGATTCAATAATAACTTCGTTTAAAGCTCAATTGGCAGAACAAAACACTAAAATTGACTCATTGACTCATTTGTTAGCGGACAATGGTCCAGATAATGATGAGGATGGAGTGCCTAATTCTAGAGACAAAGAACCTTTAACACCGCCAAATACTCCCGTTGATTTTAGGGGTAGGACTATTATTACACCTCAATTTGTTCAGAAATTAATTGCTCAGCAAGATACTATACCCGCAGTGGATGATATTCCCGCTGTATATTTCGATTTCGACAAAACAGGATTAGATGAGGATGCATTAGAAACTATACGTAAAGTTTCTGCTAAAATGAAAGCTGATAAAAGCTTGATAGTAGAGGTTAGAGGATTTTGTGATTTTATGGGTAACAAGGCATATAATGAAAACTTGAGTCAGCGTAGATCCAATAGAGTGAAAGCTGAAATGATGAAAGTTTGGGGGATATCAGGGAATAGAATAATTGCCAATGGAAAGGGTAAAGTGACTGAGCCTCAGATTAAATACCGACCTAATAGAAGATGTGAATTTTTCTTTAGCAAATAAATTTAAATTCGTTTATAATACAATAAAGCCTGCTTTTTAGTGGGCTTTATTGTTGAAAAAAGGCTTTGTTTTTATAAATAATAGTTACTGATTTATAAGACTCTATTTTTATAATAATAATTTAAATTTAATAAAACCAATATTTTTTATTCTTGTACAAAATAGAATTTTTTATGAACTCTACCATTATCGATTTGTTGAACCAAAGTGTTGATAAATATGCCAAAAACCCATTTCTATGGGAAAAAATAACCAATGAGTTTACATCAACCTCCTATTTTGAAACCAAACAACAAGTTCATTTATTAGCAGCTGGCTTAATACAAATTGGAGTAGTAAAGAGCGATAAAATTGCATTATTGTCCGAAGGAAGAAATGCCTGGATAATAGGTGAATTAGGTATTTTGCATGCTGGTGCCGTGAATGTTCCTCTGTCTATTAAACTGGAGGAGAGTAATGATTTGGTTTTCAGACTGCTGCACTCCGAAGCAAAATATATTTTGGTGTCTGGAAATCAGTTGCCGAAAATACGAGCTATTATGAGTGAGCTTTCTGCAGTAAAAAGGGTGATTGTGTTCGATGAACAACCAATTTATCAAGACAGAGAAATTAGCTTAACTGATTTGAACAAATTGGGTGCGGGCTATTTGAAAAAGAATCCACAAGTGGTAATAGAACTTTCTAAATCCATTTTGCCCAGCGACTTAGCAAATATAAGTTATACCTCTGGCACTACAGCCGACCCCAAAGGCATTATGCTCACTCATCGCAACTATACCGCCAATGTGGAGCAGGCTCTAACTTTAATGACAATTCCCACCAGTTACCGAACGCTTATTATTTTACCACTCGACCACTGTTTTGCTCATGTGGCTGGTTTCTATAGCTTTATGGCCTCTGGGGCAAGTGTTGGTACTGTACAAAGTGGAAAAACAGGGATGGAAACATTGAAAAACATCCCCATTAATATCAAAGAGCTAAAACCGAATTTGTTGCTTAGCGTTCCGGCTTTGGCAAAAAGTTTTAAAAAGAATATTGAAGGTGGCATTAGGGCTAAAGGTGCAGTAATTAATTCAATGTTTCGATTTGCATTGTTTCTTTCTTACTCTTATAATAAAGAAGGCTTTAACCGTGCCGAAAGTTTGCAAAAATGGAAAAAACCGTTGTTAGATATTTTCGATAAAATTATATTTGCAAAAATCAGAGAAAGTTTTGGTGGTCAACTGGAATTTTTTATCGGGGGTGGTGCTTTGCTTGATATTGATTTACAACGTTTTTATTATGCTATTGGAATTCCGATGTTTCAAGGATATGGTTTGTCGGAAGCTACACCAATTATTTCTTCTAATGGCTTAGAAAATCATAAGTTGGGTTCTTCTGGTTATTTGGTACGGCCGATGGAGTTGAAAATTTGCAACAGTGACGGTATTGAAATTCCGAATTTTGAAAAAGGAGAAATTGTTATAAAAGGTGAGAATGTGATGGCCGGTTATTACAAAAACGATAAGTCAACTTCCGAAACCATCATAGATGGATGGTTGCATACTGGCGATATGGGCTATATGGATAATGATGGATTTTTGTATGTGGTGGGGCGTTTTAAAAGCTTGTTAATTTCAAGCGATGGCGAAAAATATAGCCCAGAAGGAATAGAGGAATCGTTGGTTACGAATTCTAATTTTATCGATCAAATATTACTTTATAACAATCAACATCCCTACACTTCGGCGCTTGTTGTTCCCAATAAGGAGACCATGAAGCGTTATGTACATCATAAAAAACCGCATTTGAAATGGGAAACAAAAGAAGCTAAAGAATTGGCATTAAATAAATTGCAACGTGAGATAAATGAGTATCGTAAAGCCGGAAAGTATGAAGGTTTGTTTCCCGAACGCTGGTTGCCAGCTGCGATAGCTGTAATTGGCGAACCATTTACAGAGCAGAACGGATTGGTAAATAGTACAATGAAAGTAATGCGTGGAAGAGTGGAGGAACGTTTTGTGCAGCGTATCGAAGGATTATATGCTTCGGGCGCAAAGGCGATTGTAAATTCAGAGAATATCCAGGCATTGATGTAAAGACGATTATTGGAGTGCCTTGCAAAATGAACTTTACATGGTGTTTTTCCGTTTTATGTTAGCATTTTGAAACTTATATTTTTTATTTATTTTATCGAAATATGAAAAAGACATTATTGGTAAGCCTTTTCGGTTTGTTTTTTTTAATCGAAACAAATGCACAATTTACTGCAAATTACGAACTTGGAGTAGGAGCAAGGTTTCAAAAAACCGAACAACTTTATTGGGAAAATGGAGTTGGAATTGATTATACATCTGATTTTCTGTTGAATAAGAAGATTCACCTCAAAATGAGTTACGCTTCCAGTAGATTGGGAAGTGCACTTGGAAGCAATGCTATCAAGCAAGATAATTACGTAATAGGTGCCGATTGGAGGTTTCGCTCAGAGAAGGATTTTCAGATTTTAGCTGGTTTAAATACTGGCTTCTTTCATTTTGACACCGAAGAGCCAATGTTTGATGTTTTGCCTAACAACTCCATGTTATTTTCAATGGAAACAGGTTTGTTTTATAAATTCAAGTTCCCGATGGCAGCAAGTCTTTCGGTAGGATATAATCTTATTAATGGTGACGGCGTTAGCAAACCAGGAACGCTATTTCCGGTTTTTTATCAATTAAGCGTTTTTTATTGCATTGCTAAAAAATAATTTTTATGGCTAAAAATACTGATTTAATAAACATGAAAAATTCAATAGGAGTTATGAAACGTTCAATATATATCTGGTTATTAGTTGTTTCAGCATTTGGCATTTCGTGTAGTTCTGACCCCGAAATTAGCAACGATATGCTTGATTCAGGTTTTATTTATAGTATTCCCGATTCAATTCAAAAGCATTTAGTTTCTGAATATATCCCTATTCCTACTGAGCTGGAAAAAAATACTCCAGTAATTATTGCCGCACATGGTTATACTGCCACCACTTTTGAATGGGACGAGTTGCGCAGTTTTGCTAATATGAAAGGTACATTTTATGTTTCGCAAGTTCTACTTGGTGGGCATGGAAGATCGTATGAAGATTTTAAAAATGCAACTTGGGAGGATTGGCAACTTTCAATAAAAGTAGAGTACAAAAAACTGAGCGACAAAGGATTTAAAAATATATATTTGGCTGGCTCATCTACTGGGGCGCCCTTGATTATCAATTTATTAACAACCGATTTTTTTACAACTCTGACCCAGCCAAAGGGGATATTCATGATTGACCCAATTGTAGTTTCTTCCAATAAAACACTTACCATGGTTGGTTTATTGGGGCCTATACTGGGTTATACCACCGTGGAACTTGCCTCGGGCGAAACAGGTAAATGGTATGTTTATCGTCCACAAGAATCGTTGAAGCAATTAATGACTTTGATAAATACTACCCGATTGGATTTACAAAAAGGGATTGTTTTGCGCGATAATTTGTATATAAAAGTGTACAAAAGTGCCATTGACGATGTGGCAGATCCTGTAAGTGCGCTAATGATTTACAAAGGTTTAAAATACGATTGGATTTTATATAAAAATATTGATGTGGAAATGGTAGATTCTAAATTGCACGTATTTACGCGTTTGGCTGGTAGAGAAGGCGTTACTGCTGCCGACATAACTTTGCAACAAAAAGTTTTTGCCGATATGGAACAAAAAATGATTAAATAGTATTTGAAATATGAAATGAAGTATTTGGATTTTAAATTAAATATAAAATAATGAGTTTAAGTCTTTCATAAATAAGTAGTTATGCTTTATGTTTCGTGATGTTTGTTGTAATTATTTCACTCACTTTTTCCAAATAATATACATCCATTTCGTCAAGTAAATCAGATTGTTCGCTGTCCACGTCCAATACAGCAATCACATTTTGATGCAAATCAAATATGGGTATTACAATTTCGGAAACAGAAAGGCTGCTACACGCAATATGTCCTGCAAAAGCATTTATATTGGGCACTAACTGACTTTTCTGCTCTTTCCAGGCTGTACCGCAAACCCCTTTGCCAAAGCCAATTCGCGTACAAGCAATGGGTCCCTGAAAAGGTGCGAGTACCAATTCATCATTTTGCACCCAGTAAAAACCAACCCACCACCACCCAAATGCTTGGTGCAAGGCAGCTGATATATTTGCTAGATTTGCAATTAAATTTGTTTCACCCTCAATCAATGATGCTATCTGTGGCAACAATGATTCATATTTTTCTTTTTTAGTTGCTTGAAAATCAATATTCAATTCTTCGCTCATTTTTTTATTTAATTTGAAGTACAAAAATACTTATTTATTTTGCGTTTTACATCTTAATCAACAGTTTTATAAGATATTCGATTATCAAAATGAATTTCCAAAAATTGAGTCTGCTCCGATATGTTGACTTTTAATTTGTTGAACGCAACTTTGCAACCTGATAGCTATCGTGGATTGCGTTCAAAAAAACACTATTCGGAGTGGACTCAAAATTAGATTTCAGAAAAGGAGCAAATGATTATATTAATTGATTTATTTTACTTTCCTTTGCAGTTCAAATATTTACTCAGAAATAATATATTTTTTACTCTCATTTTATTTTTTTTTATATACATGAAAAAGAACTTTTTCAGATTAATTTCGCTAACTCTATTATTGGTTTTGGCTTCCAATGTAGCAGGTCAACAAGCTCCGCCTCTTCCTATCGACCCCAAAGTGCGTTATGGAAAATTGGATAATGGATTGACATATTATATCCGTGCCAATCAGTTGCCTAAAGAGCGCGCAGAGTTTTTTATTGCTCAAAATGTGGGTGCAATTCTTGAAAATGATAACCAAAATGGATTAGCCCATTTTTTGGAGCACATGGCTTTTAATGGAACAACTAATTATCCTGGCAAAGGAATAATCAATTACTTTGAAACTATAGGTGTTAAATTTGGTGCAAATATCAATGCTTATACCTCGTTGGACGAAACGGTTTATAATCTTTCGGATGTTCCCACAACTCGCGATGGCATTGTTGATAGCGCATTGTTGGTTTTACACGATTGGTCGAGTTTTATTTTGTTGAAAGGAGAAGAAATAGATGCTGAGCGAGGAGTGATTCGTGAAGAGTGGCGTACGGGTGCGGGCGCTGACAGAAGGATGTGGAAAGAATCCAATAAGCAGAAATATCCTGAATCACAATATGCAAAACGTGATGTAATTGGAGATACAGCTATCATCAATAATTTTACTCATCAAATAATACGTGATTTTTATCAAAAATGGTATCGTCCAGACTTACAGTCTATATTGATTGTTGGCGATATTGATGTTGACAAAGTGGAAGCAAAAATAAAGACATTGTTTGCCGACATTCCAAAAAAAGCAAATGCCGGTGAACGGCCAATTTATCCTATTCTGGATAATGCAGAACCCATTGTTTCTATCGTAAAAGACCCAGAAGCACGCATGACGCGTATTGAGTTGGAATACAAACACGAGGTTATGCCTGCTGAAATAAAATTGTCAATTAATGGTTATAACATAAGTGTAGCTAATTCGCTCATTTCTAACATGATTGGTAATCGTTTTGACGAAATTACACAACAAGCCGACGCACCTTTTGTAGCAGCTTATGCCAGTTATGGCGAATTGGTAAAATCGAAAGATGCATTTCAATTTTTGGCAATTCCAAAAGAAGGATTTGAACTTGAAGGACTTAATGCTTTATTACTAGAGGCTGAAAAAATCAAACGTTTTGGCTTTACTAATTCAGAATTGGAACGTGCAAAAATTGGTTTCTTAAAACTTATTGAAACTGCTTATAATGAGCGTGCTAATCAAAAGAACAATGATTTGGTAGAAGAGTACGTTCGTAATTTTCTGACAATGGAGCCAATTCCAGGTATTGAATGGGAATATCAAACAGCGCAAGTGTTGGTTCCACAGCTTACTTTGGCCATCGTTAATGAAATGGCAAAATCTTATGTAACAGATAGTAATTTGATTGTATCATTGATGGCGCCAGAAAAGGAAACCGTTAAAATACCCACAAAAGATCAGATTCTTGCAGCTATTGTTAATGCGAAAAGCGCAGAATTGACAGCAAAAGCTGAAGAAATCTTGGATAAACTATTGATTAAACAAGTTCCAAAAGCGGGGAAAATAGTTAAAACAATGGAAAATAAAATCCTAGGTACTACCGAATGGACTTTGAGCAATGGCGTAAAAGTGATTGTGAAATCTACCAAATTTAAACAAGATGAAGTTTTGATGTCAGCGTATAGCGATGGTGGTCTTTCGAAAATAGCCAATGTCGCCGACCTTGCTTCTGGTACTTTGGCGGCTTCAATCATGAGCAATAATGGGCTGGGAGAGTATTCGCAAGTAGAATTAAATAAGATACTTACGGGTAAAATAGCTTCTGTTTCACCCTTAATAGACGACTATGAAGAGGGTTTTTCTGGAAATTCTTCAGTCTCTGATTTTGAAACTATGTTGCAGCTTATTTATCTACACTTTACAGCGGTTCGCAAAGACGATAATGCTTTTAAAGCTATGATGAATATGTACCGTGCAAGTTTGGCCAATTCAGCTACCGACCCACGTAAAGCTTTTTCGGACAATATTGGTATGACAATGACAAATCATAACAAACGCACGGTGTTAATGAATTTGGAAACCTTGGATTTGGTAAATCAGGACAAAGCCCTAGCTATTTACAAAGATCGTTTTGCCGCACCAGCCGATTTTACTTTTATATTTGTAGGTAATATTGACCCTACTAATGTGGTTGTTAAAAAGGCAATTTCTACCTATTTAGGTGGTTTGAAATCTAAAAAGATTGTAGAGAAATTTACTGACAATAACATTCGTACTCCAAAAGGAAAAGTTGAAAATGAATTCACCAAAGAGATGCAAGTAAAAAAATCATCGAACTTCATTTTGTACAGCGCTTCAATGCCATACAATATCTTAAATCGCACTAGTTTAACTGCCATTGGTAGTATTTTAAATATGCGCTATTTGGAAAGTATTCGCGAAAAAGAAGGTGGCTCGTACGGTGTAGGAGTACGTGGTAGCATGGGTAATACGCCTGTAGATGAAGCCACGTTGCTAATGAAATTTGATACCGACCCAGTTAAGCAAGAAAAATTGATGGGTATTATTCATTCGGAAGTGGCTGAAATTGTGGCAAATGGTCCACGAGTAGATGATTTGCAGAAAGTAAAAGAAAATATGCTAAAAAAATACAGCGAAGACATGGCGGAAAATGGTTGGTGGCTTAATGCAGTAGAGAGATTTTATAATGATAATTTGAATTTGGTAGATGATTATAAAGCCTCCGTGGAAGCACTGACACCGCAATCGATTCAAGCCATTTTGAAGAATATAGTATCGCAAGGTAATGTGATAGAAGTAAAAATGAAACCAGTAGAATAAAAAAATAAAACACATAAAAAAGGAACATTTCAAACGGGATGTTTCTTTTTTATTTGAGGCTATCTAGTGTTTTTTTTTGAAAATTTGAAGATTTGAAGTCCCGATAGCTATCGGCGATGAAGATTCTGTGCAGTAACAACTTGTTGATTAGTTAACACATCGCAAATTTCCTAATACAACACTAGTTTTTTTTGCATCAATTATTCACTTATTGTCTGTTATATTTTTTAAAATTAATGTGTACTTTTGTGTGCTTTTAAAATTGAATTATGCAGTCTGAATTACGATTTACCGAAGATGGTTCTCATACCCTTTTTGTTCCCGCTATAGACGAATGTTATCATTCCACGCACGGAGCGGTGCAGGAATCGCGCCACATCTTTATCGAAGCGGCTTTAAAACGATGTAAGAAAACGGAAATTCGAGTGTTGGAAATTGGCTTTGGAACGGGTTTGAATGCATTTTTGACTTTGGTGGAGGCGGAGCAAAGTGCTAAAAAGATTCATTATACTTCACTCGAAAAATATCCAGTAGCTGTTGATAATGCCTTGTTGCTCAATTATCCAGAAGAAGTTAAAACGGATTTTAGAGATGCTTTTGAACTTATGCATACTTTTCCTTGGAATGAAAAAGTGCAGATTACTGATAATTTATCATTAGAAAAAATAGAAACTGATTTTACTCAATATCAATTCACTGAAATGTATGATGTGGTTTATTTCGATGCTTTTTCGCCCGAAAAGCAACCCGAAATGTGGACGGAAGTACTACTTATTGTGCCAAGGGCGTGGTGCGCAGAGCAATGCAAGCAGCTGGATTTGAAGTAGAAAGATTGGCTGGACCTCCTGGTAAAAGGGAGATTTTAAGAGGTTTGAAAATTTGAAAATTTGAGAGTTTGAAGATTAGCAACCACAACGTGGTTAAATGTGATTAGCCATGTATGAAATGCGTGGTTAAAAAAAAAGAAAAATAACGACAAAGCAATTATGGAGCATTTCAAAAAATATTACGCATTTTATGTCCCCTACATTTTATTTGTAGTTACTCTTATTATATTGATACTAAGTAATGAAAAGGCCGACTTGCACCTTTGGCTTACCTCTTTTCATACGCCGAGTGCTGATCTGTTTTTTAAAAATATCACCCATATTGGCGGCTCTTTTCCTTATTTTGTAATTGGTGGTTTGCTTTTCTATCGCTATCGACTGGCTGCATTTGTTTTAATTACGCAGCTAGCCAGTGGTTTATTTTCTGTTTTTTTGAAACAAA
>JFJP01032830.1_pt1 | contig 16549 bp, 19 predicted proteins | sample 431651 | NCBI WGS metagenome assembly JFJP01 (sample SAMN02602958, study PRJNA72255) | Microbial mat metagenome, whole genome shotgun sequencing project. | biome: fresh water; feature: sink hole; material: water; isolation source: purple microbial (photo- and chemosynthetic) mats found in... | reverse complement strand
GTGAAATATTTTAAAATCTCTTCGGCTTTTTTCAAATCGCCAACGTTTTCTTCATAAAATTGCGCGGTGAGTTTCGCGCCGCTCGCTGTTCCCGTGAAATATTTTGCGCGGATTCTCTCTAATTTAAACATAGTTTGAGAGATTTCTGAAATTAATTGTGGGTGTTTGTCCGCTCTTTCACGAAATAAACGCTGCAAACCATCTAAAGCATCTTGGTGCATTTTCTCTGATTGCGGAGCTGATCCACTATTTTCTGGGTCTAAATGCTCTAAAATTAATTCTGGTAAGAAATTAAATGATCCATTTAAGAAAATAGTAATCGCACCTTTAAATACAATTTCTCTATTTTCTCGATACCAAAAAGTGCCTTGTTCTTCTAATTCACGATAAATCTTTAAACTTTCCTCAACCGCTTCTTCTGCTTCCCCAAATTTACCTAAACTATATAAAACACTTCCACAATTGTTATACGCACTGGCTAAATTATTTTTATACTCTGGATTATCTAAAGGAAGAAGTTGTGTGCCTAACTCAATCGCGTGTTGATAATGTTCAATCGCGTCCTCAAATCTTTTTAAATCATCTAAAGCACTTCCACAATTGTTATACGCACTGGCTAAATCATTTTTATACTCTGGATTATCTAAAGGAAGAAGTTGTGTGCCTAACTCAATCGCGTGTTGATAATGTTCAATTGCTTCCTCAAACCTTCTTAAATCGTTTAATACAACTCCACAGTTAAAATAGACTCTGATTGAACGATTAATATATTCGGGATTATCTAAAGGAAGTTGTTTATATAAATCGATGGTTTGTTGCCAAAGTTGTAATGCTTGTTGATAATCGTTGTTATTATAAAACTCAAGGGCTTGATCAAAGAGTTCATCTGCTTGTTGTGCAAGGTTTTCTTGGTTGGTTTGAGTGGTCATAATTCATTTCTCCTATTTTTGGTCATTGAAACACAGATGCACACAGATTAGAAATAAAGATAAACACGGATAACGATTTGATTTATTTGTGTTAATCGGTGTTTTTTATCAGTGTTTATCTGTGGTTAAATAAAAACCATCACACAGATGAACGCAGATTAGAAATAAAGATAAACACGGATAACTATTTGATTTATTTGTGTTAATCGATGTTTTTTATCAGTGTTTATCTGTGGTTAAATAAAAACCATCACACAGATGAACGCAGATTAGAAATAAAGATAAACACAGATAAATTAATCCCAAAGAGCATTTTTGTAATATTTGAGAATAGTGGTGTCTTTGGTAACCAAAAAACAGTCATTAATTGCCGCTTGCGCAGTAATAATCCGATCAAAAGGATCGCGTGTCCACGTTTCTTTGATTGCTGCGGTAATAACTTCTTGAAAAGAAAATGTGCAAATGTTTAACCCAATTTCTTCTTGTAAAGCAGTTAAAATCATATCACTTGATACGTTGATGCGCCCAATTTCATTCAAATAGGTTAATTCTAAAGAAACCATCGGAGAAATTAACAGATTAGATTGATCTATTTCTTCTAAAATATGATTAGAAAATTTCTCCAATTTTTTAGAATGCAACCAAATCACAACCACTCGATATGCACTAAATCTTCTGGATCACCCACAATGCAATCACGTTTTTTAAGACGATCTAGTTTTTTAAAAGATGATTGTTGTAACGTTAATTGGCTTTCTGGTTCGTCGATAATGCACTGATTCGCGGGTAATAATGTCAAAAAATCTATCACTTGCGAATAAATCCGTTCATCAACATTTAATTTCAACGTTTTGTAAGTCATATTTTATTTCTCCTTGTTTGGTCATTGAAACACAGATGCACACAGATAAATCTATACTTATATTATAGACTATTTTCATAAGTTATATTTTAATCACCAGCCCTTTATCCATTCCTGAAATGAGGGGAAATAAGCATCTTTTTGAGATTTTTTGGTTTGAAACTCCCTTTAGCACGCATGAGGGCGTTTTTTGATGGATTATGCTATATTTAGTGATTTAAAAATCTCAAATGAATGGGGAAAACTGAGATGCGAATCGGGTTTTTTGGATTATGTGGATTATGCTTTGCGATGATGGTGCAAGCCTCTGATTTAGCTGTAGTTATGGACAACGGGCAAGTTTTACTTCCCGAATTTAGCGGTCAAGGCACTGCAACGTGGGAAAATGGCGACAAATACGAAGGCGAATTCGCCAACGGAAAACGTCACGGCAAAGGCACTTACACCACCAGCGCGGGTGATGTCTACGAAGGCGAATACCAAGACAGTATGCGACACGGACACGGCGTTTATTCGTGGAAAAGCGGCAACCAATACGACGGAAATTGGGAGAAAAATCAACGACATGGCAAGGGAACTCACGTCTTAGCAAATGGCAATAAATATGAAGGTGATTTTGTCCACAATCAAAAATCGGGCACAGGCAAATTGACTTGGGCAAATGGCGATGTCTACGAAGGCGGTTTTAAAGATGACAAACGCACGGGTAAGGGGATTTATCGTTACAAAAACGGCGACGTGTACGAAGGCGACTATTTGAACGATTCACGCGAAGGCAGCGGCACTTACACTTGGAAAAATGGCAACAAATACGAAGGCAGCTGGGCAAACAACAAACGCAACGGACAAGGTACATTCTCTTGGATCACGGGTGAACGTTACGTCGGGCACTTCAAAGACGACAAACGCAATGGACAAGGCGAAATTTATTCTGCGTATGGTGATGTTTTTAAAGGTAATTTTAAAGAAGATAAACGTCACGGCAAAGGTTCAATGCTCACCGCCGACGGTCAAACCATCGAAATGTGTTTTAACGAAGGTCATCGCGTTTCCCCCACCGAAGATTGCCCCGCCAATTAAATTTTTCTTTTGGAGTACAAATAGCGCTTGTGCTCCATTTTTCTCAAAAAAATCAACAAGTTAAAGATGCAGATTTGCAACATGACCGCAGGCTTTGGACAATAATGTCGTGGCAAATTTTTGTAATTAAAAAGTTATCACGCTCAAATAAAAGATCAAAACATAGTTATTTCTGCTAGTATTGACAGAATTTCTTTTGATTTCTGATAACAATGAAATCGAGCATTCGTTTTAACGAATCGCTATCGCCTAATTTCTGTGTTGGTTATTCGATGGTGTTTTTAAGCAACACATTTACAAGAGAACGATACATGAATATATATGTAGGCAATTTGTCTTATAACGTCAATACTGATGATTTAAAAGGATTATTTGGGGCGCATGGGGCAGTAACAGAAGTCAATTTGATGATTGATAAATATACGGGACAATCAAAAGGTTTTGCTTTCATCGAAATGCCCAAACAAGCCGAAGCCGAAGCCGCAATTAAGGCTTTAAATGAAAACCCTTTAAAAGGCAGAAATCTTAAAGTAAATCAAGCACGTCCCCGCGATGCCAAACCCGCTCGTCGTCCCAGATATTAATCCTTAATTAAAGAAAAAGGAATGCAAATTAAGTTTTGTATTCCTTTTTTAATGGCGAGAAAAATGTAGAAAAATTTAAACATTAATTTCATTACACTTGTTTTATTTGAAATGGTTAAAAAAATGGCTTCAAATGATCCGCGTCATATCGCTTTGGCAGCACTTTCTCGACGTGAACATTCGCGTTTAGAACTCGTGCAAAAACTCAAAAAAGCAGGCTTTTCTAATGAAGATATTGAACCTCTTTTAGATGATTTAATCAAAAGAGATTGGCTAAATGAAGAACGTTTTATCGAGGCTTTTGTAAGAAGCCGTTTTAATCAAAATTATGGTCCAATGAGAATCCGTTATGATTTGCAACAACGCGGGATTTCTGGAGAAACAATTACAAACGCTCTTTTAAGTTATCAACAAGAATGGCAAGAAAGCGCAAAAGAATTACGCATCCGACGTTTTGGTGAACCGCTACCTTTAGATCAAAAAAATAGAGCAAAACAAATGCGTTTTCTTTTAAGTCGCGGCTTTCTCCCCGATCATATCCGCTATGCCCTAAGTAAATAGTTATAAGTTGAATATAAACGTATTTTTGAGATCATTTTCGTTAATTAGGAGGTAATAAACGCAGAGGAATTTTACAATCATTACAAATGCTTTTAATATAAGCAATTTCTTGATCATCTAAAACCTCATCATCAACTTTTACCAAATTAAACATGGTGCTAATAAAACCCGCCATTTCTTCTTCATTTTTAAATAGATTTGAGAAATCAACTAAGTCACGAACTTTCTCCCAGATATTACCTAGCATATTTGGTAATGGTTCTTGAAGTTGTAACGCTAATTCAACTTTAAGATCAGCAGGTAAATCTGGACAATTTAAAATATAACGATATAGAAATAGTTGTTCTTTCGTAGAAAACTCGCCGTCTTTATAAGCTAAAGTTTTTAAAATACCAATTTTTTTAATTGCACGTTCTTGAGCATCAATAGGCGTTTCACCTAAACGTTCTTCTAATGATTTCAACTGCTTACCAGTAGTAAAATGGTGAAATAAATACGTTAAACTTGCCCCAACCGCCACGCCGCCCGTTGCACTCACCGCATTGCCAACGCCAAAAAAATTAAATATTCCCATTGTCAAACCCTTAAAAGTAATTGCTTTCGCCCATTATAAATTATTTTTGCTTGTTTTTTTAGTGAAAACTTGGTATTTTTCAAATCTGTATTTGATTAAATGAAAGGCATCGAAAATGTATAAATTAAACCGTTTGTTTAATATTGCTCTGGCATTATTTACATTACAAAGTCATGCAGCTTCAATATATGATCCTGGTATTCAATATTGCCAATCAAATCCCACTTTGTGCGGCTTAGAAAATTATGGTTCTTTTGAGAGAGGAAAAGCGCAAGGGATTCAACAATGCCAAACAAATCCAATTAGCTGTAAAATTCCTTTAGCCTTTATGGAAAGCAAACCAAGAACTTTATTTCCAGATGATCCAGAAATCTTTGTTTATTTAAGTCCACAGAGTTTTATAGAGAACAAACAAAATATTTTTGAAATGAAAATGGATTCTTGGTACATTTATCAGTTGATTTCTAAACAGAGAAAAACATTAAACGATCCGCACACTTTTGATTTAAAAATTATCAATGGTTTGCAATAATTTTATGGAGCAACTGGCGATGCACCCACTGTTAATTATTTTACTATTTAGTATAATAAATCTATCTCACGCAAATGATATAAAACTCGATAACGAAATCAAAGATAGATTTGCTTTTGATACCATTACAATTGGCGTTACAACTGGCTATCAAATTCTTAATTTTAAACGCCCTGCACCTAAATTAGATGGAAAACAAGATACTTTATATAATAATAGCCCCTTTCTTCAACTTTCAGCAGCATTTCATTCCCCATTAGCAGCGTCAGATATAACATTTCTAGGCTTTGAATTAGATGCATTTCAAGTTGGTGCAAGTATCTTAGCAACAGATCGGATGACGGGCGGACGTTATTCTGAACAAATTTTTAATAATGTTGAACGCCAAAAACTTGGAGATTATACCGTTAATTATCGAGATTATACAATTTCTAGCGGTTTATACCTTAAACATGAAGAATTAAAGAAATACAAAATTGATTTTGTTCAAATCGGTTTAGGGTATAAATGGGGAGAAACCGACTTCCATGAAACTGAATCTGAATTTGTAAAAGTTTCAAATAAAATTGATTCAAGTAGTAGTATTTCAAATATTAATGAAATTTTTAAAACATCGGGTGTATTTGTAACGTTAGGATTAGAATCCGCTTTCTATAAAAATAATAAATTAAAAATCGCCGCAGGTGTAGGACGTTTAAAAGGTAAATATGAATTATTAAATCTTCCACCTGAATATAGCCCCTTACCCTTTGATACTTGGGCAAAATCATTAGAAATATCGGCAATTTTTCCTCTAAAAGGCTTTAATTTTGGGATTTCTACAAGCCGTTATTGGTATTCATTAGCCTCTAAGAACCAGCAAAGCAGTTTTACTATATCTCCACAAATAGAACAACTACTACCTGTTGAACAAATTCAAACCGCTTTGAAGTTTTCATTATATGGTAATTTCCATTAGGGAGAATGCGTTGTGAATTGGTTGAAATTATTCTGTTTAAGTACATTACTACTAAATAGCGCTTGCAGTTTGTATTCTTCTCAAGAAAATTTTATTCAAAATGGTACGCCAATTATTACAACTTCATTAGTGCATGAATCACAAGATTTAGTACAAAAAATTCAAGAAATTCAATCATGTAAATATTATCCGCCTGTAAAATCATCGGCAACCACTCAGAAAGAAAAACGTATTGCATTAATTATTACAAATAGTGACTATTTGATCAGTAGTTTAAATCTACAAAGTACTAAAGAAGATGGAATAAAAGTAGCGCATGAACTTTCAAAATCTAATTTTGAAGTAATTTTATGTCAAAATAGCCCTTTATTAGATATAGAAACCATTACATATTATTTTATTAAATCTAAAATCCATGAAGATGAAATTCCTTTAACTATGATCTTTTATTATTCTGGACATGGTGTAATCATTCCTTCTTTTGAAGAAACACTTAAAAATAATCGAGAATATCATAGCAATTTATCTCAAAAAGTTGCTAAGAAAATCCAAAGAAAAAATCCAATAAAACCAGTTTTAGAATTAATTGATTCAAATGATGAAATTTCTATAAAAATTCAGTTAAATACTTTAGCACGTCAACAAATTAAAGAAAGGCTCACAAAACCGCTTTGTGAATATGATAATAAACCACAAGAAAAAACTTCAAGTTATTTAGTGCCCAGTGATATTTGTAAGATAGAGGAAAAAGGTTTGGCAAAAAGTTATTCAAAAGATAATTTATTCTCAGTAAATAATTTCTTGAAAAATCTTGCAAATCAGCTTAAATTATCTCAAAATAAAAAGGCTTTTATTATTATTGATGCGTGTAATTCTCCACCAGATGATATTATTGAATACGAAACAATTTCTAATTTTGAAATAAAAGGCGGCAAAGTTTCTTTAAATTCATCCTTAGCTGCACCTGATTTTTCTGTGATCGATTTAGAAAAAATGTTGGTTTTGTATGGTGCAACCCCTGGTAGTTTTTCTGGTGCAAATAAAGATGTTGGTGGGATTTTAACAAGTCATTTCTTAGAAGGGATTAGAAATGGGGTTTCTGCAACCAGTATTTTATATGAAGCATCAAGTGCAACTACTCAAACAAATGAAGAACATCGTAATGATGGTGCTTTAAGTTTGAAAAACTTAGGATTTCCTTGGTTAATTGGTGCAACAGGGATGTTTATGGATTTTTATTTCAGACCTATTTATCAATCAACCTTACCTTGGAATTAACTTTTTTATTTTAATTGAGAACTCTAATTATGAAAAAACTGATTTTATTTTCTTTCATATTACTATTGAATGGTTGTAATAATAATAATATGAAAGTCGACGAAATAAAACCTATTGGTGCAGAACTAAAAAATCGTGTAATTGAATCAGAAGTTTTGCCTCATATTAAAGAGCAAGAGAGTTTAATTATTCTTTTAAATAGAGAATTAAATAAACTTAAAAAGAAATCAAAATGTGGAGAATTTACAGATACTTGTGGCGTTTCACAACACGATGATCCAATGCAAAAAATGGAAGAAAATGATGCGTGCATTGCCTTATTAGATGAGCGGCGCAAATATTTATTAAAAAACTGTATCAAATAGGGAGAAAAAACATGAATGATAATTCTTTATCTACTCAAGATGCGTTATCAGCAAAAATTGAGCAAACCCACCTAAAAACAACTAAATTACAAAACATTGATAGCTATCATTATGCGAATGTACTTCCTCTAACGGGAGGTGTTTTTGTGTTAGCAATAGTTGTGTTTTCTTTGGCGACTTATTTGATTAGAAAGGGCGTTCCAAGTGGCTCTATTTTGAAAGTATTTGGAACGATTTTAATTATTTTTTCGGCGGTATTTCTAATGGTTGCGGGATATTCTGATACGCAGGTTGCACCTGTGATTGGATTATTGGGAACAATTGCGGGTTATTTGTTAGGAAAAAGTACCACCGCAGATATGGCAATTGAAGCAAAGAACTCGACTAAAGAAGAAACTTTACCTTCAAAAGAAACCGATCATGATTCAAATATAGCATCCTCAAACATCCCCGATAAAAAAATTTCAAACAACATCAAAGCAATTTGAAATAAATTTGCTCATAAAAAATAAAGATGAAAAAGTTATATTTCTTCATCTTTTCTTAAAATAATGAACCAAATCTAAAAAGAGGTAAATATACTGCAATAACAATTAATCCAATTAAGCATCCAATTATTATCAATAATAAAAACTCACTAAATTTTTTAGTGAATTCGGATTGTTGTTGTAATTGTAAAGTTAATCTATCTGTTATAGAAACTAAATGTTTTTCGATATGTTTAGAGTTTAAACATTGATTTATTAAAAATGAAAAATAGGGAGAAAAATTATTTGTTGTTGCTCGTTTTTCCTTAAACATTTTAAACAAATGAGCATGATAATGATCAGTCAAATCTTGCATTGCTAAAAATGTTTCATTAATTGGGCGTTTTAGTGAAAACATTAAATGCGCAGTTCTAAGGAAAATAATGATTATATTTTGTTGATATAATTCTCCAAATAACCAATTTTTGCTTAATCGTTTATAAAGCCATGTACTTTGATTTTTTTTAGCCTTTGATAGGATAATTACCGAAGATAATATAATCAATAAAATCAAATAGATATTATTAATTATAAATTCAGAAATGTTTAATAAAAATTGCGTTAAAATCGGCAATTCTACACCAAAATTTGCAAATAAATGGCTAAAGGTTGGAATAATATATATCATAATGCTCAGCGTAAGAAAGAACGCAATAAATCCAATCATTAGTGGATAATATAAAGTTTGATGAAATTTACTAAAAGTTTTCAAATGATCATCGAGAAGTTTCTCACGATAAATGACAACTTTTTCTAACACATCAGAAAGTTCTTTTTTAATTTCAGCATCTTTTAAGATTTGAATCAAAAAAGGTTCTAATTTTGTATAAGTTGCAAGGCTTTCAGCAAAAGATAGCGCGTGTTGACAATTATTTAAAATAGCTAAGGTTTGTCGATAAGTTTTCTTACCCTGAAAAAGTTGCACTTGTTGCAAAGCATCTTGTAATAAATAACCATCATTTAATAAAATAGAAACTTGTTGCAAATATTCAACCGTTTGAGAAATCGTAAGTCTTTTAAGCATAATAGCGTTTCCAAGAGATGTAATAGTGATTAAAGATAAAGATAAAATAATGATATAAAACCATTTATCATTTTATATCATTATTAATTAATTATTGAAAAGAAATAGAGCCGCACCGTTCTCCGCCCGTGACATTGCTGACTTTTAAGGTTAATTTGCTATTTGTTTGAGTGGTTTGCCAAATGTTTTCTGGCACTTCACAACGGTAGATTTGTTGGTTTTCTGGGTCTTTTAAACTGAGAAATAATTTTGTTTTACGGTTGCTTTCTCTTTCACAACCAAACATTTCTCCCGTGCATTTCAATTGAAATGTTCCCCATTGCAATGTTTTACCGTCGCCTGTTTTAGAAATAGTGCGCGCTAAACCCCAACGATTTATATCAAATTGACAAGAAGAATCATGAACAGGTTCACTGCGATATTTAGGTGTACATTCGTGTTTTTCTTTAAAAGAACCATCGGGCTGTTTTTCTTTGATATTCGTGCAAGTTTCTCCGTCTTTAATTTGCTTAGTTTCTCGGACTTTCATCGAGCGTTTTATATTATACGCATCATTAGGCATTTCATTACACCAACTTTCTTGAGAACGTGCGCCTAAATTCTCAATTTGAATATGCGTTTCCCAATGATGTCCAATAACTAAAACATTAACGTCATGCGTCCACCATAAAACCCCGCCACCAATCGCTGCTGCACCACCTAAACCGATTAGCCAACCTTTTGAATTCTTTTGATTTTCTTCTGACATACAAACCTCCAATTACGTTATAAACTAACACCATTTCCCCAACGGGGCAACAAATCATGAGAAATGTTTAAATGATCCAAAATTCGAGCCACCATGAAATCAACTAGTTCCTCTATTTTTTGAGGGCGTTGATAAAAGGCTGGATTTGCGGGCATAATGGTTGCACCCGCTTTTGCTAATTTGAGCAAATTCTCTAATTGAATGATCGACAAAGGGGTTTCACGATGCACTAAAATTAATTTGCGCTGTTCTTTCAAAACCACGTCAGCAGTTCTTTCAATCAAATTACGGCTTAAACCATTTGCAATACTCGCCATTGTTCCATTTGTACAAGGACAAATTACAAATGCTTTGGGTGGACTACTTCCACTCGCAAATGGTGCAGTCCATTGTTGATGTCCAAAAACACGCAATTGCTCTGGTTTTATTTCAAAAAATTGCACAAGTTGCTGATGCGTTTCATGTGGACGTGCAGATAATTGCAAATCCGTTTCGCTATTAATCACCATCAAACCCGCTGGTGAAATCATTAAATCAACGTTTTCTTTTGCTTTAAATAAGCATTCTAGCAATCGTATTCCATATAAAGAACCCGATGCACCAGTAATCGCAATGACAAATCTCATAAATCCACTTCAATTTTTGAAGGAAAACGGGAAACTAAAAGCGAATTTTTGAGTTGTCCAGAAATATTATAAAAAGACATTTTTCCTTCTTTATTACAAATCCATACTTCTTTAGCTTGTGCTTCAAAATATAAATGTCTTTTTTCGAGCATTTCATCATTCGTATTGCTCGACGACAAAACCTCAATGCAGATTTCTGGTGCAATCGAACATTCAGTTTCATATTTAATAATTCTAAGGACTTCAGGTGAAGCCCATGCAACATCGGCAACTTTCGTTCCTTTAGACGTTTTAATGGCACATTCGGGAAGCGTTCTTCCCTTTTTTAATAATGAACGCAGTAAAAATTCTATTTCACCTTGATAGAGTGAATGAATCACTCTGACTGCATTCATAATGATTTCTCCATGTTCATTTAATTCAATCTTAAATGGTAAATTTTGCAAACTCGGATGTTCACAAATTTCTTCCCAATTCATATAAAACCCTCTATTTTAATTTTAGAATTTAAACTCTAATCCTAATGAATAAGTGCGCCCCCGATTAATAATACCTTCATTAAAAGTAACTACTTTTGAAGAACTATAATAAGTTTTATCAAATAAATTATTTACACGTCCCACTAAAGTAAATTGATTAGATAAATTATAACGAATGTTTGTGTTTGTTATCCAATATTTATCTAAATCAATAAAGCTAGTTTTTGAAATTTGTTGCTGTATTTCATCGTGGAATAATGTACTAAGATTAAAATCCCAATGACCATAATGATAGTTAGCAATTAAAGAAAAAGTTTGCTTTGGAAAGCGACGAGGATTTTCTTCGGTTTTTTGCAACCAACTATAAGCGCCACGCAGTGAAAATCCTTTGCTTAATTCAGTCGATGCTTCTATTTCAAAACCAGATGTATCCAAATAACCTTTTAAATTATCAAAACGGCGATCATTTGTTCCAGGAATTAGAACCGTATCAATTCGATCTGATGCACGACTGTAGAAATAAGTAAAGGTTGTTTGAAGATGATCAAATTGCTGTAGCCATGCAAGCTCTATTGTTTTGATTTTCTCTGGTTTTAAATTAGGATTTCCAATCCCTATTCCTATAGAACTTATTTGTCGAACTGCAGGCGCACGAAATGCCTCACCATACATCCATTTAAATTTAGTTTTCTCTATTGGAGAATACACTAATGCAACTCGAGGATTGACCGTTGATCCTACGTCTGAATAATGATCATAACGCGCACCCCATGTTAAATTAAACTGTTGATTTATATTGTATTTATGTTGCAAATATAAACCAATAATATTTCGATGTTCTTCCGCACTTCCTAATGTTTCTAAAGGAGGATCATAAAATGCTAATTGACCCGATGGATTCTTTTGTAAAAGTAAATTACTAAGTTGGTTAGTATTGTAATTATCAAATTGACGATCTTCATCAATACGAGGACGATACCAATTCAAACCAGCAAATAAAATATGATTTTTATCAAAATGATATTGCCCATTTAAGGCTAAATTAGTTGATTTTTCTTTTGTAGTTGTGGTTTGAAATGCCGCCACTCTTTGTTTAGTTATAACGCTTGCTGGTAAGGCTTGAAGCATTTGTTGAGAAGCAACCTCTGCTGTCATTTCACTATCAATCATTGTGTAATTACCTTCAAAGTTTAATTTCCAATGTTGATCATCTAAAATTTTATAATTAAAACTTATAAAATCTTGCTGTCCAGTTGAAATATTAACGTCATTACCAATTGCATTTGTGATATAAAAATCTTCTACACGTCGATCATTATGCCGTAAATTAAGTTGAAGTTTATCATAATTAAAACGTAATTGAACATCTTTTCCACTACGCGGATCATGAGTGGATAATTGTTTGTAAGGATTAATTAAATTAGTATATTTTTCTCCCTGATCTTCAAAATAACGCGCAAACAAAGAAACTGACCAGTTCTTTTCTTTGTGAGAGGTATTCAAATAAGTTTCACGGCTTTTTAAATTACCCGCACTCACAAATGCTTCATTTAAGTTTGTATCGGTAACAATATTAACCACACCAGTAACCGCCCCTGTTCCATAAGAAGCCGATCCGGGTCCTCGAATAATTTCAACCTGTTTGACGTTTGCAAGAGAAATAAAATGTCCATACGAATCTAATGCACCTCCTCTCAAATCATTATTTAAACGTTGCCCGTCTAACATAAACAAAATATTATAAGAAGATTGTGGGGTAGTTGTTCCTCGTGCACTTACCATGTAACCTTGCCCAAAAACGATTTCTCGTGTAGAAATAAATCCGGGCACAAAATTTAAGAGTTCTTCAACAGTTGTTATGCCCATTCTTACTAATTGAGGGCGAGTAAAAACAGTTACTGATGAAGGCGCATCAAAAATAGTTTCTTCGGTTTGAGAGGCAACGCTAATTTCTACTTCTAAAAGTTCTTCTAAAGAAAGATTAAGAAGTTTATTAATCTGTTCATGTCTTTTTCCAAGATCAAAAGGAATTTCCTCACTACTCGCAAATACATTCAAATTTGTCAGCATAAAAAGACATAAACAAATTTTTTTCATCTCTTATTTCTCCTTGCAAAATTTAAAAATCATACACGAGTTTGTTATAGAGCTTGAGGTATTCTTCTGCACTGTGTTTCCAACTAAAATCTTTTAGCATTCCATGACGTTGTAATTGTTGCCACATTTCACGGTTTCTATACAGTAACATCGCTTGCAAAGCGGTTTGTAAAAGCACGTCAGAGCTTTCTAGTTCAAATACAAAACCAGTTGCCATTCCATTATCAATATTTGAAGGAGAAACATTTGTCACAGTATCTGCTAATCCACCCGTTTTTCTCACAATCGGAATTGTGCCATAATGCATACTGTACATTTGCGTTAAACCACAGGGTTCAAATCGGGATGGCATAAGAAATATATCAACACCCGCTTCAATTTGATGCGCTAATGATTCGTCATATCCTAAAGTTACGCTTATTTGTTGAGGAAAAGTTGCTGCAATTTCTCTCAATTGGTGCTCTGTATGTTTATCACCATTTCCTAAAATAGCAAATTGCGCACCTTCTTGAACTAAATCAGAAATGATCGGCACAACTAAATCAATCCCTTTTTGCGCAGTCAAACGAGTAATCATTCCAAAAATAGGTTTGCTTGGATTTTCCTCACTTAATCCTAAACGTTGACGTAAGGCTTGTTTATTGAGTTCTTTACCCGCTAAATTATCCACTGAATAAGGTGCTTTCAAATGCTGATCTTGTAATGGATTCCACTGTTGTTCATCAATGCCATTTAATATCCCAGTTAAAGCATCTTTTCTATGACCTAACAAACCATGTAATCCATAACCATATTCTGGGGTTTGGATTTCTTGCGCATAAGTAGGACTTACTGTATTGATCCAATCTGCGTAAAACAAACCTGCTTTCAAAAAAGATAAAAGTCCATAAAATTCAACGCCTTGCACGCCAAAGCTATCCCAAGGTAATCCTAATGAAGGGACAGTATTTGCTCCATATAAACCTTGGTAGGCAATGTTATGAATGCTAATTAAACTTGCGGGTTGTTTGCCGTGCAAATATTGTTGGTAAGCGGGAACTAATCCAGTTTGCCAATCGTTGCAATGTATTAAATCTATTGGAAAATTTAGTTCATTGCTGATTTCAAAACGCCCTAATAATGCTGCTGCTTTTGAAAGTGCCGCAAAACGTAATTCATTATCTAACCATTCCGAACCATGCGCGTCTTGATAAGGTCCGCCATCGCGTCGATATAATCTAGGACAATCAAGCACATACACTGGCATTCCCGTATCTGGCATTGTCCCGCTACAAATTTGCGCCGCGTCGATCCCGGGCAATAAAGGCAGCGACAAATGCGTAGAAGCAGGGCTGACCGCCTCCATAATCGCAGGATAACCCGGGAGCAGCAGTCGCACATCCACCCCAATATCGCGCAATGCAACAGGCAACGCCGCCGCCACATCCCCCAATCCGCCAGTTTTCACCAATGGGTAAATTTCTGACGCAACAAACAAAACATTTGGCATTTTTTAAACCTTTTTAACGAGGAAGTTCTTCAAAAACATTTGTCCAGACATTTAATACTTGTCCAGCTCCATTTTGCCCACTAGTAACAATGGTTTTAATTACCGTGAGTTTCTCCATATCTAATTTATACAACACACCGTCTTTTTCATTAGAAATATAACCATATTTGCTATCTGGTGTGAAAGCAATATGTCCCATCCGTCCATTCCCAATTTTCAAATCCTTCACAATGTGTTGCGTTGCTACCTCTATAATACTAATTACATTATTGCCATAATTCGTAACAACTGCATATTTTCCATCGGGTGAATTATAAGTGTGACCAATCCCATTACTTGCACTGGTTAAACGATGCACTAATTGTTTATTTTTACTATTAAAAATAGCAACTTCACGACCACGCGCATCTTTACCAGGTCCTCTATTTAATGCAAAGAAATGCTTTCCATCTTGCGTAAAATTACCATGATGCGCTTCCACGACTTCTTCCCCAATTAAAGGCATTTCCATTTTCGCAAGCACTGGGAAATTTGGTGTTGTTAAATCATAAACAACAATACTAGGTTTGTTCTCTGCATTTCCTTCCACAATTAACCAAAGTTCTTTACCATCTGGACTTGGCACAGCATAATGCGGTTCACTATCGACTTTAATATTTTTAACTTGCCAAGTTTCTACATTAATAACCACCAGTTCATTGTCAACACGATCTAATGTAAAAAAGAGTTTTGAATCCAAACTCCACGCATTGTGCATTGAAGTAACACCTTTTGGCGTTGGATTGCTCACTTCTAAATCAATGTTTTTTGCAATGCTATCATTTGAAGTATCGATAAAAGTAACCCGCAATTTACCATTATCTAATCCCCAATGATTAATTCCTACCCATTTTCCATCGGGACTTGCTAAAGGATGTTTAGGGCGATTTCCCGTTTTTAACTTTTTAATAAGTTGAGGTTTTTCAATATCTAAGATAACAACTTCGTTCTGATTTTCTGCTGCCCCACCAATATAAAGTTTTTGAGCATTTGGTGTAGTTGTTCCTAAGCCACCTCCTTTCACTGTTTCAAAAGTTGCAGTCACTTGATCGGTTTGTGGATCAACCAAATAAGCAAAGCCAGCATTATGTAAATGAATAAGATGTTTTGACCATACGACCTCAGTTGCAGAGGTAGAAACATTAAGCGCACTTAAAATACTTAATAAAGCCACTTTATGAGAGAAAAAACGGCGTTTCATAATTAAATCCTTCCTTTGGTTTTTTTAGAAAAATTAAAGCCCATCTAAAATATTGATGGGAAGTTCTAAAGTGAAAGTCGAACCTTCACCTTATAATCATTAATATCATAATTCAAAATAATTTCAGTTTCTGGGGCTTGTCCTAGTTGACCCGTTCTTAACACAATTCTTACAAAATGATTCTTTGCTTCTTCACGAATATAACGTGCAACTTGTAATCCTGCATCATCTGTTTCCATAACCACGTCAAGCAAGACTAAAGCGGTATCTGGATGTTCTAAAATCAAACGTTTTGCTTCTTCAGCAGAATACGCATCAACAAAAAATAATTCTTTATTTTGAAAAGAAACATTTCCAATTGCTAAACGGGTTACATCATGAACAGCGGGTTCATCATCCACAATCATTACTTTCCAAGTAGCTTGCGTTTCTTCTATTTTATCTTCTTCTAATTGATTAATATTTTGCATTATTTTTTTCCTCCATATTATTACGCAGTATTTTAATATTATCGACAGAGAGTCCTGTTTTTTGCGCAATGATTTCATCATCTAAAACATCTAACAAATTTCTAGCAATTTCTAATTTGCTCTTTT
>JFJP01038621.1_pt1 | contig 16550 bp, 15 predicted proteins | sample 431651 | NCBI WGS metagenome assembly JFJP01 (sample SAMN02602958, study PRJNA72255) | Microbial mat metagenome, whole genome shotgun sequencing project. | biome: fresh water; feature: sink hole; material: water; isolation source: purple microbial (photo- and chemosynthetic) mats found in... | reverse complement strand
ATCGGATAATTCCTTTTCAGATTCTGCTTTATCCACAGCGGTGTGGGCGGCACAATTGATTATAATCTGTGGATTGATTATTGAAATGTTATGCTCTAAATTTTTCAAATCACATAAATCAAGTTCTTGCCAATCGGTAAAAACCCAATCAAAATGGGAATATTTACTGGACAATACCTTCAATTCCGAACCCAATTGTCCGTTTGCTCCTGTTATTAAAATTTTTGTCATGATGCTAAAATTCAAAGTCAATATCTTTGAAATAAGGCAAAACCAAATCTTTTTCTGAAACAATAATTTCATTAGGGTCAAGTTGCCAATTAATGTTTAGAGAGGGATCGTCAAAACGAATGCCTCTTTCGCTGTTTTTATGATAGGGTCGATCGACTTTGTAAAGTACAGAGGCCGTTTGGCTCAAAACCGAAAAACCGTGTGCAAACCCAGGCGGAATCATCAATTGCTTATTATTATCTGCACTCAAAACCACACTTTCATATTGTCCGTAAGTAGCCGAATTTTTGCGTAAATCTACTGCAACATCAAGAATTTCACCTTCTAATACTCTTAATAATTTAGCTTGAGCAAAAGGATTGATTTGTAAGTGCAAACCACGAATCACGCCTCGTTTAGAAAAAGATTGATTGTCTTGAATAAAATTATAATGTAGTCCTTCCTGATTGAATTTGGCTTGGTTATAACTTTCAAAAAAATAACCTCTTTCATCCGTATAAACATCTGGATGAATTATGACTAAATCTTTTATGGATGTTTTTTCGATTTTCATTTGCTGTTTCGGTGTTTTTTATTGGTGTGATGAAAAATCCTAGTGAGTTTAAAAATGTAATGAGTGTTTTATCAATTATGTTTAATCCTATTTCTTATTTAATGTTACTGTTTTGACTATTTTGGTACGAACTATCAAATAAATAAATGCAATTATTAACAAAATTGCCAAAGCTGTAAAAAAAGTTAATAGCCCTTTATCTTCCAAAAATAGAACAATTCCATTAACAAACAATTGCACTATCGCATAAAGTGCAGCAATTAAAATATGCGAATGCTTATGTTCATTAACTAAGTATTGATATAAATGCAGTCGATGGGCTTGAAATATATTTTCCTTTTTTTTGATTCTGACAATTATAGTATATACAGTATCTATACCATAGACAGAAAAAAACAAAATATAACCAATTTGAGCTGAATCAAGGATGGTTTTAATCATAAAATAACCCAAAAATAAGGCTAAACTAATACTTCCCACATCGCCAGCAAAAGTTTTGGCATTTTTACGAACATTAAAAAACCCAAAAATCAAACAAGAGATTCCCATAGTAAAAAGCAAAGGTAAGTTGGCTTGATGGGCTGGTATTACTGAAAAACTAACAATAGCTGTAAGTGCATATAGCACGGATATTCCATTGATGCCGTCCATAAAATTAAATGCATTAATCCATCCAATCAATATAATTAAAACAATTGACAAAAGCCAAAATGCTTCCACAAAAAGATTCAAATCATAAGCTACCAATAAGAAGGCAATAACTTGTGATGCGAATCGAGGCAATTGATGCAGGGGTTTGATGTCGTCAATAAAACTAACAACAGCCACAAAAACAACAGCCAAAGTCAACAAACCACTCACATAACCAAACAGATAAGAGAGTATTATTGCAATAGGAAAAATGATACCGCCCCCTCTAATGATGCTAATAGAATGAGAGGAGCGGTAATTGGGTTTGTCTATAATGTTGTAATGATCCGCTATTTTGAAATAGAGGAGTTCAAAAACAACTAGAATAATGGTTATAACTATGTATTGCATTAGTATTTAAAGGATTTAAAAGTTTTCAGCAAACCTTCTTTGCTGCTAACAGGAAGTGATTTCCCAATAGCTGCAATAATTTTGTCATTACTTACTACAAAATTTTCGGTCAACTTTTGCAAACGTTCAGTGCTCAGCGGAAAAGGAATAGTATCTCCTATTTTTGAAATTGATTTAATAATAGAAGTATTAATCTTCCATATTTTATTTTTTTTACCTATTCCTATCCCTATCAACTCTATCAATTCATTTGTTGATATAGGCTCATTGTCTGCAACTTGATATATTCCAGAGGGAATATTACCATTTTCAAGTAGCTCCTTGATTACAAAAGATAGGTTTTCTATACTCAAAAAAGAACGCCGATTCTCAAAAGAACCTAAAGGCCAAGGTAAGCCTTTTTCAACTATTTTGTAAAGCAAATTCAAATTCCCTTTGTTACCAGGCCCGTGAATCATACAAGGACGTAAAATATAAACTCTTTTTCCTTCAGGTAACTTTTTAGATAAAATATATTCCTCTGCCAGACGTTTTGCAATGCCATAATGTGTTTTTGGATTAGACTTACTTTCTTCAGTTAATATTCCTTCCACTTCATCTGCAGCAGCTTTTACTGTACTCATAAATACAAACACTTGACAGTTTGAATTCAAAAAAGAGTCAAACAATTGCTTGGTCAGTTCAAAATTAGCTTCGTAGTATTCTTGGGGTTTAGAAATTTTCTTTAAATCATGTGCTTTTCCTGCAAGATGAATAAGGGCATCCGACTGAATTTGAAAGGATTGATTGGCTACAAATCGAACACTTTTAGATTCAATCACGAAAGTATCTTCGAGATAATATTTAAGGTTGGTTCCAACAAAACCAGAATCTCCTGTAATTGAAATTGTTTTTTTGCTCATCATTTATTTAAGTATCCAATAATTTTCCAAACAAATCGAAACTGGATTTTCAGGGGGGAGAAAGAAATACCGTTCATCAAAAGTGCCTTTTTAATTTCTTGAGTAATCAATTTATAGGAACTTGAACCCGAACTGCTCAAACCACCAACTAACATAGCGGTTGTAGTTATTCCTGAATACTTCCAAGTAATATTGTTTTTTAAAAAGTAACGAGTAATCAGTTCATAATCGGCTCCAATAATAAAGCCTAAATCATAATTTCCAAATTTACAGAAAAGATTTTTCTTAAAAAAAATGGAAGGATGCGGAGGCATAAATCCAATTTTAAGTTTTTCAGGATTCCAATATTTAGAAGAATATACTCTTACTATTTTTCCTTCTTTATTGTGCTGAATAATATTTCCAACTGAGGCCTCAATATTATTTTGTTTATGAAAATTGACGATTTCCTCAACAACCGTTGTTGAATAAAAAGTATCGTCTGAATTCAAAACACCTATTATATCCCCGGTTGCTAATGAAATTCCTTTGTTCATAGCATCATAAAGACCATTGTCGGATTCCGAAATCCATTTTAAAATTTTATCTTCATGCTTTTTTATGATATCTAATGTCCCATCTGTTGAATTTCCATCAATAATAATATACTCGATGTTTTTATAGGATTGATTTGCAACCGAAAGAATGGTTTTTTCGATTGTGGCAATACAGTTGTAGCATACGGTTATTATTGTGATTTTCAAGGCAATATAGTATTTATTACATAATTAATAGCGATTATTTTAAAAGCTAAAAAAATTATTTTTGTTCAAAATTACTTTCATACATCCAAAGAAAATAAGTGGTTACAATAATGGTTCCAAACAAAAAACCACCTGCAAAACATGATAAAATAATGGGTATAAAATGATAGTGTTTATTAACTAATTTACTAAATAATACGATATATAAGCCCGATCCTACTATTCCAAAAAACAAAAACAAATCAATAAAATCCATTTGAGTAGCATATCTTGTAAACTCCATTCCTCCGAAAAGATAATTTTTCAATGTGCATTTAATTTTAATATATTCTATCATATTTTGAACCAACAAATCCCTCTCAGAAAGCAACAACGTTAAGCTTCCATGTTTACTAAGTAAAGGTTGCCAAAAAGGAAATACTTGTGAAACACTATTTAAAATTGGCTCAATAAAAAAGATTCCTAAAACTAAAACAATTGATACAAAAAATAGAATACTTAATTTTCTTTTTTCATATAAATAAAAAACAGTCACTAGTATAAAAAACAATAATACTAGTTTAGTACCTGATAATAAACTAGCTAAAGCTATTATTAACATTTTTAAATCTATTTTTTCTAAAAATAATCTTCTCAAAATCACTAGTGTCGAAAAATAAATAAAAAACATACGCCCTAACAACCCGTCATAGCCGAAACGATTAGAATGTGGATAACTTTGGAAAAAATCAATGGAAAGAAAAAAACCTAAAAAAACAAAAAAAGCGTTAACAATTAAAACATTCTCTATAATTACAAAATAACGATGTATGATTTCCTCTTTATTTTTTACTAATAAAAATACTGCAAAAAAAACAAAAGGATACAAATATTTGAATAAATAAAAAAAATTGCTCGCTTTTAAGGAGTCAAAAAAATCATATCCTGAATTTGTAACAGGCCATTTCATATTAGCAATTAAAAAAACTATAAAAAATCCAGACAAATAAAGAAAAAATGTTCTTTGTGTTTTAAAATTAAGCAATAAAATTACTATAAAAAAAAAGAAAAACATCAATTTTATAAAAGCTGTTGCTGGATGTACCCAATTATCATAATAAAAATACTCATCGAACTTGTGAAGAATTGATCCTATTAAAAAAAAACATAAAGAAAAAATTAAAAAATTCCCTAAATGCCGCTCATAAAAATTTTTAAAAATAAAAAATCCCATTTGTGTAAGTAAATTAATTGAATTAAATTGTTAAAAAATTATTTCTAAATTCTATATCTGAAAATTTAAAAATATTTTCGGCATCATCATAACGATTAATCGTTTTAAATTTATAATGAAAAAGCATGGAATCATTAACCAAAGAATCTAATTCATCCTTTCTAATTTTGCAATATGAATCTGTTATATATATTCTCTGGTATTTATAATCGTGCCTACTAAATTCCTTAATCTGTCTACCTATTTCTACATCGTCAATCAAGTATTTTTTTGAATCATCTAATGAAAGGATATTACATAGATCAACTCCAATAAAAAACCCAGCTCCACTGAAAAAATTGATTTTAGGTCCAAAGTGCAAATATTTAAAGCCTAAATGGAAAAGTTTATTTCCATAAAAAAACTCACTCAACAAATTTGCTTTACCAAGAACACCATGATATGAGTCTTTTTTAAAGAAACATTTACTAATGTATCTACTAAAATTTTCAACATCGATGTAAGATGATAAATTTGTGCGAAATACGAGTTGAATCTCTGGGAATTTATCTAACAATACATTTTTGGCACTAACAAATTTCCTGTAAGTATTAGTAATTGAATCATTTTCAATGACTCTAATTTCATTGTGACTATATATACAATTTTCGGAATAACCGCCGCTGTAAAAAAAAACTTTAAACCCATAATCTATTGCAACTTTATACCAACTATTTTCAATTGCTTTTATAAAACAATTATAACGTTCAGCTCTTGTGGAAAGGATAAAAATGCAAACATTTGAATTATTCATAAAAATTTTGTTTTAATTTTTGTAGTGTTATCAAAAAACTAATATATAACAAAATTAACCTCGTTCTGTAATTCAAAAAATTAAGAATTTTAACAGAAGCATTATCTATAAATTTATAATCATGCGAATGCTTATTTAATTTATTGTTTAAATAATAACCACCGATAAAGTCTTGATTACGGTAATCTGTTTTTATATAGTTTTCATTTTTAAAAACTAGAAAATTTGAAAATACTAACAGTTCTAAAACTATCTTTGGATAGATTACTTCAGCCAAATAAATTTGATCGTAAAAATGCTTTCTTTTATTAATAAAACAAGGTATTTCGGTCAAAATCTTCTTCATAAAACCTGTTACCTCCCCTTTAATTGATAGAGTTCCTGCCATTATAGGATATAAGTGTAACCTTGTATCGCGTATTACATTGTAATTGAAACTTGAATCCATCCAAACTTTCAATAATAATAATTCTCTTTTAGATATAATTGAATCCGTATCACGAAATAAATAAATGTCAGCCTCTCTAAAAAAAATATTATAAAACCTCCACATCTTTGAGGGAACATTTGATAATATTTTTTCATTTTCATTTAAAATAAATTGAATAGGCAAACCATTAAAATAATTTAAATCGACTGAATTGTCTATAAATATAACCACTTCATATATATATTCACTACTTAGTGTTTCATCAAAGAAATCATTAAACAATTCAAATTGCTTAAGTATTGGCAAATAATAATCATAATTTTTACCATAAAGAGTGTATGAAATACTTATTAGCTTTTTATGCATTCAATATTTTTTTATAATAATTCTTCATTTTCTCTCCTATAGCTTCATAACTATATTTTTCTACTACTTTTTTTCTTGAATTTTCTGAAAATGATATCCTTAACATTTCATCGGCAAGGATAGAATTAATCCTTTGCGAATAATCTTCTATCGAAAAACTATTAACTAGAAATCCATCAACTTTATCAGTAATAATTTCTGATGGACCACTTGAATCAAATGCAAGAACAGGAGTGCCACATGACATTGACTCAAGAGTAACCTGACTAAAGGATTCAAATCGAGAAGGGACTACTGTTAAATAAGCAAGGTTATAAATTTGAACCATGTCAATTGTTGAACTTATTTCTCCAAAATGATGATGAGAAAAATTTAATTCATCCGAAATTTGAGAATAATTATTACCCACTGTTAACAAACAAATAGACTCTGGATTTTCTATACGTTTCAATGCTTCTATAAGCAAATCAAAACCTTTATTATAATCAATCAGATTATTTGAAACAAAAACAATAAACTTTTTATTATTTTGCAATCTATCGAACAATGGATTTTTTTTCAAATCAATACTCAATGGCTTATAAATATTTATATCTATCGGATTAGGTATTACAACAACTTCTTGAAAGAACTGACCCAAATAAGAATCTATAATCTTGTTCTTCATCGTTTGAGATGGGGCAGTTACATAAATTTGTTTGGCTTGATATAACTCCATTTTTTGTTTAAAATTTTCAGATACAAAATCTGTAAATCGACTTTTTGCTGGGCAGAAATTACAGGATTTTGTGTATTTCAAACATTCTCCTGGAATATGGCATCCACCAGTAATAAAGTAATAATCGTGTAAAGTGAAAATAATTTTTTCAGCTTTAATTTTCATTAGAAAACTTGATGAAATAAACCCATGACCTATCCAATGAAGATGAATTAAATCAAATTTAATAAAGTATTTGGTGTAGATATAAGATAATAAATTGGAGAATAAGTTAATATTTATAGAGAACAATTGTCCTGTTTTTTTATATACAAATCTAGTTATAAAAATATCATAGCAAAACAAGAAAGAAAACAAAACTTTGCCAATACCTTTGGATTGGATGATATTTTTTTCTTTAACAAGTGAGAAATAAGAAAATATTGATACATCTACGTTGGAAGTACGCAATGATTCCGAAATTCTTAAGAGTGCAGAACTTGGGTTATTTCTAAAATTTAAAAATAAAATTTTCAAAAAAATATCTTTTTATAAATGTTTATAGATCGAAAATATATCTGAAACAAAAAGACATTAACAATTATAAAAAAACAAGAAATTAACTTATAAATGATATGCAATGAACTTTTTAAAACGATTGATAAAGACTCCTTCAACAATAGAAAAGGTTTTTGAGAAGATATTCCCCCAAAAGTTAAAATTGAAAATTGAGCATTAACATTTTTAAAAATAAAATTTTGTTCCAATGCGACTACAACACTTTTAAAATCTGAACATATTTGCAACTTATCATCATACTTATTATTAAATAAATACGAAGTTTTATATATTATTCCTTGATGTACAGTAGGCATTCTCAAACGCCATTTCTTTACCACTCTTGATTTGACTAGAAAGTAAGTCTCGTCATTAACCATTTTAACATTAAGCGCTATTCCTGCTACAGTCGTTTCCTGCAAATTGAGTTTTAAAATTTCTAACAAACTATTAAAATCAACCCCAAAATCAAATATATCTCCACTATTTAAAAAAAAACAATAATCACCTTTAGACATAGAAACTCCTTTATTCATTGCATCATAAATTCCTTTGTCTTTTTCAGATAAAAACATTGTTTTTACTACTGTTGAATCAATATAATTCTTCAAATAAGGAAAGGTTTGATCAGTTGAAAAACCGTCGATTATTATATGTTCAAAATATTCAAGAGCAGAATGATTTATTTTATTTAATGAATCTAATGTTTTGATTAAACCAACAAAATCATTTCGTGTAACAGTTATAATAGAAACAAGCATATATAGCAATTAGGTCTTTTCGTTAGTTAAATTGTTAAGAAAAAAATAATTAGTTAAAACAATTAAAAAAGCTGTTTCGGGAGTAAAAAAAGCTCCATTAACAAATAAACAGGCACCAATTACAAGAAAATAACCAAACAATTTGCCGTAATCGTCAATATTTTTAAAAATTGAACCAAAAATTAACCAATAAAATAAAGGAGTTAATAAACCGTAATACGAAAAAACAACAAAAATGGAATTGTCAAAAATAATTGGAGATTGCCCAAAAGGAATTCCAAAATAATTATGCTTATAGAATAATATTTCTATTACTTGAAAAAAAGGCGCCACAATTCTTGAATAACCACTAGTTCCTTCATTAGTAATCTCTCCAAACCTAAAAAAATCAAATAATAAAACATTATATTTAAAAATAAAAAAAACGATGACCAACGAAAAATAAACCTTGAAGTATTTATTATTATATAATTTTGGAATGTAATAGAGTACTGTAAACAAATATATTGTAGTCGAAAATGATAGAATAATTCCTATAATGGCCACAAATTTTACAATCAATTTAATCTTTAATGAATCTGCCCAAATCAATATTGAAAACAGAACTAAACCTAAATAACTGGGTTCATGATAAAAAGAAACCGGACGTATATAATTTAGATAATTAACAGCCTGAAATCTACCAATGTCCTCTGCTGTACTTATTGAATATTTATCTAATAGAAACCAACTAAAAGATGTACCAATCAAACTATATTCCAATACTTGAACTAATTCAAATGAAACTACCATAAAAACTACTATGGATAGAATTAATCTAAAATTAATCTTTGTTACTATATTAGGAATATAAAATTTAGACCCAATTATTGATAGTAAAGCTATATTTACTAATAAAAATGACTTTATAAATTCTAGAAAATCAAGTTCGAATATAAATAAAACTAACAAAAAATACTGATGAATTAATAGAAAAGCATAGATTTTCCAAGAATTTAAAGGAATATTTTTTAAAGAAAAAATCAATAACAAGATCAACAAAAAAAAGGCTAAAGAAAAAGAATAACCTATAAACCTAAATACATATAGACTTAAACTAATTATTGCCAATAAAAAAAAAAGCGAAAAGAGAATTTTTTTTATATAAGCCATTTATTTTGAATTATTCTCATTTAAAATTTTCGCAATTTCCACAAATGTATTGTTATCCGGTTTATTCAGTAAAATATGATGAATTTTCTCAATAATATGATCCTCATAATTCCACCATTGAATTTCTAATAACTTTTCAATTATTTCTTTTGAAAACCTATATCTAATAAATCTAGCAGGGTTACCACCATATATCGAATATGGTTCAACATCTTTCACAACATGACTATTGGCAGCAATAACACTACCGTCTCCTAGTGTCAAACCACTCATTATAGTAACATCACGACCAACCCATACATCATTTCCAATAGTTATTTCCCCGTTGCTAAAAACAATTGATTTGTTTTTTGGAATTTTTAAAAAATCATTATAGACCAATCCAAAAGGATAAGAAGAAATAAACCAAGTAGGGTGATTACCGCCACTAAACAACTTCAGTCCTGCCCCAATGGAACAAAATCGCCCAATTTTAATATCAATTTCTTCTCCCCAACTAAAAATTTGTGTTGATTCAAAACCATAAGTATATTTTCCAATAAAAATTTCTTTACCTGACAACTTAACCAATTGATCTTTAGATGGCTTATGTTTAACTTTAAATAAATCATCTAAAAATAAATAGACTGAGATTAATATTTTTTTCATAAAGATTGGGGGATATTAAGAAGTTATTTAAGTCTAATTAGGGTCTGCTGAAAAACCTTAAATCATTTTATTTACAGGGCATTTAGTGCTTTTTTTAAATATTTGGTGCAAGCTTTTTTTATATTTTCATTCAAAATCCGTGCACTATTTCTGCTTTGAAACCAGATACGCATTGCTTTTTAACCTTTTTTGTGATAATTCCAAGTTAAATTTCGATTCTAATTTTGAATAAATTAATATATTTTGCAAAAAAATCAATGAATTCAATAATTTGAAAAAGAATATTGAGTTTTTCAGCAGCCCCTAATTACTCTGTACATTCTTATCATAACATCAAGAATCTTCAATTTAAACATTAAAACATTAAAAACATAAAACAGTATCCCAAATATAAAATTTATAATAATCATTAAAATTGCACTAAAATCATTATTTTGAAGAAAATAATTAAGAGAAAATAAAAAAATAAAAAAAGCAAAACTTAAAATTAATATTGGAAAAACATTAATTAATTGCGACTTTAAATCGTATTTAATAACTTCCCCAATAAAATAAGAATTTATAAAAAAGAAAAGAATACTGAGCATTATTTGGCTAGTTATTAAGCCATAAATACCATAATAAGAAGACGCTACAATAACAAGAACGCTAATTATTTTTTTCCAAAAATCAATTTTTAAATAGAGACTACTATTACCCATTGCTGTTAAAACATTCATGCTATAGGCATTAATCGGTTGAAAAATTCCTGCTATACATAATAATTGAAAATAAGGAACTGCTGGTAACCACTTTTCTGTAAATACCAATAAAAACAAAGATTCTGCGGTTATAGATACGTAAACAAGTAAAGCAGCATTAAAAAATAATACAATTGACAAAATATTTTTATAATATTTAATTAATTCCAAATTATCATTTTGATATTTTGAAAATAAAGGCAATGTAACTTTAGTTAGAATTTGTGTAATATTCTGTACTGGAATTTGTTTCAAAGAATCAGCCCTAGAATACAACCCCAATTGACTTATAGGAAAAAATTTTGCTAAAATTAATGTATATAAATTGTTCATTAAATTATCCATTAAACCAACTATAATCAATTTATACCCAAATTTAAAATGAAATTTAAATTTGGATATATCAAATTTAAAATCTGGCCTCCAATCTATTGATAACCAAAATGATATTGACACTAAAAAAGACTGACAGAGAACCATATAAATATAGCTCCAAATTCCAAAACTATTGAATAACAATATAACCCCAAAAAAACTACTTATTAATGAGGTCAATAAAATATGTTTTGCCTGCTTTTTGAATTCTGCTTCTTTAGTGAGTTTTGCAATATAAATACTTGAAAAAGAATCAATTATTAATGTTAAACTATAAACTCTAATTATATTAACTAATATAGGTTGATTTAAAAAAGAACTCATTAATGGTGCACTAAAAAAGAAAACAAAATAAATAAATATACTTATTAATACATTTGAAACAAAAACAGTTGAATAATCCAAGGAATCAGGATTTAAGGTGCATATAATAGATGAGGTCATCCCTACCTGAAGAATTGTATATCCAATGCCATAAAAAAAAGTTATCATTGCAATTAATCCAAATTCACTTGGTTCAAAATGCCTTGTCATTAATATGGTAACTATAAAACCTATGATTTGACCACCAAATTGTTGAAATGCAGTCCATAAAAAACTATTAATAGTGGATTTATTATTCAAAATTACTATATATAATTACTGTTACAAGATTAATATTAGCAAATTGAAGGGAAAATATTTGTGGTCAATTCAACAATAAAAACAATCTTTATGCAATTAATCAAAAAAAAATGTTATTTATTTACAACTTTAAAATTTAACAAATTTATAATAGAGTTTATACATAATAAGGTTTTTTTTGAATAAAAGCACCTTGAAAAAACAATCTAAAAACGGTAATTCCTTAAATGTTTATAAAATCTAATGAATTTGCTATTATTTAATTGCGGAAAAATGCCAAACAATATGTTGTTTTGAATTAGAAATGAAATTAATTAGAATCTTTTTTAAAAATTTTTTGAATGATGAAGAATTGTCTTCTTCATAAGAAAAATTTACTACTTCAACTCTTATCACACGAAACGATCCATTAAATCCATACATCGATGCCCAATTATGAGGTGAAACAAAATATTTATGTGAATTCTTTGAAATAAAATTGACATGAGTTGGATCTACAAAAACGGATTCTTTAGGAAATACAGGAGTAATTGCATAAAATTGCCCCTCTGGTTTTAAAACTCTAAAAATCTCTGTCATTAAATCAACAAATGGAAAAACAACTTTCCCTTCATTGCATATCAATCTTGGAATATGCTCCAAAAAATCATACGCCGAAATTGAATCAAAAAAATTATCTTCAAAAGGTATCTTTTCTAAAGTCAAATTAGCTGACTTATAAGTAAATTTACTTGAATCACTACTATTGAGCCTATTTCTTATATCAACTCCATAAAGGAATTCAGCATTAAAAGGGTTTCTAGGATTTGCTCCACAACCTAAATCAAGATGTTTCATGTTTTTTGTAAATAGTTAAAATTTATTAATCATCAAAACCCATAACAACAAAGCTTATAAACTAAATAATTGATTTGAGAATACGCTTAGCGATGAGTCCAATCACCGACAGAAATCCAATTAAAAAACCTCCCATAACAATACCTTTAGCCTTTCCGAATCGCTCTTTAGGCAATGGCAATATTGGGCTATCTATAATTTGAAGCAAAGGAGTATCTCGGCGCAAAGTAACTTTAGCCAATTCCATTTGTTTTACTAATTCAGTTAAAATAACTGCATTGGCCTGAACATCTACTTCTCTTTTTACAGATGGAGTTCGACGAACATTGAGTGCGGGATTTAAACTAAAGGTATTATCATTTGCCACCGCAACACCAGTAATAGCATTGTTTAATTTGATACGAATAGAATCGGTTTGTTTTTGTAAAATAACCATATTGGCTCTTGCCTTTTTAGTTTTGGTAGCAACATAAAATTGACCGACTTGTTGAGCCAATGATTCACAAAAATATTTGGCAAATAATTCATTATTTGAGGAAACATCTATACTAATTATATCTATTTTTTTGTCTTTCTGTGCAACGGATAATATTCCTGACAAATTATTATAAATCACTCCAAAAATACTATCATGTACTCGAGTGAAATAACTGCGATTAGGTTTCGGCAAAAATTGAATATTTTTTAATTTAGGATTTTTTTTCCAACCTTTCCTCAATTCTGTATTTTTAATATACATTTCCGCTAAAGAAATGGTCTTTCCATTCACTACAACAGGCATCAACAAAGTTTGTTCCACCATTTTACGGGATTTGAACAACTCGGTCAAATTAGACCCCGAAAAAATACTTCCACCGCTTCCCCCAAAATCAAATCCAAAGGAACTTGCCAAACTCAAAGCTCCGCCATATCCTCCACCTGAACTCTCCCCTTCCAAAGCAAATGATAAAGTGGCTTTATAAACTGGTTTTTGGGCAATGGAATAAGAAAGACCAAGACATGCTCCAATGATTGCAGCTAATATAATAGTCTTCCATTTAGATAGAAAAAAATAAAACCAATCTTTTGACTTTTCTATTAGTTCTTTTAGAGAAATCTCGTCTTTTACTGCGGGTGCATTTGCCATTATTCAGCTATTTGTAGTAGTTATATTTGTTTTGAAATCTTATTTGTCTATCGAATGCAATTAGTATAGTTTTATTTGAATGCAGTTAACACCAAAAGGGCTATACTTGTAATCACGCTGGCAATACTCACCACTTCTCCAGTACTCATCTTTCGAGTTTCTGGTTTCTCGGGTACCACAATTCGTGAGCCAGGTAATACTTTTGGGTAAGAGCGAATGAAGAAGAAAGTGCTTGCAACCGCTGCGTTTCCGTTGGGATAAATGATATAGGCTTTCTTCTTCCATCCTTTGGCATTTGTTCCGCCAACGGATTCTATATAATAATTAAAGCCTTTTCCTTTGTCGTAAGGTATTTCTGAATTCAAAAGCACATTACCTGTTACTTTTACACTTTCATTGTAAGTAGAAACTTCAATTTCATCCCCTGGAAATAAGGTAACATTTGTTTTATCTGAAGGGTCTTTTACAATTTTTCTCCAATCGACTGGAATGGTGGCGTATTTCAAATCCTCTTTTAATTTTTTTGTCAGTTTGTTTTGGGTAGAATCTTTCTTGCCTAAATTAAGATTTACATTTTCTAAATCTTCAATTTGCTTGGCATTGATGGGTCTTTTTATTTTAACTCCGTCCAAGTTAGCCACCGAGCTTAAACCTCCTGCACGGGCTATTACATCATAAATTTTTTCTTTTTTATTGGCCAAAACATATTTGCCAGTGTAATTCACAGCTCCAATGACGTTGACCATTTCTGGTTTTTCATACACTGCCATTCTACGAATGTTCACTACATCGAATGGGGCTAAGGTAAAGTTTTTGATTTGCTCATTGTTATCAGCTGAAATTTCTAAATTAAACAATTGCACCCTTTTTGAATTGGCATTATCAATTTCATCTGATTTAATCATTCTGGCCACCTCCACTCTTTTGGATGCTGAACCTGTTAATCCCCCTGCTTGAACTAATAAATCATTCAAAGTCAGATTATCGTGAAACTCATAAACACCAGGTTTTTTAATCTCGCCATCGATGGTTATTTTGTAATCTTCTTTGAAATCTAAAATAGAATATATAGTTACCACATCCTCTTTTTTCAAAAGAATGTCAGCGGTTGTATCGCCTGAAAGTGCTTTGCTTAAATTAACATTGGTAACTTCGGTAGTCAAATCGTCTTTTGTTCTAACTATGGTGGCTCTATTAGTATAAGCATCTTCTGTCAAACCATCGGCTTGTGCAATTAATTCCGATATTCTCATTCCTTCATAATAGGAATAAATATTAGGTCGAAATACAGAACCTTCAATTTTAATTCGATTTTCAAATCGGTTCAAAATTTTAGAAACTCTAAAAACATCTCCTGATAATGGTTTATAAATGCCAAATTCTATGGATTTAATGTCTTTTACTTTAAAATCTTTGGCCGTTTTTTGCAAAACACTAACTGATGCTGTATAGGCAAACTCATTAAATCCAGAGGCAAAGGTTAATAAATCTTTGAATGTTTCGCCCGATTTCATTTCGAAAATTCCGGGTCGCTTCACTTGTCCTTCTATGGTTACTCTTTGGGTATAAGCTGGAATTCGAATGACATCGTTATCTTTCAACCCCACATTGTCCGATTGATTGCCGTTGACTAAAAAATTGTAAATGTCGATTTTCTTGAACACTTTGTTATTTCTCAACAATTCTATATTTCGATAACTTCCGTTTTTTCCTGGACCACCACCCAAAAACAAAGCATTATAAACAGTTGCTAATGAAGATATTGAATAATTTCCGGGTAGTTTACTTCCAATAATTGTGACTTTAATAGTTCGAATGCGACTCAAACTGATTCCAACTTGCGATTGACCCGATGCAACGGTACTATAAACTTTTGATATTGCACCTTTAATTTTTTGTGTTGCGGCTTCAATTGTCATTCCCGAAACTGGGATTTGTCCAACGTATTGAATATTGACTTTGCCTTCCAAACTCACTGGAATGTTGGCATTATATTCTTGAACACCGTAAACGCTAATTTGTAATTCATCACCTGGTCCTAAAATATAATTCACAGGAGTGGCTAATTTCAAATCAGGTTCAAAATTCAAGTCGGGATTGTCAAACAACTCAGATCCAAAAATTAATGCGTTTAAAGTGTCCTTCACTTTTTTGTTTACAATTTTTTCTTGTTTACGAGTTTGTTCTCTCTTTTTCTCATCGAAAACATCGGTATTGGTAACGCCAGTTGGGGCAGTAGTAAATTGAGACCCCAATCGAACTTTCAATTTAGCATATTCAGTAGCTGACATGCCTTTGGCCAATACTAATGGTTCTACCTGTTCAATAGAAGTATTGTTGTTTTGCAATTGGGTTTTTATCTTGGCGATATCACTATCGGATAAATAATCAACCTTAACGGTACTCAAATCAGTTCCTTTTAGTATATCTTGAGCCAATAAAGACTGCGATTGGAAAATAGCAACTACTAAAAAAAGGGTAATGATTATTTTTCTCATAATGAAAAGGGAATAAATTGTAAAATAAAAATATAAAGAATCTAAAAAATATAAAAAATATAAAAAATCTAAAGAATCTAAAGAATCTAAAAAATATAAAGAAGTCTTAATACTTCTAACTGCTAACTTCAAACTTCTAACTTCTAACTTCTAACTGCTAACTTCTAACTGCTAACTTCTAACTTCTAACTTCTAACTTCTAACTTCTAACTTCTAACTTCTAACTTCTAACTTCTAACTTCTAACTTCTAACTTCTAACTT
>JFJP01027222.1_pt1 | contig 16552 bp, 15 predicted proteins | sample 431651 | NCBI WGS metagenome assembly JFJP01 (sample SAMN02602958, study PRJNA72255) | Microbial mat metagenome, whole genome shotgun sequencing project. | biome: fresh water; feature: sink hole; material: water; isolation source: purple microbial (photo- and chemosynthetic) mats found in... | reverse complement strand
TCAATCATCCAAGAACTCAAAGGCTTTTCTGACGGATAAGCTATTTTCTGCCAAATTTTTGGTACAAAATTATCATATATATTGTTAATGAGTTCCTCAATTTCGTTATTCAAAACAATGATCCCTTTAATTCCCTGGATCACCTGTTCTAAAGTACTTCTTATAATTTTCAATAAAGTGTTAAATCTGATTAATTCCTGATGTAACACTGCATTCATTGATTCCTCATAACTAACAGGATATTTCCTAATAACTTCCAATAAATCAAATTCCAAAGGTATTTGTGAAAGGAAATAATGGCATTTTCCTTTGACAATCCTCTCAAGATCCAACCCACTTTCTCCTGCTGTTCTCGGTAATAAAGAAAGAATACAACTACATAAAAAATCACTTTCCATAATAGCAATTGTTATTTCTGCATTTTCATTCAAACCAAAAACTTCAGGAAGATCATTAATAGGCAAATTTTTGATATAATTCTTAAAAATACTAGAAAAAGTTTTCTTAGGAATGTAATAAATGCCAGATTCTGAGAATTTATATGGATTTTCAAAGATTTTTGGATTAATAAAGTCTTTTAATATGATTTTTATGAGTTTTTTGTCATGCGGGTCTGTCACTCGACCTCCATAATTGATTTCTGCGATCATATAATTCAATGATTCCCAAGAAATTTCATTATATTCTTCCAAGAAAACCTTGATTTGCGTTGAAGAGATTAAGAAATCGCTAAGACTGAAATCATAAGGAATATTCCAGCCTAAAGGCCCATAATGTTTTCGTTCATTAACAATACTATGAAAAAATGCTAAACTGAAAAAAATCTTCTTTATATTCTCATTTTTTTTATCACCTTCCCCAAGATTATTATTGTTTTCTTGAGTAAAAAAAATTCGAGTCAGATTATTTTTAAGGCCTTTTGGAGGTTCCAAAGTCATTTTTATTCCTTTTTGGAGAATGGAAATAGGAAAATTGGGAGTAGGCATTGAGCTTAACCATAAACGGAAATCTTTTGAACAATCTAGAGGGAAATTTTCCAATTGTTTTTCTAATTGCAGAAGCCTAAATATAATTTAAATACTATAAAAATACATTGAAATTCATTTTTTTTTTAAATAAATTCTTGAATAGAAGATCATAAATAATCATAAAAATAAATTAATTATTGTTTAAGAAAATAGTTTAAATATTTAAAAATAATAATAAACAAAAATCTTGTAAAAATATAAATTTTTTGTTTTTTACCAATTTGTGGCCAAATGACAATTCTGAAATAAAACCCATTTTCCTTCTTTCATACCTTTTGTTAAAGTATTACTAGCGTTTTCTGATTGACCTTGCCCAAGAGATCGGCAAATCACATTTTGTTTGGAAGAAACCTTCTCAGCAAGCTGCAATAGATCTTGAATTGGATCGGTTCCAGGAGATAAAATGAAGATAATAGGAGTATTATGATTGGAATCCAAATAAGCTTGTTGCAAATTAAAAGGTTGTTGCTCCAAAAAATTCTTATTAGTTTCCTCAATTATTAATCTTTGTATTGCAGGAATCAACTTTTAATATATAAAATTTAAATAAAACTAAAAAAAAATAATTAATTATTTATTAAAATCTAAAGAACCTTATCTGGTCTTAAGATTCTCATCAACAATAGTCTTTGGAAGCCATTTAATTTCAAATCCCATTTATTCGGCAATAAATCTGAAAATGACATCGGAGGATTATTAGATAAAAAATATAATTTTTCCCATTCCTGATGATTCTTCTCAAAATCTTTTAAAAAATCCTTATATACCTCAATATTTTCACATAATTCATTCAAAATAGCCCATTTTTTATCAGATAACCAAGGAATAGGGTTATTTTTCTTTGTTTCTATCGAAGTCCCACCCAACATCAGGAATCTTAGTTCTATTGGCGTTATTTTTTTGGCTTCATTCTGAAGAATTCTCAAACAAATTAGGAAAGAAAAGATCAATTTATGTCTTTCAAGCAATGATCGGCTGACATTCTCATAGAAATTTGTGGTAAAAATGTCATTAATAACTTGAATGCGGTCAGTTTTCTTTATAGAACTGGCTGAATTTATCGCTTTTTCGAATAAATCGATATGGAAATCGAGCGAAAACTGATACATAAACTCAATATTCGATAAATCCAGCAAAATGAAGAACAAATTTGCAACTCTTCTTGCGTTATCTTTGTAAATATTTCGAATCTTATTAAAATTCTCTCTATCAGCTTCAGCTTTTTCTAATCGATCTTCTATTTGTGTGGTTTCAAGCTTCGAACGCTTCAGAGCATTGATAAGTAGTTCATCTTGTAAAATTTCATTCTGGCTTTCTGTTATAAGTCTTAATATTTGGTTTTCTGTGATTCGCAATTTGTTCTTATTTTCGAAATATTCTCGTAAATTCTCTTGACGTTCTGCTTCTTTTTCAGGCTCCTCCAAAGTTACTATTATGTTCAGCATTTGGTCCTCAAGACCTTTGGAAGTCACCATGAAATTAAGCAGGGTGGCATTTACGCAGATTTCCGGTGAGTAGTGAGGACGGGAGAGGTTTGTTGTGATGTAGAAACGGAAATCTGGAGAGTAATCTATCAGTTTCTCACCGATTTTCACTTTTGATGATTTATCTAAAATGAAAGAAATTCATAAAACACAGATATAAATTAACTATATTTTTTATCAATCTAATGAGAGAAAAAAATTGTAAAATTTTCTAACCTTTTCTTTTCTGAAATCTTTTCATTTGCAACATACTTTGAAAAATATTATCAATATCCTCCCCCACATTCTCCAGCAGCAGTGGTATCCCAAACTGCACGCAATTCTCCAAATTAAATAAAACTTCTGTGACATTTTGTGAGCTTCTAATCACAATCATTTTATTCTCCTTTTCTTTTTCCTTTATCCAAATATTTGCTTGTTTTTGTGGGTCAATCATCAAAGTCCAATGTTCAGAGTTCTCAAGAATAATCGCATTATCAATCGAAAACACATCATTTGGTAGTTTCTGTTCATTAACGAGTTTTGCAACATTCAAATGATCGCTAATCGTATATTCCAAAGAGAAATCTTTTGAGAAATTGATCATCAAAACACTTAATTTCTCCTTCCATTTTCCTACAATTTCATCTCTATATATAGCAGGAAAAGGCCCTAAATATGCAATAATCTCTGCACAAAGAAACACATCACCAATCAAAGTATTATCATCTTCTCTACATTGAATTCCTTTTTTTTTCCAAGCTTCTTTTTCTACCATCAATTCCTTCATTAAAGTTTCAGCTCTTGATAATTGTATTTCGCAATTGGTAACTTGTACTTGTAAATCCTCTTGTTCCTTTCGCGCAATTTCATATTCTTTTTCCAAATCATTTATTAAAGATAAAATTGAATTCAAAGCTTTCTTTTTCTCTTTTAATAAAGCTACAGTCTTCTTGTATTTAGCTTCTGCTTGAGCCAATTGTGACTTTTTAGGATCTACTATCATCAAAGCTTCATGGGTTTCAATCACTGTTCTAATCCAAATACTAAGATTTCCAGCTGCTGTTGAACTTTTAAAAACTTTGTCTTTTTCGAACTCAGGTTGATTTAAAATACTATATAATTTATCTATTCTTTCATGCGAGATCTTCCTGATTTTCTCTTCGCGAAACTTTTGAATTCTTTTAATTAATTTATCATTCAAAAGATGTTTCTTAGAATAATCCCAGAAATCTTGAACTTTTTCATTGGAGCCAGCCTCTTTTGCCTTCAATTTCACATTGGTATCTTCTTCTAAAATCAAGCAAATGGCTTGCATTACTACATCAACTGCTTTTGGTGGATTGGCATATGATCTGATTTTCGAGATATCATCTTTCGAAATTTTGCCCAAAGCATGTGCTGCTTCATTCAATAAAGGCAGGACTCTATTGAGTTCTTTCTTGCATTCTAATCGTAATTCATCAGATTCTTTCTTTTGTATTTGAGTTTCTAATTCCTCTTGTTCGCAAAGATGAAGTTTATCATCTGCATCTTTCTGCTTTAAATTCAAATTCATCAGCATTTCTTGGTTCTCTTGTGTCATTTTGGCTAATTTAGGCCTTAAATCCTCGAGAATTTTATGCATTCTATAGACTTCATCTTCTGTTAGTTTCAATTTCTCAAGCCCGGAATCGTATTTTTGGATCAATTCACTTGTTCTTTCTCCTCTTATCAACAATAATCTCTTAAAAATATTCATACAATCCAAATAAGCTGAAGGAGTCACATGATAATATCCTTTCAATTCTCTGAAATACCTTTCACATAATCCTTGGATTTCCTTATAATTCTCGACCCACATCCTTATTATTTTCTCTTTTAATTTCATATTATTCGCTAAATCTCCAAATAAGTTCCCAGAATTCTTACCTTCTAACATAAAAATATCTGCTGTTGATAACAAAGCTTCTTCAGGCCATGGTAAATACCAATCAATGGTGGTAGAATTCAACAATGATGGAAAAAGTCTTAATTTCTTCTTCAAAATAACTCCCGATGTGCTAATACTGATGATAACATGAAGATTTTGTCTTATTTTTTTCAGGAAATGTTCCCATTTCTGCAGATTTGTAATACAACTCTCAGGAAGATTATGCAGATTCTCCAAAATAACAGTTTTTTCCTCAAAGGAAAACAAATTATTTATTTCAGAACTCTTTAAAACTATGCATATTTCCTCAAGAATTTTATCATTATCAATCATATTCTCAGCAAGAAACAGTATTATTTCTTTTGAATCTGAAGCAATCCTCGCAAAAATATTCCCTTTTTCTTCAATCCAAACTGAACTATCCAACATAATAACAGTGCAATTCAGAATATGTGATGCTAAAATCGTTAAAGATTTTCTCCCTGAACCTCCTATCCCTATCAGTAATAAATGTCCTAATCCCATTTTTAATACTCTTATTAATCTTAATAAATGCTTCAAAGCGTCTGGAAATAAGACTAAATTCAATGGCTTTGTATCTTCGATGTTGTTTTTTTCTTTGAGTATTTCTTCGGTTACTCGTTTTAGCTCTAAGATATCATTAACTTCGATATAATAGCCAGTTTTTAAGTAATTGCAGAAGAGAAGGGGCTCATTTGGAACAACTTTCTTCCATTTTTTATGTGAAAAATTGGATTCTAAGACCTTTTCTATAATTTCTTGGAATTTTCTTTGATCTTCTTCATTGATCAATCGGTCTTGAAAGACTCTTTGACATTCATGAAGCCAAAGTCTCAGAAAGTCATCTTCGTTCTTCAAAAACTTTACATTTCCTTTCGAAATCCCTAAAAAAACCTTCGAGATATCTCTAAGATTGAAAATATAATGAGATTTCGTTGGAGTTGGCAGCAATTCTTTGCAATTTCTCACATTTGAATACAAAATAATGGTGCTTTGCACAATAGAATCTCTTAAACTCTTTAAATTTTTAGCTAATGGCCCGATATTCATCATGATCCATTCCATCACGTTGACGTAGATTTTATTCATCGAATCCTGATCATAAGGCTCCACAAACATCAAATGAAAATGTCGAAGAAATCTCAAAGAAAGATTCGAAAGACCACCGCCTGAATATGTGGTGAAAGCCCCCAAAAATATCACATCATTCAAATGTTTAAATTCTTTTGAATTTAAATCATAAATCCCATCAGAATCTATCAATTGTCTTATGAGTTCTAAAGGAGGTTGGGCACCATTAAGCTCTTTTTCTGGGAGATTCAGATCATCTAAGAAAATTAAAACCTTTTTTTTGCCTTCTTCTGGACCGTAAAAGCCTCGTCGACGACGATAGTTTATCTTTGATTCAATGGATTTTTGAACTTGGAATGCAGAAGTATGCCCAGAAAAGAAAATCGTTAAAGTGGAATAGTCTGAATTGGAATAATTTTTCTTGAGCTCGTTCTGAAAAACAATGGTTTTCCCAGTGCCTAATTATAAACATTTAAATTAATTTTTATATGTTTTTATTTAAAATTTGGGAATTATAACATTAAAAACTATTGTTTTTTTTCTCTCACCTGGAGGACCATAAAGAAGAAAACGTTTCTGATTCGAAACCATAAGATTCAGAAAAAATGCGTTTCGAATATAATCGTTATTTGGAATAATCAAATCGTAAAAATCGATGCTTTTTGAGATTGAAAAGTCTGATAAGGTTGATATCCACGATTTCCATTGTTTCTTTTCCCTATCAAAAATCACTTCAAACAATTTTACATTATTCACAGGAAAATTCTCCACAAAAACTTTTGATTCGAATTCTATCATCCCCAAATTGTATTTCTCATTAACATCAATTCCATGAATCAGATCAACAAAAAAAACACTGAATTTACTTCTATCATTCTCATCAAACGACACTCCAAAACTCCAAATAACCGAGAAAATCATATAATTTTTTAGTTTTTCCTCATTAAAACTGGTTTCATTCATTATAAGAATCTCAATAATCTCCAAACAAGTGTTTAAAATTGCTAAATCAATGAAATAAACCCCGATTTTCCCATAAATTGAGAAGAAAATAACACAAACCTCTATGATTCTTCGAAAAGTTTTCTCAAGAAATTCACTTAAAACAGTATCCTGTAATCTCCATAAAAAGGTTTTAAATAAGGCCTCCCATCCCAATATTTTTGTTTCTAAATAAATCATACCACATCGACTGATAGTAGCTGGAGAGGCAAATTTTAAGTTATCGACTTCAAAGATTATCGAAGTCCTCGCGTTTAATTTGATGATTTCTCCAGAACTCAAACAAAGCTTCTTGTTATCATCCAAAACTGTATTCAAATTTTCAACCCAGACCGAATCAACAGGACCATCAAAAACCACCCATTTTCTTTCTTTTTCAGTAGATTCCCAACATTCTCGCATTATTATCGGCAGAACACCATCTTCCCATAATTTAGTATCTGCATCAAAAATACCATATAAATGATTAATTGACATAGATTTTGGATTGATTTTATAAATCGTTACTGAAGAAACTTCACAATCAGTTTTGTTCATTTGGTTCAAAGCTTGTTTTAAACAGGTTAAAACTGTGGATTTACCACTAAATGCAGAACCTATTAGCATAAGTCCATGTCTTGTTTGTAAAGTTTCGTATAATTGGAAACATTTGAGAATAAAAGCTGATTCAGAGGATAATCCATTTTCTGAACAGATTTTCAAGAGATTTTCTTTTAAATCGTCATAAATTTTTTCAGGAAGATTGATGTTTGGGAAAAGATCATTTGAAATATTCAGAAATAATGGAATGTCCGACGAAGTGTATTTGGGTAAGTTGATCTCGCAAAGAGCTCGAAGTATAATGATCTCCTCAAGTTCTAATGGGGTTTCTCTCTTGATCTCTCCAGCTGCTGTCAAAATCGCTTTCAATGTTCTCATGCCGAAATCATAATGCTCTTGGTGAGATAATTGCTCAGATGATAAATGGAGACAAGTCACAACTTTTTGGGCCTGGAAATTCAATTATCTTGATTTTAAGAGATTTTTTTTAATAATTACCAGGATTCGAGCATTATGGAACCCCACAGAAAACAAATAGATTTCTCCTATCATTCTATAGTTCGGAATCATCATCGCGCATGGTCTAAACAAAACCTTTAAATTATCTGGCAATTCTGATCTACCAGCATATCCAGGATTCATGGTAATGTTGATGGAGCATTTCATTAACAATGGTATATTCTCTTCATCAAATGAGAAAAAATTCCTTCTCTCCCTGAGAGCGATTTGTATGCTTGAAATCTGTTGTGCAACCACTGATAAAACTTCTAATTCAATTCTATTGAATTCATCAAAACAAATGAAAGCTCCACTTGAAGCCACACCTTTCAGCAGTTTAAAAATCGCTCTGTAATTCATAGAATCTGAACAATTAAACACCACACAATGAATCCCAAGAGCTTTTGATAAATCTTTTACAGATTCTGTCTTACCCGTACCAGCAGGTCCTTCAGGTGCACCTCCATAAGCTAAATGATAAGCAGACAGAAGAGTTCTGTAGCAACGATCATTAAGAGGAGTTATGACTAAACGACCTGAATTTCCCAAATATTCATAGCCATAGGTTTTTTCGAAATGCATTATTCGTATTTTCAAAGAAATTAACGATTCGAAATAATATTTCATTTGTATCTGCCAATGAAAGTCCTCAATATGAAGGATTTGTTTATTAATGAGCTCTTCAATTATATCTCTTGCATGAACATCAATAACCACTAACGCTTCTAAAGTCTTTCTTTCTAGAGGTTTGAGACCCCCTCTAACTAAATTCACAACATTTTCGAGGTTTGAAGACAAATCTTTATAATATTCTGATAAATTGTTTTTATTTTTTAATAAAAGCTCAGTTTCTTTGGTCCATCGGATTAAATTCACTAAAAGAATTATCTGACCAGGCCATTCGAAAATCCAATGAATTCTTTCTTTTCGGTAGGAGGCTTGAAGAGCTTCTTCTATGGTTATTTGAATAGTTTTTTGCATAGAAAACTCGAGTGTTGAAAGCCAATTCTCAACTTTTAACTGAGTCTGGGAGGAATCTAGCACTTTTACAACTAATTTCAATGCAACTTTCTCATTTTCATTTGAAATTATGTGAGTAATTTCAGAAGATTCTGAGAATTCTAGTTGATTGATTCCTTCAAAACATTTATTAATATGTTTTTGTATATTTATGGGGTCTTTATTTTGTGCCAAAATCTCAAGTAACTCTTCATCAGATAGAAAGTAAAAGCGAGGGAAAATCGAACGTTTTGACTCTAAATAATCAGTCAAACTCTTTTGTATTTGGTCTAAAATCTTATTATCTTCTTCTAATTCCACTTTCAGCTTCTCAGTTTCAATATTATCCCATAAAGAAGACTTTTCACCGATAAATTTTATTTAAGAAACTAATGAAAATTTAACTTCATGAAAGAACATTTCCATGAAAGTTCTCCAGTTTTTATCAACCCTCTCGAATTTCTTTTTGATTTGTAGCATGCTGCTTTGGGAATTTTCACTGGAGAAGATTGGTTCTAAATAAAGCCAAGTCCTTTGTAATTTTATCCAATTTTCTAAGGTATCTTGAATTAAAATTAATCGAAGCTCAAGGTCTCGAATCTTCATGGAAATCGCCTTGCAATATGGCGAAGATTTCATTAGAAGGATTGTATTGAGGTTTTCATCCATCAATTGCTCTAAATCATCATAAGACTTCAATATGTAAGTCTTGGTATTTTTATAAGGAATTATCTAAATAAAAAAAAAAAAAAATTTAAAAGAAAAAAAGAATTTTTTTTGTGACTTCCAGTTTTATATTTTTGACTTTTTCTTGAATTTCATTCAATTTTTTTTCGAAATTCCATTGTTTTTCTACTCTTTTCGTGATTTCCTCAATCTTCTCCTTGAAGCCAGCCAATCCATGATCGATCAAATGCAATAAGGTCATTTCATTATTCGGCTCAATATATGCCAATTCACATTCCCGGAAAATATCCCTCCAAACTGCAGGTTTCCTCAAAACAGCTTCATTTGTCAAATAATCAATAATCCAAAGCTTGCCTCTGAATTTCTCAACATCTTCCTTTAACATTTTGGCCACTTTCACAGGCAATTCTTCATTTCTTTCTAAAAAAATCTTCTGTAAAGTAATTGATTCTCTTACAAATAACTCAATTTTTTTTTCGATTAAAGGAAAATTCAATTTGATAAATGTGCCCTTCATCCAATCCTGCTTATCAATATCGAATTCTAGCACTATATCCCATAGTTTATTATATGGTTCGAAATCGGCATACAAAGATTGAAGGGCTTCGTATTGTGTCAGAGAAAGAGAAAGAATTTTTTCTTTGAAATTTATGATTTTAACATGATCTAAAGCTTTATCGATTTTTTCTTTGAGCGAATTCACTTCGCTTGATTCTTCTTTGATATATTTGAAGTTGTTGTATTTCTTGATAGATTCAAATTTTTCGAATAAGGAAGAAATTTCTAATGAAAATTCGTTCTTCTCAACTAAAAGGATCTCTTTGAATTTAGTTTCTTGTTGAAGACAATTTTTGATGGCTTTTTAGAAAAAGTTTATTGAGAAAGGAAACGAAGAAAGTACCAGATTCAGCCATTTTATTGATTTCTTTGGGCCAACTTTGGAGGTAATAGTACAAATGCAAAATTGTTTCCTTAAAAATGTCAAAATTAGTGAAGAAAAAAAAATTATGAAAAATTTACTGGTATTTCATAGAAATATATATCAAAAATTTCGAGAATTTTTTTCAAAAACTCTGCCTTTAAGCTCATATCCTCCAAAAACTCCCCTCTTTTTTCGATAAGAATCCTCAGCTGCATCAATTGCTCTTCGCTTTCTGGTTCATGGATCAATTTTTTTAAATTGCCCTCATAATTCTGAATCAAAACCTCGATTTCTTGTTGGAAAACATCCCTTAATTTTTTCAAACAAGCCTGCATTACTTTCTCTGCTTTGATCAGCATTTTTTCTTTACAATCTTTAATATCTAAATAAAATAATTTTTCCTGAACATTGTAAGCGAAAATCCTTTGAATTTTTTCTTTTGCAACTTGATATTTTACGAGAATTTCCTCAAAATTCTTCAGAAACTTATTATCTCTCATTTTTCCTCCTTTTTCTATAAGTTTCTTCAGAATTTCTTTTGTGGTTTTTTTTAAAAGAAACGTCTGATCTTTGAATTTCTCCAATATTTCAGCTGGATATCTTAAAAAAAATCTCATATTTCTTTAAATTTTTCTTTTAAAAAACCTTAAATGATTCTGTAATTTCTCTTTTATCCATAAAATAGCTTCCGAGATCCTCGCATTCTCCTTTGTAATATAAAATGAAGGCTTATCTTTCAAACTCAATAGGGGGAAAAGCTGTTTATCTAGTCTACAAATTGAATTTATTGAATCTATCAGCATTTCCAAAGGAGAGATTAATGTTTTGTAGATAATTGTGGAGTTTGGCTCTATGCTTAAAAGCTCATTCTGTGATTTTTCTGAAGAAATTGAGAGTTTTCGCTTGGAAATTTTGAGTTCTAAGCTCAATTTTATCAAAGGCTTCATGGTGTTTGTGGAAAATGTGGGGGGAGAGAAATAAATAGTGAGAAATTCAAGCCAATTTCGAATATTTTCTTCGAGTAAGTTATTGGCGATGTTATTCATGAAGAGAATTTCGAATTTTCTGATTAAACGTTCTAATTCTGAACCAAAATACATTTTTTCATCAGTCTAAAAAACAAATAAAAATTTTAGATAGATTTGAAAAATCATTAGAAATAAACTATTTATAAAAAAAAGAAAACAATTTAAAAAATGTAATTAAAATTTACTTCATAAACATTATAGAATTGAATAAGATTGTCTTTAAGCTCATCCAAAAGGAATTGTCTCCATTTCTTTTGCAAAGCAATTTGTATTCTCAATTGTCGTTCTTTGAGAATCCCTTCAAAATCACTTATTTGAATCGGAAAGACTTCTTTTGGAAATTGTGTCATTATCAAAGTTTCTTTGAGATGCCTTTTGGGATGTTCCCTCAACAACAATTCACATTTATAAATCACATCATCTTTATTTAATAAGGAGCCCTTCAGCTTTTTGTATTAATAAAAAAAATTGTTTGTATTTTTTCAAAAGAATTTACTTTTCGCAAAGAAAATTTATAAGCGAAATTGCGGAATTCACATCCTTGAGCTTTTTGAGAGTTTTTGGGAAAATTGCGAATTCGAATTTTCAAAGAAGAAAATTTTTCCTTGGCTTGGTTGTTTTCCATTTCAATCAAAACCAGAAATTTTTTTCCAGATAAAATAAATTGGATTTCTATTTCTTCCATCAAAATCTTTAAAAGATGAGTAGTTATCGGCTGTGTTTTTATGATTTCTTTATTGAGAGCCAATTTTTCTATCAAACGAAATTTTTCCTTTAAAAAAAATTGAAAAAATTTCAAATTTTTAAAAAATCTGTTTGGTAAATTAACCTTTTCATTCATAGGACTAACCAATTCCTCATTAATTTGGCTCACATATTCTGAAAAACGAATTTCTTCTTCGGCATCATTTCGCAATTTTTTCGCAAGTTCGATTCTTTTGTTAAATAAAACAGCACTTTCACAATTAAAACGTAAAGCCAATCTCGATACGTGTTTTTTAAGCTTATTTTCTTCAAATTCAACAGAAAATTTCATCTTTTCTGGATTAAAACCTATCACTTTTACAAGTTTCCATTCATATTTATTATCACAAAAAACAGGAGAAAACCCATGTGGGCTATTTTCTAAAGAAGCACAATACAAAAGCCATTCTTCTGGAGTTTTATCAGGCTCTAAATCATAATAAATTATAGGTAAACGATTTATTTGGTTTTCTTCATTTTTATTCAAAGGAGAATTTATAGTGATTTCTTCTTTTGAAGATATTGGCTGTTTATTTACAGGAGAAAATAGGGTTTTATTGAGAAATTGAGAGGTTGTTTTTGGAAAGGGTTTCAAGAATTTCTCTAAAGAAAGCTTTAAGCCTTTGATAATAGTTTTTTCTTTGATTTTTTCTTTGAAAAGATTTTTCTCTGAAGACCTTTCTTTTAAAAATCTTTCCTTATGAAAAGATATTTCTTTAATAGAGGATTTTCCTTTAATAAATGTGTTGTCTTGAAATTTTTCATTAGTAAACGGGATTTCTAGGGAGCTTTGTGAAGTTTTTTGAGGCTGAGGACTAATTATTGGACTTTTTGAACGTGTCTTTATTCGAAAAAAGTTTTTGATTTGAGAGTTTTCCAGGAAAAAACCTTGTGTTTGCGCATTTTGGAAAAAACTTTTTGAATATTTCAGGAAAAGTTTATTTTCTATTTACTTTTTCTGCTTTTGCAAGAGCAAATTCTCTGCGACTTGCTGTTTTTCGATTGCTTGATTGATCTCTTGCTCTTCTTGATTCAAAAGGGGGAAGTTATAATTGGGCTTCTTAATTTTCAGTAGATCTTGAATGGGTTTTTAATAGTGGAAATTAAATAAGTTTATTTTTACGGCTTCTTGGAGAACGAGACATTATTTAAGGTTTAAACTATTACTAAAAATTTTTGATAAATTTAAGTTTGTTTGAAGAAAATAAAAAATATTTTTGCATAAATTTAAAGAATTTTTAATATTTATATTACAACGAAAAAAAAAAAATTAAAGCCTAAAATTGATAATTACTTAATTTTTTTTCATTTCTCGAATAAATAAATAAAAAACTACTCATATGACAGAAAATAAAGACGTTAAAATACAAAAAAAAAAAAAATTAAAACTTGAATATTAAAATTATAACGAAAAAAACTCCTTTTAAAAACCTCAAAAAATACAGCATTTTTCCTTTTGGATAGAAATCTTTTGAATTTTTTCTTGATTTTTATTCAAAATCTCTTCATTTTTTGTGGAATTTGAAGGATTTGAATCTGGCTCATTGTTTTCATTTTGGTCCAAATAATCAGAAATTTGATACAATTTTCTTTGTTTTGGTTGAATTTCTTTATTATTTATATTATAAATCTCATTCCTAAATAGAATTTCAAGCTTATTTTCATTGATTCCAGTTTCTTTTTTTTCAGTTTCGATTTTTTTTTTTTTTTCGTTTTGCAAGTGATGCTTCTAATGCAAGGGTCTTTCTTTTTTTCTGTTTTTCCTTTCTCTTTTCCTTGATGTTCTTCACTAACATAATAGTTATCTCTTATCAAAATAGCATTATTATTGTTATGATTAATGTTATTTCTCAGATTTTCTTCATTAATAGTGCCATAACTTGAAGAAGAAACCATACTGACTTCGTTATTTTGTTGCGATTTTTCTTCAAATTCATCGTTAATTATTGATAAATCGTAAATTATTGTTGGTTTCGCGAGTGGGTGAATAGTAGAAGGTGAGATTTTTGTTAAGGAATGAGGAATTGTTTTTGGAAAAGAGTGATGAGAGTTTGTAAGAACTTGAGATTTAAAGGACATTTTTTTTATTTTGATTGATTTTTTTGTTTTGTTATTATTTAAAAAAAAATTGTTTAAATTTGAAAAATTCTGAACATTGCTAAAATTAAATTGTTTTATCAAAAAACTCTGCAATTCTGTGTTTTTAAGTTTGATCTTTTCAATAATTTCTCAATTTCTTCTGGTATTTCCTAAAAAACCGGGTTTTTTTATGTATAAGTTAGAAGAATTACCATGTTGAAAATTGTTGTGAATTGCCCGAAAACAGCCCTATGATCGCTCAAGAATAAATCTTTGATACTATCATAATTTATTTGCTGGATTCCTTCAATGCATTTAGTTTTAAATCTTTGAAATATTAAAAATCACGCGAAATTTCTCAGAAAAAAACTCACAAAATTCGATCAGTCCAGCCTGGAATTCTGTTTTTTTTTTTTATATTATAGATGTTTTTCTTTGGGTAAAGTTTGTAAGAAGGAGGAAATAACAAGATTCCTTCTTTGAAATTCTCAAATAAACGCTCATTTTTATGTCTTTCATGAAGAAATTGATCGAATTTTACCAATTTCTACAATGCATTTTCATTATTTCTCAGTTTTTTTTTTTAGAAATCTACCTCAAATTGCTCTGTTTTAATGAGATTTACAAAATCATGCATGGGTAAATTGATGCGATAGTTGAAATCACCCATCCAGAAACAATGATCGAAGTAATCAGAAACCAAACCTGTATCGTTTAAGGTTCCTGCTTGTTTTAAATTATTGAGGTTTTTCTCGATGTAGAAAAAATCCTTATTTCTTCGAAGAATTTTCTTCCTACTTTGTCCAGCTAAAAAAAATAATGTTTTTATAATTAAAAAAATATGCAATGTTTTAAAAATATTTGTAATTTTTTTCTCTAAATTTCCATAAAATTAAATAAACAAATAAATAAAAACTTAACAGGCTAAATGGCAATTAATGAAAGCAAAGGATGTATTCCCAAATTTGAAGCTAATTCCGATCCCTCCTTTATTCGCAATCATATTTCCAACCCCACAAGCAACAGAGTCCGAATTCACATCTTTAAAAAAATCAATTAAAAATTTTCTTATCAAAAAAACCTTTTATAAAATTAATAGTTTTATAATGAGAAAAGACCATCAAATGCATTGCGTTTAGCGTGTGGGATTTTACCAAATGGTATTCATTTCCCAAAGCCTCGCTAAACCCATTATAATAAAATGATAACCCTCATGGTTTTACTTAATCTTTGTTTCCCATTCATATTTTGAACTTGAAAAAACAGAAGCTAAAATGGACCGACAGCATTCTTGTGTCCCAATTACAATGATATGATGTTTAACTTCTTTTAAACGAAACAATTTATAGATTTCTTCAGGGGGTTTCTATAAAAAATGCATATTAAAAATTAAAAAATAAATGTAAATAAGAAATTGTTTACATATAAAGAAGTGAAATAAAATAAAAAAAATATTAAAAATACGTTTCCAGCCATATTCCATGTTATACAAAGGATTTTTAAACGTTTATCGACCATAGGATCCTCTAACTCGGAATTAAGCCAAGCCCATTGAGCTAAAAAAAAATTAATTGAAAAAAAAAAGTGAAATTAGAAAAGAACATTCGCGATTTAGATCATATTTCGTGAGAAGATAGTTATGAAATTTGGCTTCTTTTGTGCTTAATTCAAGCAATTCATCCAAAGTTTTCATATCTTATCATATTTTAATGTTAAAACTTATACTTAAATGCAAATTCTTACTAAATTCACAAAGGTAATCATTCGAAAATCGACAAAAATCGATTTCTTTTGGTAATTTTTTCTCTGATAAATCCAAAATATTATTTTTTTTAACCTCTTTTTTAGGTGATTTATCTAAAAAATCTTCTTGCATATTCACTAAATCATCTATTTTCTCATTATTTTCTTTTAGAGGACTTTCAGACTCAGAACTTTTCCCCTCTTCTTCAGATTCTGAGATTGTACAATCATTTTTTTTCTCTTCTTCAAGCTCCTGTTCAAGTTCTTTTTCTTCTTCAAAGAAAGCTTCTTCTAACATCTGGACTAAAATTCATAGAAACTGTGCTTTTTTCAAAGCGTTTCCAAATAAAAAAAAAATACTAGTGCTCTTTCTAGTTTTAGGGTATTCTAAATGCAAATTCGATGTTTCGTGAAAAATTTCAGCATAAAACAAGTCTTTCTAAAGAATTTCTTAAGTTTTAATGATGATTTTTTCCTTTGACTATTTACTGAATTGTGAGGAGTTTCTTTTAAACCATGATCTTCTCGCTTCATTTTTCTAAAATAAAATAAAGAATTTAAAAGAAGAATCACCAGTTTCGCAAAATCCATGAGATCCACAGATGTGAGAAACTCATAGGAGGTTAGGACTGGTACAACTTGTGGTTTTTTGGGCTTGGTTTCAAAGTTTTGATGGAGTTTGAATTGTTTCGGGGAAGGACCTTCGTCTATAAGGAGAAGGTTCGAACTTGCGTCTAATTCTTGAAGCAATTTTTCGATATTTTCGATCTCAAAACTGTTCATCATCGTTTTAAAAAATACAAATTTTATCTATA
>JFJP01040157.1_pt1 | contig 16553 bp, 12 predicted proteins | sample 431651 | NCBI WGS metagenome assembly JFJP01 (sample SAMN02602958, study PRJNA72255) | Microbial mat metagenome, whole genome shotgun sequencing project. | biome: fresh water; feature: sink hole; material: water; isolation source: purple microbial (photo- and chemosynthetic) mats found in... | reverse complement strand
TCTGTCGTCATAATTGCCACCATCGGTATGCATTTGCTGGAGACACCTTCTTGTTTCCCGGGAAACCTCTGTCCCTTGTTCAAGGTAAAGCTGCGGATTTTCCCTGACAATTTTTACTGCTTATACCAATAGAGGAGATTTTCGCAAGTCCAATCTCGGACACTCTCCTTTTCCTTTAAAAACCTGCAGGTCCCCTGTACAATCTGGGTACAGATGGCAGGATGGACGAAAAATGTAATGACAGAAAAGGTCGCAGCGAGAAGGGAAGAAAAATTATGGAATATCATTATCTCAGGCTGGCAAATGAACTGGAGAGGAAAATCCGTTCAGGTCAATTCCGGGCTGGCGAAAAACTGCCGTCGCTACGCAGTCTCCGGGCCCAGACCGGTCGTTCACTGTCTACTGTCTATCAGGCCTATTCGGAACTAGAGAACAGAGGGGTCATCGATGTGCGCGACAAATCAGGGTTCTATGCCCGCCCTCTGCTGGACAAGATTCTGCCGCTGCCGGTCGGTGAGAAGGAAATTGTCAGACCGCACAGGCCTGCCATCAATGCCCTCAGTGCAATGATCCAGAATTTAATGACCCGGCCGCAGATGCTGCCGTTTGGTGCTGCGGTTCCCTCGCCGGACCTTTTGCCCTGTAAACAGCTGGCGGCAGAAATCCGTAGCGCCGCGGGGAAATACACCACCGGTACCTGCATCGGTTACGGGCACCCGCTGGGACTGCCGGCTCTGCGCACTGAGATCGGAAAAAGGTCTGTCGGCTTTCAAGGTAAGGGGCAGGAGGATGAGATTCTTATAACCAATGGCTGCATGGCGGCCATTGACGTCTGTCTTAGGGCAGTTGCCAAGGCCGGGGATATCATCCTCGTCGAATCGCCAACCTTTCTTTGCTATCTCCAGTTGATCGAAGATCTGGACATGCGGGCGCTGGAAATCCCTGTCGATCCGGACAGTGGCCTTAATCTGGATCTGCTTGCTAAAGCTCTTGCTGAGCATGATGTGCGGGCGGCGCTGATCAATGCCAATTTTCATAATCCGCTTGGCTATGTCATGGACAATGATGCCAAACGCAGGCTGGTAGAGCTCATGGCCGCAAAGCAGGTACCGATCATCGAAGACGATATCTACGGTGATCTCTTTTTTGGGGAAACCCGACCGCTGCCGTTGAAGGCCTTTGATCGAGAGGGCCTGGTGCTCTATTGTTCTTCGTTCACCAAGTGCCTGGTTCCGGATCTGCGGATAGGCTGGACAATGCCTGGTCGGTTCAGGGAAAAAGTAGAACGGCTAAGGTTCAACGTGTCGATCGCCAATCCTCAGCTGGGGCAATTAGCAATCGCCAGTTTTCTAGCCAGCGGTGGGTATGAGCGGCATCTGCGCAGATTGCGCAACGCCCTGAAAAAACAGACTTCGGATTATGCCCTGTCGGTAGCCAGATATTTCCCTGCCGGCACCAGGATCTCAGCGCCCCGGGGTGGGCTGTGCCTCTGGGTTGAGCTGGACCGGTCGGTGGATGTTCTGCAGCTTTTCCACAGGGCGCTGCAACGGGAGATCGCTATCCTGCCAGGAACGCTCTGCTCGGGGACAGACCGCTACAGGCACTGCCTCCGGTTGAACTGCGGCTATCCTCTTGATGAGCGCAGCGAGAAGGGGGTTGAAACCCTGGGACAGCTCATCGGCGAATTGATCCAAGGGCATTGATGACGCGATTAGCGGTCAGGCTTGTTTTTTCATCGACAGGGCTATGCGTTTTCTTTCACGGTCGATTTCGAGGACACGCACCTCGACCTGTTGACGCACCTTGACAACTTCGGAGGGATCCTTGACAAAGCGGTCGGCCAGCTGGCTGATGTGGATCAGTCCGTCCTGGTGCACACCGATATCGGCAAACGCCCCGAATTTTGTCACATTAGTAATGATCGCTGGCAGCAGCATACCCGGTTGCAGGTCGGCAATCGTATGAATTCCTTCGGCAAACTGAAACTGGATAAAGGACAGTCGGGGATCTCGACCGGGTTTCGCCAGTTCGCTGACGATATCCAGCAGAGTAGGCAGGCCGACTGAATCTGTCAGATATTTTTCGAGCACCAGAGATTTTCTGGCGGTTTCGGACTGTATCAGTTCGGGCACACTGACCCCGGCATCGACTGCCATACGCGCAACGATGTCGTATCTCTCCGGGTGCACGGCACTGTTGTCGAGGGCATTTGCGGCCCCGCGAATCCTTAGAAAACCGGCACATTGTTCAAAGGCCTTGGGACCGAGTCGGGGAACCTGCAGCAGTTGCTGCCTGCTGGCAAAAGGTCCGACCCGGTCGCGGTAGCTGATAATGTTACCGGCCAGCACCGGTCCAAGCCCTGATACCGAGGTGAGGAGTTCGAGGCTTGCGGTATTGAGTTCCACCCCGACCTTGTTGACGCAGTGGGCGACCATCTCGTCGAGTGCCTTTTTCAGCTCCGCCTGATTGACATCGTACTGGTACTGACCGACGCCGATCGATTTAGGGTCGATTTTCACCAGTTCCGCCAAAGGATCCTGCAGCCTTCTGCCGATGGAAACAGCTCCGCGTACTGTTATGTCGTGGTTGGGGAATTCGCGCCTGGCTACCTCCGAGGCGGAGTAGATGGACGCACCGTCCTCATTGACCAGAGTGATGATCAGCTCCGTAGGAAGATCAAGAGACCGGACAAACTCCTCGGTTTCCCGACCGGCTGTGCCATTGCCGATGGCTATGGCCTCAATGCGATAGTGTTTGACCAGATCGGTGAGGGTACTGGCAGCTTCTGCCAGTTTTCTCTCACTCTGGGTCGGGAAGATCGTGGTGTTATGCAGGAGCACACCCTGGGCATCGAGGCAGACGAGCTTGGCGCCGGTTCGATAACCGGGATCGAGGGCTAGTACCCGTTTGGCGCCGAGCGGCGGGGCGAGCAGAAGCTCTCTGAGGTTGGTGGTGAAGACGCCGATCGCTTCCTTGTCGGCCTTGTCTTTGAGCTCACTGCGCACCTCATTTTCCAGAGAGGGGGCGATGAGTCGCTTGTAACTGTCTTCGATAGCCTCTTCGACTAGCGCCTGGACTGGCGAGTTTTTCAGAAGGCGCTTCTTGATACACTGCAGGGCGGATTCCTCTGGCGGTCTGAACGAAAGGGTCAAAACTTTCTCGTTTTCACCGCGCAACATGGCCAGCAGGCGATGACCGGCGGCTTTGCCGGCAGGTTCCTGCCAGTCAAAATAATCACGGAATTTTGCGCCCAGATCCTGATTTTTTTTCACGACTTTCGAGCTGAGGATTGCCTGGTGTTTGAAGATCTGGCGCAAGCCCGCCCTGATCCCGGCATCTTCGCTGAGTTGTTCGGCAATAATGTCCCGAGCGCCGGCTAGAGCTTCCTCCGGGGTGTGCACCCCTTTTGAAGGATCGATAAAACCCGAGGCATCGACCGGGGAGGATGCCTGGCGGAAAATGGCGGCAGCAAGAGGTTCAAGACCCTTTTCCCGGGCAATCATACCCCGGGTCCGCCGCTTTGGTCGGAAAGGTAGATAGATATCCTCAAGTTCGGTGAGAGTCTCCGCGGCCTGCAGCTGCCTGTGCAGGTCCTCGGTCAGGGTCTGTTGTTTTTCGAGGGATTCGATGATGGCCTGGCGCCTTTTATCTCTTTCGGCAAGGCGCTGCAGGGTATCCCTTATGGCGGTGATGACTACTTCGTCTAGAGAGCCGGTGACTTCCTTACGATAACGGGCGATGAAGGGGACTGTCGCGCCGCTTTCAAGAAGGGTGGCAGTCTCCTGAACCTGATTTCTGTTGATCTGCAGGGCCTTGGCCACTGCCTCGATATTTCTGGTCTGTTCGGTCATAACTGATATCACTGATTCTTACACGATGTTCCCGGAGGGTAAATTGAGTTCTTGCCTCTTTGCGGGATTTTCCTGCTTGCTCATTTGTCAACTGTCACATATTTTAGTGAAGCTGAAGCAAAGCAGAACAATATAATCAAGAGTATGGCGTAAAGTTGCAATCCCAGCAAACACACCTTCCAATCTCAAACGGTAGAGCACAATGGATGCAAAAGATCTCCTGCTGACCCAACTCCTCCCCAAAGCTGCACTCAAAGCCCTTACTCCCGAAGCAATGGAGGCAGTGCCTCATTCGCTGCTCATTGGAGACATGTTGGTCATCCGGGAATTTCCGTTCAGGGTCGGCCGGGAGTCAAGGGTACGCAAGGTAAATGGTGGCGTCGAACGAATCGAGAGGTCTAAGAGGGATGAAGGCAATCCGACAAATGATCTCTATCTCATTGACCGCGGTCATCTCCTGAATATTTCCCGGGAGCATTTCCAGATCGAGGAGAGCGATGATGGATTTGTTCTGGTGGACAGAGGAAGCGCCTGCGGCACGAAAGTTGGTGCGAATCGGATTGCAGGCGGCGGGCAGCAAGGCCGACAGGTGCTGCATGACGGTGATATTATCGCTGTCGGTGCCAAAGGGACGCTGTATCGCTTTCAGTTTGTCTCGTTTGCCGGGTACGAGATCCGCAGGAAGGATCAGGCCGCCTGAGCAATTGCCTCGGCGACGCGGATCGCCAAACGGCTAGCTGCTACATCATGCACCCTGACCATAGCAATGCCCTTGGACACACTGAGCGCTGAAACTACGGCGGTCAAATTATCCCGGTCCTGTACTGCCAGTCCGCTCAGTTCACCAAGGAAGCGTTTGCGCGAGTGACCGAGCAGCACGGGTATCTTCAGTGCGGTGAGTTCGCCGAGCCGTTTCAGAATTGACACACCGTTCGCTTCCAGCCAGTTGAGTCTTTCCTGAAAAAAATCGATTATTTCTGTGACAACATCAGTATATTCAGGCTGAACCTGCATATCCGCCGGTGTCCCCTTCATGTGCATGATGATCAGTTGTGCGTTGCAACTCAGCACCACCTTCAGCATTTGCGGGTCCTTGCGCAGCGCGGAGACGTCGTTGATGATATCCGCTCCGGCGGCCAGCGCCGCCCGAGCCACTGCCGCCTTGCTGGTGTCAATGGAGATCGGGGTGCGCCAGCGTCTGCGAATGGCCTCTATGACAGGGATGACCCGTCGCAATTCTTCATCTTCTGTAACTGGCTCTGCATAAGGACGGGTCGATTCTCCGCCGATATCGAGGACGTCGGCACCCTCCTCAATCATCCTGCCTGCCTGCTCAACTGCAGATTCGAAGGAATAGTGCATGCCTCCGTCGGAAAACGAGTCGGGTGTCACATTGAGAATACCCATGACCCTGACGGAGGTGGAGGAAGTCATTACAGGCCGGCTTCCTTTTCAACCGTCTGGCCCGCAGCGGGGGGCTCTGTTGCAGATTCATCAGTCGTCGGGAGGTCTTTCTCTGGCTCTGACGGCGTTACGGCACGTGGATGACGCTTGACAGAAGTCTTAGCCGGCATGGGTTTTTTTGGATATTTGCCCGGTCTGAGTTCTTCGATCATTTCGACGATATCTTCAAGAACGATGGTTTCCTTTTCGAGGAGGTCTTCTGCCATTCTGGAAAGGATATCCTTGTTCTCATCGAGCAAAATGGTCACTTTTTCCGTCGCCTCAAGGATGATCTTTTTCACTGCAAGATCAATCTGACGTGCAGTTTCCTCACTGAAATCTCGGTGTTGGGCTATCTCCCGGCCAAGGAAAATCTGTTCTTCCTTCTTGCCGTAAGTCAGCGGGCCGAGTTCATCGCTCATTCCCCACTCGCAGACCATTTTCCTGGCCAGGACTGTGGCTCGTTCCAGGTCGTTGCCGGCCCCGGTGGTGATCTCATTGAAGATGATTTTCTCGGCTATGCGTCCGCCAAAGAGAATACAAATGGTATTTTCGAGGAAACTTTTTGAGTGGGTATATTTTTCATCGACCGGTAGCTGCATGGTCAATCCGAGGGCCCGGCCGCGGGGGATAATGGTGACCTTGTGAATCGGATCGGTGCCGGGCAACAGCCAGGCCACGAGGGCATGCCCTGCCTCGTGGTAGGCGGTGATTTCCTTTTCCTTGTCGGTGATGATCATCGAACGCCTTTCAGCGCCCATCATGATTTTATCTTTGGCTTTTTCGAGAATATCAAGAGAAATAGACTTTGCACCGGTGCGTGCGGCCATCAACGCTGCCTCGTTGACCAGATTTTCCAGATCGGCACCGGAGAAACCCGGGGTGCCGCGTGCCAGAATTTCCATATCGACACTGGGGTCCATTTTGGTTTTCTTGGCATAAATTTCCAGGATCTGCTGGCGACCACCGACATCCGGGATGGGAACCACGACCTGCCGGTCAAAACGTCCAGGACGCAGGAGGGCTGGATCGAGGACATCAGGTCGGTTGGTGGCGGCGACGATGATGACGCCCTCGTTTGATTCAAATCCGTCCATTTCAACGAGCAACTGGTTAAGAGTTTGCTCGCGCTCATCATGGCCGCCGCCGAGACCTGCGCCGCGATGCCGGCCTACGGCGTCAATTTCATCAATGAAGATGATGCAAGGCGCGTTTTTCTTACCTTGGGTGAAGAGGTCACGCACTCGAGAAGCGCCGACGCCAACAAACATTTCGACGAAATCAGAGCCGGAGATCGAAAAGAATGGCACATCCGCCTCGCCGGCGATGGCCTTGGCGAGAAGAGTCTTGCCAGTTCCCGGTGAGCCGGCGAGCAGCACGCCCTTGGGGATTCGTCCACCAAGAACCGTGAATTTCTGGGGATCGCGAAGGAAATCGATGATCTCTTCAAGTTCTTCCTTTGCCTCATCGATACCGGCCACGTCTTTGAAGGTCACCTTGTTCTTGCCATGCTCCATCAGCCGAGCCCGGTTTTTACCGAAGGACAGTGCCCCGCCTTTGCCGCCGCCCTGCATCTGCCGCATGAAGAAGATCCAGACGCCGATCAACAGCAGCATCGGGAACCAGGAGATGAAGGCTGTCATGAACCAGGAGTCCTTCTGCACCTCTTTGACGGCTATATCCACCCCGGCCTTTCGCATAAGGGGAAGGAGTTCAGGGTCGTTGATAGGATAGACGGTCTGGAAGGGTTTGCCATCCTGCAGGGTGCCGGAGATAGTATCTCCGCTGATTCTGACCCGGGTGATGGCTTTGCTGTTGATACTGGCCAGGAACTCACTGTAGGTGAGTGAGGTAAGGCTTTCCTGGGGCTTATTGAAGAGATTGAAGAGCAGGATCATGGTCAAGCCAATCACCAGCCACATACTTAGATTTTTATAAAAAGTGTTCAAAGAGACCTCCGGTGGCTCCTGTTTTTATCTTGCAGTGATCTCAGCTGACCATTTTGTTAAGAAAAAGGAGATGGATCAATACGGAAAATCATACCAGTACCGAGAAAGTAAAACATCATAGGCATATGTCGAGGGCATCTTGTGTCTTTTTCTATTTAAGAGATCGAGTGAAGTATTGCACAGGTTTAACCCCGATCGTATTTTTTTTCATTTCCTGCATCGCCTTGACCACAGCTGCCGCACCAGTTGCCGTGGTGGTATAGGAGATGTGAAAATCAAGAGCGGCTCTCCGGATACTGTACGAGTCGTCCGTCGTCCGTTTGCCGAGAGAGGTGTTGACTATCCAGGAGATCTGCCGGTCCTGGATCTTGTCGAGGATGTGCGGTCGTCCCTGAGAAATCTTGTTGACGTATTCGCACTGGATGCCATTTTCCCTGAAGAAGGCCGCGGTGCCGGTGGTGGCGAAAATCGTATACTCCATTTCAGCCAGCGATCTGGCCACAGGCAGCATGCTCGTTTTGTCGCTGTCGCGTACGCTGATGAAGACGTTGCCCGAGCGCGGCAGTTCTCCGCCTGCCGCCAGATGGGATTTAGCGATGGCCAGGCCGAGATTGTCGTCGATACCCATGACCTCGCCGGTCGACTTCATCTCAGGACCGAGCAGGGTGTCGACATTGGCGAAACGGTCGAAGGGGAAAACGGCTTCTTTGACGGCCCAGTGGCTGATTTCCACTTCTTTAGTCAGGCCGAGATCATCAAGACTCATGCCCATCATAACTTTTGTTGCCAGTTTGGCGAGCGGCACGCCTGTAGCCTTACTGACGAAGGGTACGGTCCGCGAGGCCCGCGGGTTGACCTCAAGGATATAGAGAACGTTGTTCTGCACAGCGTACTGGACGTTCATCAGGCCGATGACACCGAGTTCCTCGGCCATGGCCCGGCTCGCCGCCTTGATTTCTTCAATCAGGGTCGGAGAGAGGGTGTGGGGCGGCAGGACGCAGGCCGAATCGCCGGAATGGATGCCCGCCTCTTCGACATGTTCCATGATACCGCCGATAATGGTGCGCTTACCGTCGCAGATGGCGTCGACATCGACTTCGATGGCATCTTTGAGAAATTTGTCGATGAGAATAGGATGTTCGAGAGTAGTACCGCCGATGGCAGTCATGAAATCCTTGATTCCCTGATCGTTATAGACGATGCGCATGTCACGCCCGCCAAGGACATAGGAGGGCCGTACCACTACCGGGTAGCCGATGCGATTGGCGGAGACCAGCGCCTCGTCGAGGGTCTTGACCGTGTCGTTGTCGGGTTGGCGCAGATTGAGCTTCTGCAGGAACTTCTGAAAACGCTTGCGGTCTTCGGCCCGGTCGATGGCGTCCGGTTGGGTGCCGATGATCTTGACCCCGGCCTTTTCTAGAGGTACCGCCAGATTGAGCGGTGTCTGGCCGCCGAACTGGACGATTACCCCGTCGGGTTTCTCAAAATCTATGATATTGAGGACATCCTCCCGGGTCAGCGGTTCGAAATAGAGTTTGTCGGAGGTGTCGTAGTCGGTGGAGACAGTCTCGGGGTTGGAGTTGATCATAATCGACTCAACGCCGATCTCTCTGAGGGCAAAGGCTGCGTGCACGCAGCAATAGTCAAATTCGATGCCTTGGCCGATCCGGTTCGGGCCGCCGCCGAGGATGATGATCTTCTTACGCTCGCTGCGGACGGCCTCGTTTTCCTGTTCGTAGGTCGAATAGCAGTAGGGGGTGTAGGATTCGAATTCGGCGGCGCAGGTGTCGACCAGCTTATAGACCGGCAGGATGCCGAGTTTTTTCCGCAGTCCCCGGACATCGTTGGAAGATGTACCTGTCAGCCAGGCCAGTTGTCGGTCTGAAAAACCCTGCTGCTTGCAGATCCGCAGAAATTCCCCGTCCAGGCCTTGAAAACCGCGAGTACTGATTTGTTCTTCGGTCTCGACGATCTGTTTGAGATTGTTGAGGAACCAGGGGTCAATGCTGGTCAGCTCATAGATCCTGGCGATTGCCATACCTCGCTTGAGGGCCTCGTAGATATGGGCAACACGTTTGGAATTGGGCACCCGTAGACCATGTTCGAGGTCTTCAGCGTCGAGATGATCCATGCGATCCTTACCGTCGCCGCCAAAACCGTATCGTCCTGTCTCAAGCGAGCGCATGCCTTTTTGGAAGGCTTCTTTGAAGGTCCGGCCGATGGCCATGGTCTCGCCGACCGATTTCATGGCCGTGGTCAGGACATCATCGGCTTCTGGGAATTTTTCGAACGTCCAGCGAGGAATCTTGACAACGCAGTAATCTATGGTCGGCTCAAACGAAGCGTAGGTTTCACGGGTGATGTCGTTTCTGATTTCGTCGAGGGTATAGCCGACCGCCAGTTTAGCGGCAATTTTGGCAATCGGAAAGCCGGTGGCTTTCGATGCCAGAGCCGAACTGCGAGAGACTCGCGGGTTCATCTCGATGACCATCAGTTCCCCGTCTTCAGGATTGACGGCGAATTGGACATTGGAGCCGCCGGTCTCAACACCGATCTCGCGGATGATGGCGATGGCGGCATCGCGCATCTCCTGGTATTCGCGATCGGTCAGGGTCTGGGCCGGTGCGACGGTGATCGAATCGCCGGTGTGGACGCCCATGGCATCCATATTTTCAATGGAACAGATAATGACGACGTTGTCCTTGCGGTCGCGCATCACCTCGAGCTCATATTCCTTCCAGCCGAGGAGGCTGCGCTCGAGCATGATTTCAGTGGTCATCGACAGATCGAGGCCGGAAATACAGAACTCCTCAAGTTCCTGGCGGTTGTAGGCAACGCCGCCGCCGGTGCCGCCGAGGGTGAAGCTGGGGCGGATGATGATCGGAAAACCGATGACATCGGCGGCTGCCATGGCCTCATCAAGGGTATGGACGATGGCTGATTCCGGTACGTTGAGGCCGATGCTCTTCATCGCCGACCGGAATTCCTCGCGGCCTTCCGCTTTCTTGATCACCGCGATATTTGCCGCCAGCAGTTCGACGCCATATTTCTCAAGGGCGCCGGTCTCGGCCACCTTGATGGCGGTGTTGAGAGCGGTCTGGCCCCCGAGGGTAGGCAGGATGGCGTCCGGGCGTTCCTTCTCGATGACTTTGATGACCATCTCGGGGGTGATCGGTTCGATATAGGTGGCGTCCGCCAATTCCGGATCGGTCATGATGGTGGCCGGATTGGAGTTGATCAGAACAACCTCATAGCCTTCTTCCTTCAAGGCCTTGACGGCCTGTGCACCGGAATAGTCAAACTCACAGGCCTGGCTGATGATGATCGGTCCAGAGCCGATGATGAGGATCTTATGGATGTCTGTTCTTTTCGGCATGGTCTGTCTTCCGTGTATGTAGGATGGTTGCCTGTCTTGAAGGAGGAATTCTGTCTGGGCTCCGGTTCAGCCGCTCATCATGGCGATGAAACGGTCGAACAGGTAGAGAGCGTCATGTGGCCCGGGTGCGTGTTCGGGATGGTACTGTACCGAAAATGCAGGGTATTTTTTATGGCGCATGCCCTCGACGCTGTTGTCGTTGAGGTTGATATGAGTCAACTCTACTTCATCCTGGCTCAGGCTCTTCATATCAACGCAGAATCCATGATTCTGGGCAGTTATCTCGACATGGCCGGTGGTCAAGTCCTTGACCGGCTGATTGCCGCCGCGATGACCGAACTTGAGCTTGTAGGTCGAGCCGCCGTAGGCCAGCCCGAGCATCTGGTGACCAAGACATATGCCGAAGATCGGTTTTTTCCCGAGGAGCCCGCGGATGGTCTCGACAACCCCCTCAACCCCTTCCGGATCACCCGGGCCGTTGGAGAGGAATATGCCGTCGGGATTCATCGACAGAACGGTCGCGGCGTCGGTTGTGGCAGGCACCACCTGGACCTGGCAGCCCAACTCGGTGAGTATTCGCAGCTGATTGTATTTTATGCCGAAATCGAAGGCAACAACCTTCAGGGGGTTCTCTGCAGCGCTCCGGGCAGTGCTGAAGCTTGATCCGGGGACAGGGCGATTATTCGCCCAGCCGTAGGGCTCTTTGCAGGTGACGAGCTTGACCATGTCCTGGCCGACAAGCCCGGACCATTCTTTTGCCCTTCTGACAAGAGAAACCGGATCAAGATCCTCAGTCGAGACGATGCCCTTCATGGCGCCGACGGTGCGGATATGCCGGACCAGCGCCCGGGTGTCAAATCCTTCGACCCCGAGTGTCCCGAATTCGCGAAGAAAATCGGCAAGTGTTTGACGTGAGCGGAAGTTCGAGGGGATAGCGTTGTATTCTTTCACGAGAAAGGCCTTGGGATGCACTGACGCCGATTCCATATCTTCGGGATTGATACCGTAGTTGCCAATCAGCGGGTACGTCATGGTGACGATCTGGCCGGTATAGGATGGGTCGGTGAGAACCTCCTGGTAGCCGCTCATGGAAGTGTTGAAGACGATTTCGCCGGCGGCTTCTCCCGGGCCGGTAAACGACTGCCCCTCGAAGATTTTTCCATCTTCAAGAGCGATGAGTGCTTTCATGTGCATTCCTTTTTCTGTGCTCGCCGTGAGTGCATCATCGAAGCGAGCCTTGAAGAATGTTGCTGCGTTACTGCTGTCAGCTGGTGTTGTGCCGTCAAAAAGTTGATGGGATTGTTCAGGTGCACAGTACAGCTTTGTTTTCTCGACGGCCTTGGCAGGGTCTCTGTGTTGTCCAGACAAAACCGTAATACTTAACCCGGAAACTGTTGTTTCGTCAATATTAAAGCGTGTTGATGACTAAAACCATGTGTGTCTTCAATGGCTTAGATGATATGGATTTTTTCTTGCAAATTGATGCCGAGAGGTTTACTTCTATACAATTTCCAGGAAACAGGGAATGTTGTCAGACTGTTGCACATTATACTGGCGGGGAACAGGGACAGAACTGGATGCGTCCAAGTCCTTTTTCGATATCTTAACGGATGGGCGGATATGACGATGATTGCGCATTGTGGGCTGGACTGTTCGAAGTGTGATGGCTACATCGCCACACAGGTTGGAGATGTAGAGGGTCTGGCGAAGGTCGCCGCAAAATGGTCGGCCCAGTTTGATGCCGAGATTCAACCGGAAGACGTGATATGCGATGGCTGTCGGGTGGATGGGCGAAAATCGACCCACTGCGGCACCATGTGCGAGATCCGTAGATGCTGCCTGCTGAGAAAGTTCGAGACCTGTATCGAGTGTGGTGAATTTCCCTGCGAGGATGAGGAATTTGTTCTCAGGCATGCTCCCTGGGCCAGAGAAAATCTGGCAGGGGGCAAGAAATAGGGGGGCGGATTTAAAAAAACCGGCGAGGCCTTTTTCGGGATACGCCGGTTATGCAGTGTCTTGCTGAGGTCGGTACGCAGTTGTCGTCACGAACCGAAGGAGTCGATGAATAGCTGTTCGATGGCATTGCGGCCGGCATCGCTTAAGTAGCGGGTGCCGGAGCCGACGAAGGTGTCGTATTCAATCTTTGGTGAATCGGGATTCCAGCTGCCTTTCCAGGTATACCACTGCTTGGTTGGCTGATCGAAGACATGCAGCGGCCGGTTGAACATCTTGGCCAGCTCGACTGCCCAGCCCGTGCCGCCTTTTACCGAACCGTCTTCCTGGATGGCCCCGATGACAAAGACCTGGTGGCCGCCATTGACCATATGAAAGATGGTCTGCAGGACCTTTCTGATCTTGTCGGTCTCGTAGTAGGTGCGATTGAGCATTCGGGAGGCCAGTTCCATGCTGATATCACCACGCTCGAGTTCCTCCTGGCTGAGGATGACGGTGTTTTTGTCACGGCTGAGTTTGTGACCTTCAAACGAATAGATAATTTCATTGATGTTGCGTTTTTCTGCCGCCTCGCCAAAGGTTTCTTCGGCGCCTTTCAGGCCGCTGCTGTATAGCGTACATTTTGTATTGTCCATAAGGTGCACTCCTTGTGTCACATGAAATTGATGAGAGCCGATGCATCGAAATTGTATACCACAGTTCTTTTGAAAGGCAAATATTCCTCGTGATTTATCATCTGCCCTCTACTTTTTTTTGGCACCGCGCAGGAAAACCCGATGGGGGGCGGGATAACCCTCGGCTGTAAGCAGAGGATTGCCGTCTTTGAGAAAATCAGTGTAGGACTCAAAGGTCATCCATTCGGTCCTGCGCTGCTCCTCATTCGACATCGGGTGACTGCAGAAGAGATCGACCTGTTCAAAACCGGCCTTCTTCATCCAGTTGGCAAGACATCTGCCGGTGGGAATAAAATATACGCCCGGGGCCTTGGCGTAGGTTGTCTGCGGGAACAGCGCGAGGGAATCGTCGCCGGGAATGGCCTGCGATTCGAGGATCAGGGTCCCCCCTGGGGAGAGAGCCTCGTAGACGTCGCGCAGGGTATCGATCGGTGATGGGCGGTGGTAGATAATGCCCATCAGGAAGATCACGTCAAAGCACGAGGAGAAGAGCGGCAGATGCTCGACCCCGAGCAGGTCAATATTGAGTTGGCCGATGCCGGCGATACTGTTGAGGGCCTTGAAGCTGTAATAGTGCTGAACCGAGGGTTCGAAGCCAAGGACAAACCGGGGGCGGTGCTCGGACATGCGGAACATGTAGTAACCGTTGTTGCAGCCGATATCGGCGACATTCTTTTCCCGCAGGTCTGGCAGGACCGGCAGCAGTCGCTGCCACTTTCGGCAGCTGCGCCACTCCGCGTCGATATCGACGCCGAAGACCGAATATGGACCCTTTCGCCAGGGCATAAAGGCCTGCAGGCTCGTGCGTATCGCTGTACGATCCTGCTCGGAAACCTCATCGGCACCGCCGAGAATGACAGTGTCTCCGGTACAGTCGACATGCTCGGCCTGAAAGGCTGCAAGATGCTCGAAGGGTTTCCGGTAGCGCAGAAAGCCCTTCTTGTCCTGCTTCACCCAGCGCTGACGCTCCTCGTGAAGCGTGACGATCTCGTCGAGGTTGGCGGTCTCTGGTAAAAAGAGAAGATAATTCATGGCAGCGAGACGATCATGATGATTTGACGGCCACAAAAGAGGCGAAGTTGAACCACTGAAAAAAGGGTGACACCGAGGAAAATCCGGCATTTTTCAGCAGGGCGGTGTTTTCTTCTCTAGTAAAGGGGATGAGGACATTTTCCAGGGCCTCGCGTTTTTTGGCGATTTCCAACTCCGAATAGCCGCGACCCTTTTTGAACTGGTGATAGATATCGATGTAGTGCCGGTTCAATCCCCGGTCATGGAGGAGGATCTTTTCGCTGAGGATCAGCATGCCGCCTGGACGCAGGCTGGCATAGAGAGAACGGATGAACTCCTCTCGTTTGAGCGGCCGGATGAACTGCAGCGTATAGTTGAGGATAAAGGCACCGGCTTCGGTATATTCCATGGCAGTGATGTCTTCCTGTCGGAAGCTGATGACCGCCTGCTTTGAGAATAATTCAGTTTTCAAACGGGCTTTTTCAAGCATTGGCCTGGAGTTGTCAATGCCGATGAAATCTAATTTCTTGTCTGGTAAGAGGCGTGCGAGTTCGAGCAGGGTCGAGCCGGTGGCGCAGCCGAGATCGAAAACCGTGTCGCCGCTGCGGAGAAAGGCATCGAGCAGACGTGAAGTGGAGACGATGACTTCTTTGTAGAAGGGGATCGAGCGATCGAGCATATCATCGAAAACCTCGACGACACGATCGTTGAACTCAAAGTCTCCGGGACGCACATCCTGTTGGAAGAGGGTGTCTCTCAGTGGGGCGGGTTGCTTATTCGCCGGTGGTTGCATTGTTCAAGATTCGAGAATTGATATGTTGAGTTGAGAATCACGTGACTTGCTGACTGATGTCCTTCGCATTCGGTGCATCTCGGGTTGAGCCAGCGGCCAATATACTTCCCCGTCCCTGAAAATGCCAGAAGACAGTCGTGAGCGAGGGAAAGTTGAGATCGATGCTTGCTTGAAAAACAATCGGTAATTGGTTGTTGAAGGCAGGCCTATCAGGAGGCGGGTTATTTCAGCGCAGGGATAATGCCTGATAAAAGGCCGCCACCTTTTTCTTGAAAACAGGCAGGGAATATTCGCTTTTGACCCTCTCCCTGGCTCGTGCGCCTAGATTTTCACGGAGTTCTGCATTGTTGACCAGGGTGATGATGCCTGCGGCCATACTTGTCTTCTCGGGTGCAACCAGGCAGGCGATTGAATCGTCCAGCACCTGGGTATGGGTCGGCAGTTTCGTTGCCAGGACCGCTTTGCCTGAATCGAGGTATGAATAGATCTTCATCGGCGTATTGTTGCCTTGTATGCGGGGCGAGACGAGGATATCGGCCTGACTGAGATAGGAGCCGAGCATATCTACCGGGCGCTGGCCACAGAAAAACACCCTGCCTTCCATGCTGAGTTGTTCCACTCGCTGCTTGTAGAACAGAATATCATCCTGGCTGCCGCCGATGATGACCAGATAGGCGTCTGCTGTTGTATCGAGGGCCTCTCTGAAACTCTCTATAAGCAGATCTATCCCCTGATATTTCTCAAGGTTTCCGACATACATAAGCATTGTCCCGGTGATTCCCAGCCTTTGTCGCAGAGAATCCTGCTCTTCTGCTTCATCCGTCAGCAGGGTGATATCTTCCAGCCTGACAATGAGATTGCTCGGAGCGAATTTTCGGGCAGTGTCTTCAAGTGCCCGGCAGACGGCGATGGTGCCGCTGCTGTTTTGTACTGCCTTTTTTTCCAGCCATTCCATGCCGCGACGGAGCAGGTGCAGGGAGGGATACTTCTCGACGAGCTGCAGGGACATCAGCGAATCCATGTCGTAAACGTACGGTATCCTGAATATAAATTTCAGTGCAAGGGCCATGAAAACAGCCTCTTCCACGGCATGAACCAGGTCAAATCTGCCGCTCCTGAGAAGTCTGATGGCTTTGAAAAAGATAAAAAAATCGCAGATCAGTTTTTTCAGGGAAAGGCCTGGTTTAATATCGCGAATGCCGGGAAGGGAGGCGCTCCGGTGAATCGTTACATTCGGCAGGCTGATTTCTTCACCTTCATGGAAAACCAACAGATGGACGATGTGCCCCTGTTCGCCCAGGGTTTGGGCCAGGAGTTTGACGGCTATAGGAGTACCCCTGTTCTGGTAAAACGGCTGGGGGGCTATAAAGAGAATGTTCAAAATTTCTTATTTCACTTAATTCATTGATTAAAATGCAGTCTGCAGGGTGTCTGCAGGGTACGTTGGCTCGCGTCGTAGGAAGGGATTACTGTTTCCTGTCACTGCGCACGATGATGGGTGAA
>JFJP01034770.1_pt1 | contig 16553 bp, 13 predicted proteins | sample 431651 | NCBI WGS metagenome assembly JFJP01 (sample SAMN02602958, study PRJNA72255) | Microbial mat metagenome, whole genome shotgun sequencing project. | biome: fresh water; feature: sink hole; material: water; isolation source: purple microbial (photo- and chemosynthetic) mats found in... | reverse complement strand
AACGTCGAGGTATAGCGTAAAAGCACACTCAGTATCCCCCGGAGCGAGGGTTTTGACAAGCAAGAGCGGTGTAGCGATACTGGGTTTGTAAAACGGCTCTACAAAAAATTCAGCAAAGAGACACAGAGAAGATGAGGAAGATGACGAAATAAGGAAAAAGTGCAAGGAAATCGGTCAATAAGGAGTTTGGTATGATACATGCTATCGGAGATTTGGTGCCGGAGATAGCGGAGAGCGCATTCGTGGCCTGGAATGCGGAAGTGGCGGGAGACGCGGTCCTTGGAGAAGATTCGTCGGTATGGTTCGGCACAACGGTGCGGGCGGACATATCGCACATCCGGATAGGCGCGGGGTCCAACCTGCAGGACGGAACGGTGGTCCACGTAAACACGGATACACCCTGCATCGTAGGTAAAAACGTTACCGTCGGCCATCGCGCCGTACTGCACGGATGCACAATTGGCGATGGAAGCCTCATAGGCATGGGAGCCATACTACTCAACGACTCCGAGGTCGGGGCCGGTTCAATAGTCGGCGCAGGCGCGCTCGTAACCCAGGGAAAGCACTTTCCTCCAAGATCCTTGCTTATGGGCAGCCCCGCCCGCCTTATCCGAGAGGTCACCGACGAAGAATATGCCCACAGCCTCGAGAATGCCCGCGAGTATGTCACGCTGGCTAAAGGCGCAAAAGGCTACCGCCGGGTAGACTGAATCCCGTACTGGCAGTATTCTGGCACAACGATGGACACCGAACCAGATACAACTGCTCCTGGCCAGGCCGACGCCTCAAAAAAAGGCGCGTTTGGCAGAAAAGTATTCTTCCTCAACCCTCCCCCAGTCATCGGGGAGGTTGCCACAGCTCTCTCCGATGCCGAGTTTGAGGTATATTCAACACGCGATCATGCCAAACTGGCCCGGTTCCTGCGCAAGGAGCCTGAATGCCTGACCTTTATAAATATCGACGACGGTGACGATGAGAATATCTGGCGAAAATGGCTCAAGTCGATACAGCAGGATGAAGCCTCAAAAGGTGCAGCATTTGGCATCATCACCATGCTCGACGAGGATGCAAAACGTACGTATTACCTTATGGAACAAGGTGTTGCGTGCGGTTTTATCGTGGTCAAGATAGGTGCGGCAAAAACGACAGAAATACTTTTGCGCATGCTTGAAGCCAACGAGGCACGCGGCCGCAGGCGGTACGTCCGTGCCACCTGTCCGCCGGATGGCACCGATTTCAGCTGCGCGCTAGAAGACGGCGTCCATAAGGGCTGGATAAAGGATCTGAGTTCTGTGGGTATGTCGGCCGTATTCATCAAGGGGACGACACCCAAGGCAGGCACGAGGCTCAAGGACCTGCAACTGAACCTTAAAGGCGTGCGGGTGATCCTCAACGGCGTCGTCGTAGGCAACAACGAGGCTCCCGGTATCGGTACGGTAGCCGTCATCATGTTCGAACCTGCCAGCATCAACGATGACAAGCGCGCCAAGCTTCGTTCCTTCATCCGCAGGACCCTGCAGGCGACGATGGACAAAGCACTCTCGCTGGCCTGATTCAAATAATAACGCCCGGTTGCACTATGCAGCAGGCCCGGGCGCTTGCATGTTTTCCTGTCTAACTCTTGGGTCGTGGCTTGTTGTACGGCTTGCTGTACGGTTTGCCACCGGATGAGTCACCGGGGCCTGCGCCATGGGGTCTGTACGGTCTGGCCTTGTCATAGCCACCGCTACCCTTGTTACCGTACGGGCGTCTGGAACCGCCGGGACCGCCTGGCCCGGACTTGGGTGAAGCAATGCGTATCGGGGGTACCCCGCGCTGCTTTCTGGCTTCGGCGATGGCCTTTTCCGCTGCCTCGAACGGCACGCTGACGAACGAGAACCGCTCCAGCACTTCCACATCATCTACAAGCCGGTCTGGCAAGCCGGTAAGCCTTTTAACGACCGCGACAACATCCTTGGGCCATGCGCCATCAAGCTTGCCGATGCCGACATAGAGCCGGGCCGTAGCGGCGGAATCCACTGAAACGTCGCGGACCTCGCCGTAGCGACGCGGATCCAGGTCGCCTGCATATGCAGCGGCGGCGAGCGATGCGAGGGCTTCGCGGGGTTCCAGCACGGCGAGCAGTTCATCGGCCAGCTCGTAGAACGCGGCCACATGCTTGCCGGGCTTCTTTGGGGTTGCAGGAGCACCCGCAGGTATACCTTCGGGGTTGCTTTCCGGGGACACGGTAGTTTTGACTGAACCAGCGCCAGCTTCCACCGCGCCAGCTTCGGCGGAAGCGGTTTCTTCGACATCGTCCTCGTCGGACTGGAACGTCAGACCAAGGATGTCGCGAGCGGCACCGGTGGTCTTTGACTTGATGCGCGCGCGTTTGGCTTCTATGACGTCTGTCACGGTAGGCACCGCGCCCTTGTGGAGGCCATCGCCGGAAGCGCGCCTGAGCGCGAACAACCGCCGGTATTCCTCGGGTGTCACGAAGGTTATGGCAGTGCCCTTGTTGCCGGCGCGGCCCGTGCGGCCTATGCGGTGCGTGTAGGATTCAGGATCGAACGGCAGGTTGAAGTTGACCACATGGGTCAGACGCTCCACATCGATGCCGCGCGCAGCGACGTCGGTGGCAACAAGAATGAGCGTCTTCTTGTCGCGGAAGCGGGCCAGGGTGCGTTCGCGCATGTCCTGGGACACATCGCCATGCAGGGCCTCGGCGGCGTAACCGCGCTCCGAGAGCGCCCTTGCCACCGCGTCTGTTTCTATCTTGGTGTGGCAGAACACGAGGCCGTAGAACTCGTCCTCGGCATCGACGATGCGGCACAATGCTTCGAGCTTGTCGCGCTCGCGCACCTCAAGCCAGATCTGGTCGGTCAGGCCCGCCTGCACCGGGTTGGTCAGGTCCTCGACGGTCTCGAAGGTACCGAGGCGTTCCTTTGCGATGCGCACGATGGCATACGGCATGGTGGCGGAGAACAGCACGACGCGACGGGATGGATTGGAGGCGTCCATCACCTTTTCGATGTCCTCGATGAAACCCATATCGAGCATCTCGTCGCCCTCGTCGAGGATGAGCCACTCGAGGCCGGACAGGTCGAGCGTCTTGCGGTCTATGTGGTCTATGACACGCCCGGGCGTGCCGACGACGATGTCGACACCACGGGACAGGCGCCTGAGCTGTTCGCTCATGGATGCGCCGCCATAGACCGTACAAATGCGTGGTGTCGAGCCTGGTGTAAAGCTGGCTATCTCTCCGGCTACCTGCACCGCGAGCTCGCGGGTAGGCACAAGGATCAGAGCGCGGACCTTGGGGCCGGGTATGGACAGCTTCTCGACGAGGGGCAGGCCGAACGCAGCAGTCTTGCCGGTACCGGTTCTGGCCCGGGCCACGAGGTGCGCGGTACCGCTGAGGAGCAGGGGAATGGCCAGAGCCTGGATAGGCGTTGGCTCCTCGAAGCCCTTGCGGGTGAGAGCTTCGAGCACGGAGGGGGAGAAGCCGAAATCGGCGAATGTAGTGATCGTGGGAGAAGGCATCGGTATCCTTAAAAGTGGAAAAACGTATGGTCCCGGCGGGTAGAAGCCTCAAGGATCGTCCAGTTCCGGACGCTGGGTAGCTGGTCACGCGGGATTTGAACGATTATACAGCGCACAGCCCCCGGTAGTCCAGTCAGCGCTACGCAACAAAAGCTAAACCATTCCCCATAAAAGCCGAAAATAATACCAGGGACGCAACCTGCGTCGACCGGAGGAAAACCATGAAGACCTTCGCCATCAAGAGCACCGATCGCGCGCCTTCTTTGCTGGAGCTCGTCACCGAGATAGAGGACGGTTTTGTCGTGCGCATTGTCAGGCACCGTGACGACTGGGACGACGTCAGTGAGGAGTTCATGACCCGCGAACTGTTCGAGACCTGTGTCAGGACTGGCTACATCTACGAAATGTCGGCTTGATGCCGGCTTGCATCATATAAAATAAAGCCAGAGTACAGCGCACCATGAGCACCCTGCAAACACCGGGGGGCCGTCCGCGAGGGCGGCCCCCGGTGTTTGCTGCGACAATCGCGGTCCCACCTCTTTCACTGTTCCAACATAAGAAAGCATGCTATCGTCTGCATTCAGGATTTACTGAAAATAGACAGAGCGCCGTGTGCGCGGCGCTGCCCCAGGAGATACCGTGCACAACCCAGACTCGCTATTAAAGTTACCCCGCTCCCGCGAAGGCAGGAAACTGCTCGCGCGCTGGTATGGTGAATCCCGGGCGTCCTCCGAGGCAGCCCGCTGGGAACGGCTTGCCGAGCTCATGCTTTCCATCGGTGATGTTCAAAAGGCTACCTTCATCTCCAGCCCCGGCCGTACCGAGCTCGGCGGCAACCATACCGACCACAACGATGGCAGGGTCCTCTGCGCCGCGGTCCACCTTGATTCGCTGGCTTGCGTCGCGCCCCAGGACGGGCTGATGGTGGAACTTCACTCTGAAGGGTGGGCCGAGCCGTTCAGGGTTGATCTTGGCGACCTGGAGCCCCGACCGGCCGAGCGGGGCACGCCAGAAGCCTTGATCCGGGGCGTCGCGGCGGCCATTTCCAGACGAGGCGGCAACATAGGTGGCTTTTCTGGCATGATGACGTCTGCGGTGCCAGCCGGTTCCGGTCTATCCAGTTCGGCTTCGGTCGAGGTGCTCTTCGGCCAGATACAGAATGCCCTCTACAACCAGAACAGGATACCGCCCGTGGAACTGGCGATGGCAGGCAAGGAAGCCGAGAACCTGCATTTCGGCAAGCCCTGCGGCCTCATGGACCAGATGGCCTGTGCGCTCGGAGGCATCTCCGCCATCGATTTTGGCCGCCCGGAAAAGCCGAAGTGGGCCCGCGTCTCGTTCGACTTCGAGAAGGCCGGGTACGTGCTCGCCGTGGTCTACGCCGGCGGCAACCACGCGGACCTGACGGACGATTACGCCGCAATACCTGCGGAGATGCACGCGGTCGCCGAACTGTTCGGCCTGCCCAGCCTGCGGAAGCTGTCGTTTGAAAGGCTCATCCGTAAATCGGCTGAAATCCGTGAAAAGGCGGGAGACCGTGCATTGCTCCGCGCCATCCATTTCGTCAACGAGAGTGATCGGGCAAGGGACATGGCAACAGCCCTGGACGAAGACAGGCTCAAAAAATACCTCAAACTGGTCAAGCGCTCCGGAGACTCCTCCTGGAGGCTCCTGCAGAACGTCATGACACCCGGCGCCGTGCGGGACCAATCGCTGGCGGTTGCCATCGAGCTGACCAAGGCCTTTATCGGCAAGGACGGAGCGGTTCGGGTACACGGCGGTGGCTTCGCCGGCACAATACAGACATACGTCAAACTGGAACAGGCAGAGGAATACCTTGAATTCATGGACGCCCGCTTTGGACCGGGCGCTACGACCATCCTGCATATACGGCCCGACGGGGCCGGAGAGGCATTGCTATGAACGAAAAAAGCGGATTCAAACCCTATCTGGGGCTGACATTCCTCATCGGATTTGGTTTCTTCACGATGGGTCTCATGGACATACTGTACGACACCTATGTACCTATTTTCCTTAGCAAGTATATCCAGAAAAATGCCATCATCGGAACGATCATGACGCTGGACAACATGCTGGCGGTATTCCTGATTCCCTTCGTTTCGCTGTGGTCAGACAACACCAGGACCAGGATTGGCAGGCGTATGCCCTTCATCATCACGCTGTTGCCGCTCTCTGCCCTGTTCTTCTCGTTCATACCCTACGCGGCGGCCCGCTCGCTCGGAGCGCTGATCCTGGTGGTCTTTGGCCTCAACCTCGTCAAGCAGGCCTCCCGCGGCCCGATCGTGGCACTGATGCCGGACACCATTCCCGGCGAGTTCCGGTCCGAGGCAAATGGCGTCATCAACACCATGGGCGCACTGGGTGCCATCATCAGCACCGTGGGTCTGGCACGGTTGATGGACCTGGACATCGTACTACCCTTCTTTGGCAACACCAAGGACAGTATCCCCTTCCCGATAGCCGGTTTCTTCGTCGTACTCGCTACCATACTGGTGTTCGCTTTTGTCCGCGAGCGCAAGCATGAAGACTATGAAAAGGAAGAAAAAGCACCGCTCATGAAGTCCCTGAAAGCTGTAGCCGGAGAGAAGGACAAGAGCGCGCTGTGGATACTGCTGGCCCTGCTGTTCTGGTTCCTCAGTTACCAGGGCATACTCCCCTTCATTGGCAAGCTGTGCAAGGATGTGTTCGGAGTAAGCTCCAACGCCAAGGCAGCACTGCCCGCGTCTGCGGTCGCCATCGCCCAGCTCCTGTTCGCCATCCCATCAGGTTACATAGCCCACAGGATAGGCAGGCGCAAGGCCATACGCGGCTCACTCCTGGTACTGACGGTACTGCTTGGCCTCGCCGCCATCGTAGCCAGCTCGCTGACCGCTTCGATTGGCTCCGGGCTCAGGTTCAACCTCCTCCTCGCAATCATGTTCGCTTACGGTATCTTCTGGATTACGATCGTGACCAATTCATTCCCGATGCTGTGGCAGATGGCTACTTTCGGGACGATCGGCGTCTACACGGGCCTCTATTACACCTTCAGCCAGACTGCAGCCATATCATCGCCACCCATAACCGGCGCCATCATAGACCTCGTCGGGTACCCGGGCATCTTCGTGTTCGCGGCATTGTGCATGCTGGTTGCACGGTACTTCATGGGCAAGGTGCAGAAAGGCGAGCCGGCTGAAAAACCAGCCGCCGTCAAGGCCTGACCAGAACAATGAAGTGGGCGCTGGTCCTGTCAGGAGGCGGAGCGAGGGGACTCGCCCACATCGGCGTCATCAAGGAGCTTGAAAGGCGGGGCGTAACCCCGCCCTCCTTCATCGCCGGCTCCTCGATGGGGGCCATCATAGGCGCGATGTATGCGATCGGCTGGGATTCAGCCCGCATGGAAGCCTATGCCCGTAACTTTGACCCGCGCGATTTTGTAGACAGCCTCGCGTTCAAGCTGCCCGATGTAGCGATATCCCGTGTCGTGCAGGCTGGCGCTGCGCTCGGGTCACTCCTCCGCGGCCACTCCGTAGACTCGGGCAACAAGGCCCACGCTGAACTCAGGCGGATCTATGGCAGCATGCGGATAGAGGATCTGCCCATCCCGTTCGCGTGCACCGCCAGCGACCTGGCCACTGGCAAGCCCATCGTGCAAAGCGCGGGGAACCTCGCCGACGCAGTCCGCGCGTCGATGTCGTTCCCGGGCGTGTTCGCGCCGGTGGCTTCTGATGGATTCCTCCTCGTAGACGGGGGTGTGCTGAACAACCTGCCCTGCGATCTCGCCGCGGCCCGTGGATTCAGCCAGATACTCGCGTCTGATGTAACACCATTCCGTGAGGTTGATCCGGCCACCCTGACAAACGGCCTGGGGGTACTGATGCGCTGCTTCGACATGGCCGCGGAACAAGCCCAGTCATCAGTAAATCAATTCGCTACCCTCACGATAACATCTTTTGACGGAAGGACTGCCTTCGATTTCGAGAATTCGGATACCCTCATCAACCTCGGAGAACGTTGTGCCAGGGCTGCGGGTGACGACCTCGACCGCTTCTTCGCGAAAGGCTCTTCCCGAATGGCTGCTCTTATAGCTAAGCTATTCCCATGGAAACGTTCACGCGTTCAATAGACGCGCTCATCGCATCGTACGAATCATCCGGCGGCATCAACCACAGGACCGGCCAGAACCTCCCCTCCAAAGAAGCGGTCCATGCCATCGTGGCTGACCTCGAGACACTCGCGTTTCCAGGCTACCGCCAGGAAGACGGCATCGATGATACCAATGCGGCCTTTGTCATAGGCGAACTTGCCCACAGGACGGCCCGTGCCCTCGTCAATGAAACGACGAAAAGCCTGGAGTATGGATACAGGCTTGGTGGCCGTTCCGGATGTCCCGCAGCCTGCCACCTGGAAGCCAGAAGCCTGGTACAGGACCTGTTCGATGCGCTGCCCGGAATCAGGTCTGTGTTGATGGAAGACGTAGCGGCAGCCTTTGATGGCGACCCGGCTGCCAAATCCACGGAAGAAGTAATCCTGTCTTACCCGGGACTCGAGGCCCTGACGGTCCACCGGTTTGCCCACTTCCTGTGGAACCGCGGCATCCCTCTGATACCCAGGATGATGAGCGAGTACGTGCATGCCAAGACCGGCATAGACATCCATCCGGGTGCAACAATAGGTGGGCGTTTTTTCATAGACCATGGAACAGGCGTGGTGATAGGCGAGACAGCGGTCATCGGGCGTAACGTCAAGATATACCAGGGTGTCACGCTTGGCGCACTGAGCGTGCGCAAGTGCGAAGGTGACCACAAGCGCCATCCAACCATAGAGGACGGAGTTACCATCTATTCGGGGGCTACCATACTCGGCGGGGGAACGGTCATAGGAGCAGGCAGCGTCATAGGCGGCAATGTATGGCTTACGACCTCGCTGCCGCCGGGATCACGCGTCTACGTGCCGCAGGGAGACTTCATAGTCGACTGCAAGGACTAGTGTCCGGATTCCGTCTAACGGTCGAACAGAATGACGTTGCCCGAGTCTTCCCGCTGGATCTTGTCCAGGTACGCTTCTTCTTCGCGCTCCACCGCAGTGGAAAGTGTGCCCCAGATACGCTTTAAAAGCACTTTGCCCGTCTGGGTAAAGAAGAAGATCTTGCGCGGCAGGATGCCGCCCGTGTCGTTGGCTACTATGGGTATGTTTTCCTTGCGGAGAAAGGCCACCGCAAATTCGACATTGTCCCTGGGCACCTTTGTGGGGCCGGAGCCCAGCCGCAATACCGAGGCTCCTCCGAACACCTTGGCGCTGATGTCGCTTTTTCTGGATCCCGCCTTGAGCAATTCGTTATAGAGCAACTCTATGGCAAACATGCCGTACTTGGCGTTCCGGCTCTTGATCATGTCCTCATCATCCAGATTTCCGGGTAGCATGAAGTGGTTGATACCACCCAGCCTGAGCCGCTGGTCCCAGAAGCTGACCGAGACGCAGGAACCCAGCACCGTGGAGATGATGATGTCTTCTCTGGAAGTGTAATATTCGCCGGGGTGGATGGTGACGATGCTCTGCTCAAAGCAGCTCAGCCTGTGCGTATACACTCGTCCTCCGGTTAGAACAGCGTCACGTCACCGGATTCAGCAGAGGCCCCATCCACGTCGGCAGCGAGGCTTCCGAGGCGGGCCGCTGTCTGCTTGTGCGCGAATATGGTAAACCGGTCGACTATTGTACGCAGCCGTGAACTATGGATGGCCCCGGTTACAGCCCGGGCAGCCGTGTACTCGTCGTCACCAGTACAGGATGAGAGTGACTCACGCATGGATTCCAGTTCAGAAGCGAGCATCTCTATGCGTCCTACGGATTTGGCAGCCTCGCTTATGGCGCTGGAAAATTCATCGGAAAACGGCTTGAACCCGGACTCTATGGCCCACAACCGGCTGCGGGATTCATCGATACGGGAAAACTCATCCCTGAGTTCACCACCCTTCTCTCTGAGCAAGGCAAGGCTGTCTTCCGCCCCGGACAGGTAATCGGTCATGCCTGCGGAGAGCGTCTTTCCAAACGAGCGGGTTACGCCGCCCGCTGCCGCAACATCCTCGGTAAGCCGTTCGGTAAGCTCCATCATCCCCGCAACCGTTGTGGATACGATGGCAAGGGCCTTGTTCCTGGCCGTCTCTATCCTGGACGCGGTGACGATGCTCTTGAACCTTGCCAGTATGCCGTTCATGAGCTTGAAACGATCGTCCAGCCGGAGCACGCCGTCAGAAATCGCGGCGGCTTCTGAAACCGCCTTTTCTTTCATGGCAATGTAGGGTCTGGCCTTGCTCTCGTAGTCGTTGCCGTTGCCCGCGTTGCCGCGTGCAGCAAGGAGGGCACTCCGGGCACCTTCGACAGATGCCATGACGCCGTTGACGCCCGCGATCCCTGCATTGAAGCGATCAAGACTCGCCCGCACCTGGGCACAGACGTCATCGAGAAGGGATGCGGAGAGCCGCGTTATCTCGATGAGGAAGGCCTGTTCCTCGTCCAGGTCGACAGGGTCTTCGTCAGAACACTGAGTAGCCGGCTCCGCGGCCCTGAGGGATATGCGCACATGATCAAGAGATTGCCTGATAATGTCCTGCAGCTGCACTTCCTGCATTATCAACGAAATGGGGGAGCGGACGCTCGAAGCCTCTTCCGAGAGGGCCCGTATATCGTGAGCGGACTGGTCTATTTCACGGTCCAGCGCGGCAAAGCCATTCTCCAGGGCCGCCGTAGCCGATTCAAAGAACGACGACTGGGCCGTAGACAGCGTGCCAAGCGTAACGCGGAGTGTGCCAAGCCGTTCCAGCAACGCGGATCCTGCCCTGGACAGATCATCGGCATGCTGTATAGTGCGCCCCGAGAGTCGCTTGAGCTCGTCGGTGATGACAGAAAACGCACGTCCGGCCGCTCCGGACTTGAGCGCTACGGTCATCGCGTTCAGCGATACGATCTCCATTTCCTCCGAGTCGGAGCGGATGCGGCCGATAATTTCGTCGAGCTTTGAAAGGCTAAGGATGCCGGCTTCGACGCCGCCAAGAAAAGCCTGCTCGGCAGCCTGCGCCTTCTTGAAATACCTGGTAGAATCCTCTATGAAATCCTCGGAGCGACGCCGTGCCGTAGCGGCACTCACACCACCCCGATGGAAACCCATAGCCGCGGTAATCGCCGCCTCGGCTTCACCGGAATTGGCGTCCACTGCCAGCTTGACAGTCCGGAATACCTTGCCGAGGTTGAGGTAGATGGCTTCGGTTTCCCGCTCGATGGCGTCAATGGTTTCGATGAGACCAAGCGCGGACGTCGTGACGGTTCGGTTCATTACACCTACTATATGGTACAAACCAGCTCGGATACAAGAACGGACCGCCCCCGAGGGACGGCCCGTCTTGCTACGAATGCGAATCGTCTCAGTTCAGCTGGGCAGCTTCACCCTCTACGATCGCGACGGGCAGTATAGACTTCTCGGTGTCCATGCTGAAATACCGGGCTTTCTGCATGACCGGGGCAAAGCAGACCTCGTCACCGATCTTGAAGGTATGGTGCGGCGGAACCTTTGACACGAGCTGGCTGTTGGCTGTCTTGGCCCACAGGTGGATCTCGGCACCAAGCGGTTCCACGACGCTTATGGTCGTCTTGAATCCCTTGGCCGTCTCGTCGTACGGAAGGTCTTCCGGCCTGAGTCCGAGCACGACTTCCTTGCCAATAAAGGGCTTCAGGGCCGCGATATGCTCTTCTGCGGGGCTCATCCTGCCCGTACCCTCGTCGAGCACTATCTTTCCACCTTCTTCAAGCACCTTGACGGTCAGGAAGTTCATCGGCGGCGAGCCTATGAAGCCGGCGACGAACTTGTTGATCGGGTGGTTGTAGAGATACAGGGGAGAGCCGATCTGCTGGACGAGACCATCCTTCATGACGACAATCTTGTCGCCCATGGTCATGGCCTCGACCTGGTCGTGGGTCACGTAGATCATGGTGGCCTGCAGGCGCAGGTGGAGGTCGATGATCTCCGCGCGCATCTGCACGCGCAGCTTGGCGTCCAGGTTGGACAGCGGCTCGTCGAACAGGAAGACCTTGGGGTTGCGGACGATGGCGCGGCCTACCGCGACGCGCTGGCGCTGGCCGCCGGAAAGCTGCTTTGGCTTGCGGTCAAGGTACTTTTCGATGTCCAGTATCTTTGCGGCCTCGCGCACACGCTGGTCTATCTCGGCCTTGGGCAACTTGCGGATCTTGAGGCCGAATGCCATGTTGTCGTACACGCTCATGTGCGGATAGAGCGCGTAATTCTGGAACACCATAGCGATGTTCCTGTCCTTGGGCGGTACATCGTTGACGATCTGCCCGTCGATGCTTATTTCGCCGCCTGAAATTTCCTCGAGACCCGCGACCATGCGGAGGGTCGTAGACTTGCCGCAGCCCGACGGGCCGACGAATACGACGAATTCCTTGTCCTCGATGGTGATGTTGACCGAATCAACCGCTTTGACATCACCGTCATATACTTTGGTGACATCCTTGAGAATTACTCGTGCCATGTGTTTGCTCCCCTTCAGAGGTTATCTTATGGAGCCTATTGTAGAGGGGAACCCTGCTGTTGTCAAACAAAACGTCCTTGACACGGAAGGCTTCCACCCTGACAATGGCCAGACACCAATCCTTCGAACCCCCCTGCCTACCGGAGTTGCCAGAAAGCTGCTCCTACGGTAACCGGGTCAAAGGGCCGGGCGCGGAAACGCCCCGACCTTCCGCGCTTGAAAAGGAGGACGCGAGGTGAGCCGTGCTCTACCCATGCTCGTCGCGCTGCTTGCAGCAACCATCCTCACCCCGACCTCCGCGTCGCCATTGCCAGGCCTTGCCTACAATGGCACCACGGTAAAGCCACTTGGCCAGGCCACCAGGCTCGTTCCATCCGGGGTACCCGGCGAGCGGGGTTATAGCCTCGGCGAGCTTTTCCCACCACAACTTGAAGCCTGGAACCTCAAGCTGCGCTCCGGGTCAGGTGAAGAGACTGCCCTGAGCTACGATGACCTAGGGGAGCGCCTGTTCGACATGTACATTATCGAATCAGGCGGGACCTGGGACTTCCTGCTTGATCCAGGCAAGTCCGGAACCCGGAAACGATCCAGAGGCATTTCAAGCCTGTCACTGACCGGGGAACCCTGCCCCGAGAAGACCATCGAGGTATGGGTGTCCTGGGAAGGCGTGCCGGAACTCAAGACAGAAATACGGCGCTGGGCTGAACGGGCGGGCGTTGCTGCCAAGGTCGTCGACGTGCCGTCGATCAAGAGCAAGCTCATCACCGTACTGCGCGGGGGCGGCAAGGTTCCTGACGTCGTGATGCTGCAGTCAGATTACCTGCCCGACCTCGTGGAGGCAGGCGCACTGCAGCCACTGGACGGGCTCAAGCTGCCCGCAACCGGAGCAAAGGGCCGGGTAGCGTTTGAACTTTCCGGCAAGCTCCTCGGTGCTCCGTTCTACTGTGACACCCAACTCGTCTTCTACTCGACGAAGCTGATAGAGCAGGCTCCACACCCGGACTGGACGCTCGATGACATGGAGCGCCTCGCAAAGGCTTCTGGCGCACAGGTGGGGGCCGCATGGAACGCATACTCCGCGTACTGGTTTCTGCCCTTTGTCGTTGGATTTGGCAAGGATTCTATCATAGGGACTGGCGGACAGATGGATGTGCGGCACCCCGCGTACAGGAAGGCTCTCTCATACCTCAAGGAATCGATTACAAGGAAATTCATGACTCCAATGGAGCGTGACGCGATGATGGCCTATTTTACTTCGGGCAAGGCTGCCTTCATCCTTTCTGGTTCATATAGTGTGCCCGAATTCAAGCGGCTTGGATTGCCGTTTGGCGTGGCTCCATTCCCGCTTGTAACCGCAGGAGGCAAGCGGCTGGCACCAATGCTGGACTACAAGGGCTGGGCGATTACCAGAACAACAAAAAGCCCGGTTCTGGCCAGACGACTAGTCCAGCACCTGTCGAGTGCGGGCATCCAGTCCGCGTTCTGCGAACCGCAGGGCAAGCTGCCGGCAAACGAAGACGCCTGGGCTCTGCTGCCGGCAGGCGACCCGTACCTGGCGACGATAAAAGCCAGCTGGGAGGCCGGCATCGCCGTGCCGCCCGACCCCGTGTACGGCGACTTCAAGAATGCGTCATGGAAGCTGATACGGCTCTTCCTGGGCGGCGATACTGACGCCGACGAGACACTGTCTGCGCTGGCAACGATCCTGGGCGAATAATAATGGATTCAATTAAGTAACTACATACATGACAAGGAGAAAGCTCATGAAACGGACTAAGGGAATTCTGGGAACTGCCGCGGTACTGGCGACTGCGATACTGCTGACTATGGCAATGGGCGGCTGTGTCAGCCAGGAACCGGCCGTCGTGGCCGAAGAAGCCGTCGACGCCACGAGCGCATCGACGGATACCGGCGACTGGGGCGAGGCTGCGGACGCCGGAGCCAAGACAGGAGCCAAGAGTGACCAGTCCTACCAGGACGGCACAGGCTGGTCGATAGACCTCAAGGGCATCAGGGCGGCCAAGCTGTGGCAGAGCTATTTTGAGGAAGCAAAAACCCATTCGAGCCACTCGGTCGAGAAGATAGTCGACAAGAAGGGCGTCAAGACGAGTTACCGCGGCATGCCCCTGTGGCTCGCAGTAGCCATGGTCGACGGCCCCGACACCGACCACGCCTGGCTCTTCGACCAGGATCTGTGGACCAAGGGCTACGACGTCACGATCGTGGCAAAGGACGGCTACTCGGCCACTTTCAACACCAAGGACCTGGCGTCCGGTGCCCTGATCATCGCCGACCTGGAAGACGGCAAACCCATAGCGCCGATGGTCGTGGGAGACTCGCTCAAGAACCTCTGGGTCAGGGACGTAGTCCGAATCGAGACCTCGCTGACGCCCAACGCCCTCGTCGCCGCGGCGGCATCGTTCTCACTCGACTTAGACATCAACGGTGCCAAGGCCAGTTTCAGCCTCGCCGAGCTCGAGAAGCTTCCCATATATACAGAAGGACGCGGAGCCTACACGACCAGCGCGGGTACCCGCTACGAGGGTGTCTATGGCGGCGTCAAGCTACTCGAACTGATCAGGACCTATGCGGACCTCTCGGCCGACGACTCGATCACCTTCGTGGCCATGGACGGCTATGAAATGAGCTACCCCGGCAAGACCGTGCTCGATTCACCCGACGGCGACTGGCTCCTGGCGTTCAGGCTGGACGGTGACTGGCTGGCCAAAGATCCAGGCTATGTCCGCACCATCAAGGTCGGACCCAGCACGCCCAACATCGATGGCCACCTGTCGGTGCGGATGGTCAAGAAGATCGTCGTCAAACAGAAGGATTTCGTCGACTTTACGCTCAAGCTCTCGGGCAAGATGAACTTTGATCTGGATCGCTCTTCCGTGCAGAGTTGCGTCAGTTGCCACAAGAAGACGGTAACCTTTGAGAAGAAGGGCGAAGTGGCCGAGTACACGGGCTTCCCGCTCTGGTTGCTCATGGGCTATGTCGACGACCCCAAGTACGCACCGCACAAGCAGGACGCGTCGATATCGGCCTACAGCAACGAAGCCGCCAACGCTGGCTATACCATCACCATGACCGCCGCCGACGGGTTCAAGGTAACGCTGAACTCCAGGGACATTACGCGCAATGACGACATCATCGTGGCCCTGTACAAGAACGGCGAGAAACTGCCCGACAGCGAGGCACCGCTGACTGTAGTCTGGGACCGCGCCGCTAAAAAGCTCCCTGAAGGCATCAAGAACATAAAAATGCTTGCGAGCGTAGGAGCTACATTCTGACAGACAAGCGGCCAGGCGGCCTTTCAAGCATCCGGCTGCCTGGCCGGTTCCTCAAAGCAACCGCCGACCACGGCCGCCTCGTCCCGCTTCTGGTGCTCGTCGCGCTGGCCGGTGCCGCCCCGTTCCTCTCGGCCCTGCGTGAAAGCTTCTTTACAGGGGGCACCTGGACAGGCCTCGCCAATTACCGTGAACTGCTTGCTGACCGCGGATTCCCGATGGCGGCAGGCATAACGGTGGGCTGGAGCCTCCTGTCCGCGACCGTCACCATGGCCATCGCCTACCCCATCGCGTCACTCGCGCTCGGTTCAAGGCGCGCCTACGCCATCATATTCCCGCTCCTCGTTACCATGTGGGCCGTACCGGTATACATCGGCGCGCCCCTGTGGCGCTTCGTGCTCCACGGAGCCGCTGGCGATTCGGTATTCAGGACCCTGACCGGCATCGAGGTAAACCTGATGGAATCCCCGGTGGCCGCCTTCGTATCCAGCGCCCTGGTCGCGGCGTGGTTCAGGCTGCCCCAGGCCGTATTCATCATGCTCGCCGCGCTCGGCCGTTCGCGCAGGGCCATTGACGATGCCGCGAGGGTGGACGGCGCAGGGCCTGCGGCGCTCGCATTCACGATACGTCTGCCGGCCATGTCCGGCGCGATAGGCGCGATAGCAGCGCTGGAACTCGTGTCCGCATTCAAGGAATTCACCGTGCCGTTCCTGATGACCGCCGGAGGACCTCCGCTGCGGTCAGGCATTACCGAGCACACGGTCGTCGGCGCCACCACGACGCTGGAACTGTACCTCTACGACCTTTTTTCAGGCTATGCGGACTCCGGCATTGTCTCGGCGTACTCGGTTTCCCTGTCGCTCGTCGTAGGGGCGGTCGTAGCCGGAGGCTTCGCGCTCAGGGGCGTACTGAAGCGCGGCAGCCCGCTACCCCGCCGGCACCAGGCACTGGCCGGTTCAACGGGCTCCCCCGCCTCGCAGCAAGCACCGGACAGGCTTGCGGAATCCTCCACTGCCGAAACGGCGGCCTGCCGTTCCAGGCGCATTCCCCGCCGCATCGGCCACGTGCCCGGAAAAGCAGCTGACGCGATCCTTGTAACAGCCTCCTGGCTGGTCGTCGCCCTGCTGGTAGCCGCAGCTGTCGTCCTGGCATACTGCATCGTCTGGATGGCGTTTTCAGACCTGTCCATAGCCTTCAT
>JFJP01038620.1_pt1 | contig 16554 bp, 9 predicted proteins | sample 431651 | NCBI WGS metagenome assembly JFJP01 (sample SAMN02602958, study PRJNA72255) | Microbial mat metagenome, whole genome shotgun sequencing project. | biome: fresh water; feature: sink hole; material: water; isolation source: purple microbial (photo- and chemosynthetic) mats found in... | reverse complement strand
CGGGCACCTACACCCTTGATTACAAAATTTGCGAGGTATTGAATGCGACCAATTGTGATCAGACGACAGTAACGGTCACCGTTAATGCAGCAGTAATTAATGCAATTGCAGATGCTGGTTCTGTAAATGGAATGAATGGTGGAATAGCAGTGTCTAATATACTATCAAATGATCAGTTGAATGGAACGTTAGTTATTCCATCAGCAATAAATCTATTATATATAAGTTCAACTAGTCCGAATATTAGCTTAAGCGGAACATCAATTGTCGTTTTGCCTGGCACCCCTGCTGGTAATTATACTGTTGATTACAGAATCTGTGAGGTATTGAATCTGACGAACTGTGATCAGGCTACGGTAACAGTAACAGTAAGTTCAGCCGCTATTTTGGCTAACGATGATATAGGTAGCAGTATTAATGGTTATGTTGGCGGTACTTCACTAACGAATGTGTTGGCTAATGACCAACTGAATGGTGTTGCTGTATTATCGGCAGATGTTAATCTTGCTTTTATAAGTTCTACTCATACGGGAGTAAGTTTGTTGGGGAGCAATGTAGTGGTAGCTCCAGGCACTCCTTCAGGAGATTATGTGTTGAGTTATTCGATTTGTGAGAAACTGAATCCAACTAATTGTGATTTGGCAACTGTTTTGGTATCAGTAATATCGGATATTCATGCAGCAGACGATGCTGGTTCATCTAATGGGATGAGCGGAGGTATAGCTATTGCAAATGTATTGACCAATGACAAATTGAATGGTTTGCCAATTTCTGCTACAGAAGTAACTACAACATTAGTGAGTTCAAATAATCCGAAGGTAAGTTTAGTTGGCAATTCAGTTGTTGTAGCTCCAGGAACAGTATCCGGAACTTATGCATTGACCTACCAAATCTGTGAGAAACTAAATTCAACGAACTGCTCCCAGGCGGATGTAATGGTAATAGTAAATTCTGCGGTGATTTTGGCTAAAGATGATACAGGTAGCAGTGTAAGTGGCTACACTGGAGGTACCTCTTTTGTAAATGTATTGGGAAATGACCAGTTGAACGGTGTTGCGGTAGTTCCAACCGATGTTAATCTTTCTTTTATAAGTTCTACTCATGCCGGTGTAAGTTTGTCCGGCACCAATGTTGTGGTAGCTCCGATGACTCCTTCAGGTTCTTATACACTGACCTACCAGATTTGTGAGAAACTGAATCCGGCTAATTGCGATCCGGCTTCAGTAACAGTAAGTGTAACCAATTATGCGCCGATAGCAAAAGACGATATTAATACTACTTTTAAAAAGGTACCTGTAAGTGGAAATATATTAACTAACGATAATGATCCTGAAGGTAATTTGTTAATAATCAAAACTACACCAGTAACGATGCCTGCTCATGGAACTGTATTAATAAATCCTGATGGAACTTACACCTATACGCCAAACCCTGATTTTTCGGGAACAGACAATTTTGTGTACGAAATTTGTGATAACGGTACTCCGGTTGAATGCGATCAGGCCTCAGTATCTATCACGGTGATTGACCTAAACAATACCACCAATTCACCGGTAGCAAATAATGATGCCTATCAGGGATCTGTTGATTCTCAGGTTAATGGCAATGTACTCAGCAATGATTATGATCCTGACGGTAATCTTAATATGAACAGTGTGGTTTTAGTGGGTTCAGCACCATGGAGTGGCACTTTAACACTAAATCTCAATGGAACATTTACTTATGTGCCGGTTTCAGGCTTCATTGGACAAGTAAACTTTGATTATCGTATCTGTGATTTGGGTACACCGGCCTTGTGCGATCAGGCTACAGTTACGATTAATATTTTACCAAATTTAACAGGCAATTCGACTTTTGCCACCGACGATAGTTATTTTGGTAAGGAAGATAACTCAGTTTCAGGAAACGTAATTCTTAATGATTACGATGCAGAGGGACATGTGCAGATCGTAAACAGTACACTTTTATCACTTCCTTTAAATGGTTCAGTTATTTTAAATGCAAATGGAACATTCACTTACACACCAGGAACAAATTATTACGGAAACGATCGGTTTGTATATGAGGTTTGTGACAATGGTACTCCAAAGGCCTGCGATCAGGCAACTGTTTACATTACTCTGGCGCCGGTAAATGATGAACCTATTGCTAAAGACGATATAAATACGACCTTTAAGGATATGCAGGTGAGTGGTAATTTGTTGATCAACGATAGTGATCCTGAAAATGATCCACTCCTACTTAAAACCACGCCGGTAACGCTTCCTGATAATGGAACTGTTAATATCAATCAGAATGGCACTTATACCTACATGCCGAAGGTCGGATTTGTAGGCTCAGACAGTTTTGTGTATGAGATATGCGATAACGGAACTCCGGCAAAATGTGATCAGGGTAGGGTGACAATTGTCGTGATTGATTTGGTTAGCTCCAACAATCCTCCAATAGCAAATAATGATGCTTACCAGGGCTCACGAGGGTATTCGGTTACTGGGAATGTGCTCAGTAATGATTTTGATCCTGACAATAATCTTAACACAACAAGTGTTGCACTGCTTGGTTTGGTGCCGGTAAGTGGAACTTTAACACTGAACTCAAACGGTACATTTATTTATGTTCCGGTTCCCGGTTTTGTTGGAAAAGTGAGTTTTGATTACCAAATCTGTGATTTAGGAACACCTCCATTATGTAATATTGCAACTGTTATTATCGATATTACGGCTAATATTACCGGAAATTCAACTTTTGCTGTAGATGATAGCTATTATGGCAAAGAAGGTTTTCTGATTAACGGAAATGTACTGACCAACGATAACGATCCACAGGGCCATATTCAGGTGGTAAACACTACTCCGGTCATTTCTCCGTCGCATGGTACTTTTGTACTGAATACAAACGGAACATTCACTTACAGACCTGTTGCAAACTATTACGGAACTGATCAGTTTGTGTATGAAATTTGTGACAGCGGAATACCAACAGCGTGTGATCAGGCAACAGTTTATATCATCTTATCGCCTGTAAATGATGCGCCAGTTGCAAAAGATGACATCAATACCACTTTTAAAGAAATGGCGGTAAGTGGTAATTTGCTAACCAACGACAGCGATCCTGAAGGTGATATTTTGACAATTAAAACCATACCGGTATCAACTCCAATGAACGGTACTGTAATAATTAATCAAAATGGCACTTATACTTACACTCCGAAACCTGGTTTTGCAGGCAACGATAGTTTTGTTTACGAGATATGTGATAATGGTACCCCGCTAAAATGTAGTCAGGCCATAGTTACAATCGCAGTTATCGATCTTAATAGCACAACCAATTCTCCGGTAGCCAATAATGATGCCTATCAGGGTTCTGTAGGTTATCCGGTGAAAGGTAATGTTATCAGCAACGATTATGATCCTGACGGAAATCTTAATATGACCAGTGTGGCTTTAGTTGGTTCAGCTCCAACAAGTGGAACTTTGACACTGAATCCTAATGGAACATTTACCTATGTACCAGTTTCGGACTTTATCGGTCAGGTGAGCTTTAATTACAGTATTTGTGACTTGGGCACTCCATCGTTGTGCGATGCAGCTACAGTTACTATCACTATTTTACCAAATCCGACTGGCAATTCGACTTTTGCCACCGACGACAGTTACTATGGCAAAGAAGATATCACTATCACAGCAAATGTTCTGGATAACGATAATGATCCTCAGGAACATATTCGGACTTTAAATACCACACCGGTTATTTCTCCGCTTCATGGAACCTTAATACTTAATGCAAACGGTACATTTAGTTATGTGCCTGCTGCAAACTACTATGGAAACGACCAGTTTGTATATGAGGTATGTGACAATGGTACGCCAAAAGCCTGCGATCAGGCAACAGTATATATCGGAATTGCTTCTGTTGATGATTTGCCAACTGCGGTAAATGACGTTAATGCAACAGATGAAGATGCTTCTGTAAATGGTGATGTCTCGGTTAATGATTTGCCAAGTATGGATGGCGGAAATGTATGGACCTTAGTGAAACAAGCTGGAAATGGAGATGTAGTGTTTAGTCCGAATGGAACTTATAGCTACACACCGGATGCCGACTTTAATGGAACTGATAAGTTTACTTACAAATTATGTGATATTGACGGTGATTGCTCTGAAGCAAATGTTACAATTACAGTTAAACCTGTTAACGACTTACCAGTTGCCGAAGATGATAAAATCAATATTTATTTAGATGGTGTATTAAATGAATGGGTTTCGGATAATGATTTGCAGAGTGGCGATGGTGGTAATACCTGGTCAATAGTAACTTCACCTGCAAACGGAACGATCATTTTTAATTCTGATGGATCTTATTCTTACACTCCAAATGAAAGTTTTGGTGGTGATGATACATTTACCTATCAGCTTTGTGATGCAAATGGTGATTGTGATCAGGCAATTGTGACCATTTCTGTTGAAGATGTGATTTTACCAAACCAAGTATTTACACCCAATAATGATGGACAAAATGATAAGTTTTACATTGACGGTATAGAATTATATCCAGGCAACAGATTAACCATTTATAACAGATGGGGAAATGTTGTTTACCAAAGGTCGGGTTATTTGAATGATTGGGATGGCTACTCAAATATGCAGAGAGTGGGAAGTAATTCGTTGCCTGTTGGAACTTATTTTTATGTACTCGATTACGGAAAGAATAAACATAAAACAGGGTACGTATATCTGGAGAGGTAATATTTAAAAATGATGAAACTGATGACTATATATAAAGATTTCGTTTTGAATAAAAGCATTCTAATTCTGTTTGTGCTTCTATTTGTTGGTTGGAAAGCTTCAGCCCAGCAAGATCCGATGTTCACCCAATATATGCATAATCCGGTGTCTATTAATCCGGCTTATGCAGGTAGCCGCGGGACTCTTAATTTTGTTGCCATGCACAGGCAGCAATGGGTTGGTATTGACGGGGCTCCCAAAACTCTGACACTTTCGGTAAACAGTCCGTTTCTGGGTTACAATGTGGGGATTGGACTAAGTCTGATTCACGATGAGATTGGACCAATTAAACAAACTGGCATTTATGCTGATTATTCCTATCATCTTAAAGTCACAACTAAAACAAAACTTGCTTTTGGATTAAAGGGTGGCATGAATATGTACGATGTCAACTTACTAAATCTGATAGGAGCTCAAAACGATGATCATCTAAGTCTTTACGGCGCGAGGAAGCTCTTTCTGCCCAACTTTGGTGTAGGAAGTTATTTGTATTCCAATCGGTTTTATGTCGGGTTTTCTATTCCGAAGATGCTTCAGAATAGCCTTTCTGACGATGAAAATACACTTAATTATGCCAATAAAGAAGAAAGGCACCTCTTTCTAACAGGAGGGGTTGTTCTGGATATTGCCGAGAATATAAAGTTTAAACCATCAACTACAATTCGTATAGTTAGTGGTTCTCCTGTTTCTGCAGAAGTTTCGGCGGCAATTTTATTGCACGATCGGTTATGGGTGGGAGGTATGTTCAGGCTTGGCGACTCAGTTGGCGCTCTGGTTAAGTTTGATTTAACCGATCAGCTGAGTCTTGGTTATTCATACGATTTAACCCAATCGGGCTTAAAACCATTCAATCAGGGAACCCACGAAGTCTTCGTTAGTTACGATGTTGCTTTCAAGAGCAAAAAGATTTTATCACCACGTTACTTCTAGAAACAATACTACATATGAAATCACCATACTTCAAAAAAATATCGATAACTCTAATTCTCTTTACTGCATGGATTCTATTGCCTGTATTTGTCGAAGCACAGTCAATACAGGAAAGAGAAGCAGACCGGTTATACGAGAATTTTGCTTACAGTAAAGCTGCTGAGGTTTATGAGAGATTATTACTGAATGAGAATGGTAATGAGAAATATATCAGACGTTTAGCGTATAGTTATAACAAGATGCTGAATTTTGAAAAGGCTCTGTTTTATTATTCAAAGCTGGTAAATCTAGATGTTTATGAGCGCGAAGATTTTTATGAATATGCTCAGCTGTTGCGCATAAACGGTAATGCCTCAGATTCAAAAACCTGGCTTGAGAAATACCTCATACGAGCTCCCGGAGATCAAAGGGCTAAAAAACAGCTTGAAAATTTAAATCTTCTTTTAGAACTGAAATCAAATTCAGGTAATATTTCTACCCGTAATCTGGAGGGGAACACCCGATTTACAGACATGTGCCCAACCTTCTATAAAGAAATGATTGTTTATTCTTCTTCAAAAGATAGTTTTTCTCTGATTCGGAATAATTATGAATGGAACGATCAGCCATTCCTTGACCTTTATGTGACTGAACCAGGAGAAAATCTAAATCTGAATGACGATCAACCATTTTCGAAGGAGTTAAATTCCAGATTTCATGAAGGACCGGTTAGCTTTTCTGCTGATTTTGGTACCATATATTTTACACGTAACAGCTTTATTAACGGAAAGATAAGCAAGACAGCCGAAGGGGTAAATAATCTGAAGATTTTTAAATCGGTATTTGATGGAGAAAAATGGGGAAAGGTTAGTAGTTTCCCGTTCAATAGCGACAACTATTCGGTTGGGCATCCGGCTTTGTCACCTGATAATAAAACCATCTATTTTGTATCCGACATGCCCGGAGGATTTGGTGAAACAGATATTTATAAGTCGGAATGGAAAAATGGTAATTGGAGCAAACCCATAAATTTGGGTGAAAGCATTAATACAAAGGGTAAAGAAATGTTTCCTTATATCGATAAAGACGGTATTTTATACTTTTCATCCAACGGTCAGCCTGGAATGGGTGGATTGGATATTTTTGCTGCTAAAGTTGAAGAAAATGGAGCTTTTTTGATCCTAAATCTGGGGGCGCCAATTAACTCGCAACACGATGATTTCGGCTATGTAATCAATAAAGCTTCCATGTCTGGCTATTTTACATCTAATCGCCCTGGAGGAAACGGTTCCGATGATATTTATTCTTTCTCAATCAGTAAAATTGATTTGAAAGTTATCTGTTACGACAATCAAACCAAAGAATTGATGCCCGGTGCCAAAATTGAACTACGTGGTACCGATGGCAAGACAGTCCAGTCAATGGTTGCTGATAAAAATGGAAGTGCCGAATTCAGTGTTAATCCCGGAGAAACGTATCAGCTATTTGGTGGTAAGAAGGATTATTTAGATGAAATAAGGCCAATAAAGATTGGTAATTCTGTTGTTGATTTTTCGCAGAAGGAAGATATTTATTTGAAACAAGGTTCCCAGTATTTGACAATTGAAATAATCGACAAGGAGTCTGGTTTGATCATTCCAAACGCATTGGTTGACATTTCGAAGGGTAAATATGATGAAGACGAATTAGAAGATAAAGATGGAATTATAAGAATGAAACTGAATGAAGATACCGATTATTCTTTTACTGCTACAGCTGAAGAGTATTTCGATAATGTAGCCTCATATACCAGTTCGGGTAAAGTACCCGGCGAATATTCGCTCACCATCGAATTGGATAAAATGTCGGTTGGAAAACAATTTACTCTTGATGATTTGTATTACGATTTGGATAAACACAACATCAGGCCAGATGCGGCACTTGTGTTAGATAAGTTGGTAAGTATTTTAAAAGATAACCCTGAAATAAGAATTGAAATTGGTTCACACACCGATTGTAGGGCGACTGCTGAATATAACGAAACACTATCTCAGAAACGTTCAGAGTCGGTTGTGGCTTATTTAATTAGTAAGGGAATTGCTCCAGGCCGATTGGAAGCCAGAGGATATGGCGAATCGCAATTGATTAATAAATGTGCCGATGGAATTCAATGTCCTGAAGCCGACCATCAGGCCAACCGTCGTACAGTAGTTGAGATTTTGAATAAAGATATTCGCAGGGCTAAGCGTGGTAGCAAGAATGTTTACTACTTCTAAACTTTCCAATCGTCTGTAAAAAGCAAAAGGCTTTCCGGGAAAATGGAAAGCCTTTTGCTTTTTACAGAATTTTGTCGATGATACTTTATAGAATTCCTGATATTTCTTCCAGGTAAAATACCTTGTCTGTTTCGCCTGTTAAGTTGTAAGCGAAAATAAGCTTTTCAATTAATCGCTTAATAATAATCCTGTCAGGACAAGGTTCTGCCAGTTTCTCCCTGTTATTTATGTCGTTTTTATGTTTGATGTAATCGATTTCTTTTGGTCCGATAATAGCTCCTTTATTCGATGGATTGATGAAAAATAAGAATGTAGGATTCAGCTCTTCGCCCTGTGCCAAAAGGGTTGCTTCTTTATCAAAAAAGCCAACTAACGGATTTTCATTAAAATCAATGTAATGTACTGGCAGATTTAATGAACGGGCAATTAATGTGTACAGAATGGTAATCGAAACCGGATTTCCTTTTTTCGTTTCCAATACACGGTTTATGTAACAAAGCTCTGGAGAATCCGGATTATTGCGGTCTATTTTAAACCGGAAATGATCGAAGAAGATATGATTGAGAATGGTTACTTTTTCAATTGACGTTAACGAATTTCTGAATTCGAGCCAGGTGTCTTTCCTTAATTTATCCAATTCAAGTTGAATCGGTTTCAGTTTTATTCCGGGATAGTGGTAACGCGAGATTAGAAAAAATCCGTCAAACAGATCAATGTTCTGCTGGTTGGCCCAGTCTCTGATTTTATTCTTTGTATCATGTAGTTGAATCTGCTGAATAATAAACTCAATTCGTTTTTGAACCAATTCATCAAGACTGGTTTCCCATATATGTTCCAAATGATCGACCAGCGAAATGTCTTCTTTTATGAGTTCCTCCTGAACAAGATTGAATACAGAATCATCCGGGTCGTCGAGCAAGGTAATCAGGGAATCAAGTCTGTTATCATTCATACTTTAAGGCATTAGCTGGTTAATCGGTCAAGTACTATCTTAATCAGTGTTTCCATCGATTGATGATAATTCGAGTTTGCTTCCTTTTTTAACCGGTTGGCAATAATCAGGCAAATGGTCAGTGCTTCGTGTCCGAGTAGTTTTGATAATCCGTAAATAGCCGAACACTCCATTTCGAAATTGGTTATTTTATGCCCTTCAAATTCGAAAGATTCAATTTTTTCATTCAAATCAGCATCGGCCAAAGGCAACCTAAGTACTCTTCCCTGAGGGCCATAGAATCCGGGAGCCGATATGGTTACTCCTTTAACGGTATCTGCTCGGTGTATTTTCGAAAGCAACTTGTCTGAACAATCGATCACGTAGGGCGATGTGAGTTGTTTTCCCCATCCGGTATGTTGTTTAAAGGCTTCCTCAAAAGGCAGGTCAGAAACCGAATTCCGGTTGGCATAATAATTAAGAAGTCCGTCAAACCCAATGGCTTTTTGCGAAATAACAAACGAATTTACATCCAGAAAAGGTTGCAATCCTCCTGAAGTTCCGATTCGTACAAAATTCAGTTTACGGTGACCTGCGTTGATTTCGCGGGTGGTCAGATTGATATTGGCTAAAGCATCCAATTCATTCACAACAATGTCGATATTATCGGTTCCTATGCCGGTTGAAACGATCGTGATACGTTGGTTGTTATAGGTTCCGGTTGTTGAAACAAATTCGCGGTTTTGTACCTGAAATTCGATATCAGTCAGTAATTTTCCGATCAGTTCAACTCTTCCGGGATCACCAACCAAAATAATATTGTCAGCCAGTTGTTCCGGTTTTAGGTGTAAATGAAAAATACTTCCATCAGCATTTATAATAAGTTCAGACGATTTGATCATTTTTAATTTTTTTGGACTGACTAATCTAGGTAAAATGAAGCTAAATGTCAATAATATGCTGCTAAAACATAAGGTTTACGGTCATTTAAGCCTATTAGACAGTAATGTTTACTGCATTAACGGTTATTGATCTTCGTTTCGTTCAATAATCTGCTAATATTTTATTCAAAGAACAGCTTGTCCTGATAATTGATGATCGGTGTTTATTACTTTTGTGAATCATGAGAAAAATCAAAAACATACACCTGACTGACGATCCTGATGTTTACCAGTGTTTCGGATGTTCGCCTTACAACGAATTCGGACTGCACCTTGAATTTTGGGAAGACGGCGACGAAGTAGTTTCGTTTTGGAATCCCCGACCCATTTTACAGAGTTATCCCAAGGTACTTCACGGAGGAATACAATCAACCTTATTGGATGAGATTGCTGGTTGGGTGGTTTACGTCAAATGCGGAACTGTTGGTGTAACTGCCGAGATGAAAGTCAGGTTTAAAAAACCATTGATGATTGATCAGGGTGAAATAACTATTCGGGCAAAGTTGATGGAACAAAATAAACGGATGGCCATAATTGAGTCCCGACTAATCAATTCTTCCGGAATTGTTTGTGCCAATGCCGAACTTCGGTTTTTTCTCTTATCAGAAACCGATGCCCGCGAAAAATATAATTATCCCGGGGTGGCTGCTTTTTTTGAAGAAGAATAGTTGGAAGACGGGAGACCGGAGATGAAAGTGTTTCTTCAGAATTGTGTGACGGATGGAGTGAAGTGTATCGTGGGAGTGTTTCATTCCGAAAATAAGTTGAATACCTAAATAATTGTATATGAAACAACTAATTTTTGCTCTTTCTTTTGCTTTGTTTTGCTTGTCAGGGTTTGCTCAGACTAAATTGATTCCAGCCAGTCACGAAGCGATTCGCTATGTTGGTCGTTTCGATTTTTCGAATCCGCAGGAAGTGCGCTACGACTGGTCTGGTGTGTACATTCAGTTCAGTTTCAGGGGAACCGAGTGTGCGCTTAAAATGAGCGATACCGGTCACAATTATTACAATGTTTTTATCGACGAACAGCCCTCTAAAACCTTTGAAGTTAAAAGCGATACAACTTTAGTTATTGCTTCCCGACTCGGAACTCAGGTTCATAAGATTCAGATTTATAAACGTACCGAAGGAAATCAGGGGACAGGTACGTTTAAAGGAGTTCTTATTTCTGACAATGGTGAAATGCTTCCCTGGAAAGAAGTCCCAACCCGAAAAATTGAATTTATTGGCAATTCGATTACCTGCGGTTATGGCACCGAAGGTCTTTCGAAAAATGAACGATGGAAACCATCAACCGAAAATAATTACCTGAGTTATGCACCCATTATGGCGCGGGCATTTAATGCCGATTACCACATTGTGGCTCATTCAGGAATGGGAGTAGTGCGTAATTACGGCTACAAGGAAAAAGTTTCGCCCAATGCTATGCCCGACCGCTTTAACCGGGTGTTCGACGAAAAGGAACAGCCACTTTGGAATTTCAGGCAATGGAAACCTGATGTGGTAGTTATTAATCTGGGAACCAACGATTTCAGCACTCAGCCATATCCTGATAAAGCTGTTTTTAAGGCTGGTTACGAAAAACTGATCAACGAAGTGCGTAAGCAATATGGCGATTTGCCGATTTTTTGTGTGGTTGGCCCCATGACGGATGAACCGTGCTATTCGTATGTAAAAGAGATGGTTGAAGATTTTAGGTCGGTTTACCAAAAAAAGAACGTTTACTTTGTGGGCATTCCAACTTACTTGATGAATCCTGAAAAAGATTTGGGATCGGATACTCATCCCAATTATAATGGGCAACGAAAAATGGCTGCACATGTTTTACCTGTAATTTCAAGCATTGTAGGATGGGATTATAAGGATACTGAGCTTTAATTGTATTCTTCACAAAGACAAAATTCATTCAGATGTTTCAATATTGGTTTTTTGAAGCTATTTTTGTTGATGTTGAAAAAACATATCACAAACAAACAATCACAATCAACTAAATTTTTAATCATGAGTTTAAAAACAAATGTAAAGAAGTCATTGACTTTCATTGCGCTGGCCGTATTTGTTGCCGGTGGAATTGTTTCGTGTACACCTCCAAAACCTGCAAAAGAAGTGGGTCTTCAGTTATGGTCGGTAAAAGACGACATGAAAACTGATGCCAAAGGTACCATCGAAAAAGTGGGTGCTATGGGTTACCAGTTTATTGAAGCCGCCGGTTATGGCGATGGTAAATTTTATGGTATTGAGCCTGCCGAATTTAAAACTTTGGTTGAAACCAATAAAATGACATTTTTTGCTTCTCATACCGGACAAGGGTTGCCAGATTCGACTAAATGGGCTGAAACAATGGCCTGGTGGGATACTTGTATTGCTGCACACAAAGCTGCCGGAGTTAGCTATATCGTTCAGCCATGGATGGGAAAAGAAGCTTATGCAAGCCTTGATACATTAAAACAATACTGTGATTATTTTAATGCAGTTGGCGAAAAATGTAATGCCGCCGGAATTCGTTTTGGTTACCACAATCACGATGGCGAATTTAAAGACCTGGAAGGCCAGATTATGTACGATTTTATGTTGCAAAATACAGATCCAGCCAAAGTAATGTTCGAAATGGATTTATTCTGGATTACCAAAGGTGGTAAAAATCCGGTGGATTATTTTAATGCTTATCCGGGTCGTTTCGAATTGTGGCATGTGAAAGACCAGGCAGAAGTTGGTGCCGGTCCTATGGATTTCAAACCAATTTTTGAAAATGCTGCAACATCAGGAATGAAAAAAATTATTGTAGAAGTTGAAGAATACAACTTTACTCCTATCGAAAGTGTACAAAAATCATTGGAATTCCTTCAGAATGCTGAATTCGTGAAATAAGAATTCTAGCTAACTAATTGAAAACGAAAGAGCAACTCTGCCATATAGGTAAAGTTGCTCTTTCTCTTTTATTCCGTTTAAAAGGAAATTGTATTTACCGTAGCCGAACCCGACAATGTAACTGTTTTCTTTAATGTTGCTCCTGAAGTTGAATAAGTTCCGCCCGTGTATAAACCATTGCCGGAGGTGCCTCCGGAATAGGATCCACCGGTATAAATGGAGTAGGAGATTCCTTTTGTTAAAGTTGGGGAGGAGAACAAAAACTTATAACCTCCGTTTTTAGATTTAAACGTCAGAACATCGGTTCCGCTTGCATTCTGAATGTGCAAAAACGAGCTCGATGATATTGCAGCCGAAGAAGAAATATACATATTGGCCTGCGTTGATGAAGAGCTCATAGCTTTGGTCATGTTCGAATTGGATCCCGCTCCGATAAATAATCCACCGGTCATTTTAAACGTGCCATTAAAGTCAACTGCTTCTTCAACTCCGCTTAGCGGCCCGTTGGCAATTGTAATTCCTCCTGAAATTTCAAGATTCCCGTTGCTGTCTATGGCATCGCCGTTGGTGGCGCTGGCAATTAACGTTCCGCCGGTCACGTAAAGGCAACTTCCGTCATTCGATTCTGTTCCTCCGGCTTTAGTACCCATTGTTGTATTTATTCCATCATTCGAAGCAATCAAGCTTAATGTGCCGCCATTCATGTAAATGTATTTACTTTCAACACCTTCGTATGATTTGCTGATGCTTGTTGAACCTCCATCAATTATGACTGATGTTTCAGAGTGAATGCCATCGTCGGTCGATGAAATGTTGGTCGTACCATTTTTAATGGTTATAGTGCCATCGCTTACCATCGTTTTCGGATGGTTGTAATCCGAGCCCGAAACCAGGAATTTTGCTCCGCTGGTAGTCAGGGTGAGGTTGGGCGAACTGCCTGCATTTCCAATGGTAATTGTTCCGTTAGCTTTCATTCCTTTTGCTCCCGATCCGGAGCTCGTATTAATTACGTCTCCGCCGGTAATACTGATGTTTCCGTCCGAATTCAGGCAAATGGCACTGTACGAATCGGTTACACCTGTTGCATTTTTGAACGTCGTTCCTGCTCCCGAAGTGGTTACATTCACTGTTCCTGAAGTGATGTTAATGTTTCCGGTGGCTGAAATTCCTTTTCCTCCGGCTCCCGATGATACAATGGCGATTTTACTTCCACTCACTTCAATTTCGGTATCAGCTTTAATCCCACTACTATATGCCGGATCAAATCCTGAACCTGATGTGACCAGTGCGACACCGCCCGAGTTGTTTATGGTGATATCGCCACCGCTGAACAGCATTTTTTGTGTGGCTTTGATTCCTTTTGATTGGTTGCCTCCCAGTGACAGGCTTATTGTTCCTCCTGAAATGGTAAGAGTACTGTCACAAACCAACCCTTTGGCATCTGCCGAATTATTTACCGATGTGAGATTTCCTCCTGTAACCAGTATATAACCGCTTTCGCATTCCACGCCGTCACCGGTTGATGTTACATTCAGCGTTCCGCCGCTCATTTTGAAATAGTCGTTGGCATGGATACCATCTTTAGTTGCGCCCGAAACTGTGATGTTCCCATTCATGATATGGATGTAGTCGTCGCTGCAAATGGCGTGTGCCGAATTACTTTTTACAGTCAGGCTGCCAGTTCCGCCAAAGTCAAGTTGCCCTTCACTAAAAAGGGTAGATTTCTGATCTTCTGTGGCCGTGCTATAAGTACTTCCATCAGCAAGAGTATTGCTTGTTCCGGCTTCAAGTGTAATGGTACATTTCTTTTCCGACTGAATATTCACTGCCGGACCGTCAGAATTGCTCAGGTTGACACCGTTCAGGTTCAGGTTAAATCTGGAACTGCTGTAAATCTTAAACATACCATTGGAGGTGGTCCCTTTTAGGCTGTAGTTAATTTCGGTGTTCAAAGAGGTGGAATTGACCGTCACATCAGCACCAATTACGGAAACTGAAACACCCTCGAAAGCCAGAGGATTGATAACTGAAGCAGACGTTCCGTTGTAAATTACTGATATAGTATTTGAGTTGGCACCAAACGAAATACTGTCCATTTCGGATACCGAATACTGTGCAAGATTAGTTCCTATTCTGAAATAAACCTTTGATCCATCGGTGTTGAAATACACACTGTCGGTTTGGGCAACCAAAGCGCCCAGTGATATTTTATCCGATTTATGGATGTACATTTTTTCCTGAGCAAACAATGCTACATTGAACATCAGGCCAAGCAAAAGCAGGAAGATGAGTCTCATCGCTTAATGAATTTTATGGCCTGATTATTTATTTTCAGGAGGTAAAAACCTCCGGGCAGATAGCTTACATCGATGGTTTTGCTGCCAGCATTCATTACAGTGGAGTTCAGTACAACTCCGTTTATCCTGTAAATTGATACCGTAAAATCAGTTTTGGGTGCATTTTGAATGTAGATGACATCACTTGCCGGATTAGGGTATATTTTTATTGTTTCGGTACCTGACAAATTTAGCTGATTGGTTCCGGTAGGCGGCAACTTGAACGAAAGTTTGCTGATGTTGGTCAGTGCATACGTTTCAACCGGACCACTGAGGTAATTCACCAAAAGATTGTTGTTCGAAAAAGTGAATCGTTTCACTGTTCCAAGCTCTTTGGTGGTAACTGTCCCGTCTTTAGCTTTCAGGAGCAGGCTTTGGGCTTGAATCCCCAGAGCCGCGGCCAATAAAAGGAAAACCAGAAAAGTAAATTTCTTCTGCATATATTTAATCGTCATTAATTGGTAAAATGCTAACTCAAAAACGATGTGTCTGGATTGATGATTCAAACCAAAAACAACATTAATCCGCGTGAGTTCTGTTTTACCCTAATTTTTTACAGAAGTTTTCAGTAATTGGTTATTATCGAATCGGACAAATTGCTGAGTTGTCGTTCAAATAAGAAGGGGTAGAGTGCACAAAATATACATTCTTTTTAATTACCGCTGAATGGATTACCTTAATTTGCTCTAAGAGTAAGCGGCAAAGTTATCTTTTCACCAATGAAGGGTTATTTCTTTTTCACTAAAAGCACATTGGCCACTTTCCTTTCCCCGGCATGATCCCATTTCCGGTTGTCGCAAGGAAAATTTACCACACCATTTTCGGGCTGATTGTTAATCCATAGCGTTGTCGATCCACCGCCATCCAGATTAATTGCTTCTTTGGCATTTAGCCACCTCGCCATATTCCGAAGTTCAAACAGGTTCATGCCTGCTGCATTTTCATTCCGCCCATCTACGGTAATTAGCAGAATTTTATTGGAAGTCGTCACTACTACTGCTGTTCTGGGGTGGCGGGTAATATTGAACGACGATGAATCGAGCGACTCGGGCAGCTGCCTGTAAATAAGGAGGGGTCCCGATACCATTATTTCTTTTTCTTTCAATTCCGTTTCCCAGTCAGCTTTGCCGTTCCATTTTTCAACCTTCAGTTTACCATTCGAGATTACCACCGCAGCCTTCTGGTGAAATGCTCTTTCCCAATTATTTAATTGATTAACCTGAACAACCTGTCCTGCTGATTTGATAAAATCTACAGATCCCCCTTTTTTAATGTCGAAAAAAGTTCCATTAACGGCAGCCAGCGCAGTTGCTTCTTTGCCAAATTCGCTGGTATGTTTCAGTACTTGTGTGTCGTAGCCGATGGTAATGCTGATTCTTTTATTTTTTTCGACTTCAAGAATGTTGATACTCTGATTGCTGTTAAACAGATTTCCTTTAAATAAAAACTGTTTCCAAACAATTCCTTTTGCAATTTTATGCGTTTGCCACCTGGTCGAAACAAGTACCAATGAATCGGTTTGAGCAA
>JFJP01005563.1_pt1 | contig 16556 bp, 14 predicted proteins | sample 431651 | NCBI WGS metagenome assembly JFJP01 (sample SAMN02602958, study PRJNA72255) | Microbial mat metagenome, whole genome shotgun sequencing project. | biome: fresh water; feature: sink hole; material: water; isolation source: purple microbial (photo- and chemosynthetic) mats found in... | reverse complement strand
CAATTGTTTGCCACGCTTGACACGACAACCCGGCAGCTTTTTTTGGCCGATATCGGGCGGACTGTCTCGTTGTCTGACACGGTAGGTTTTATCCGCGATTTGCCACACGGGTTGATTGAAGCCTTCCAGGCGACTTTGCAGGAGGCAGTCGAAGCCGATTTGTTGTTGCATGTGGTTGATTTTTCCAGTGAGCATCACGTACAACAAATCGCCCAGGTGCAGCAGGTGTTGTCCGAGATTGGTGCCGACACGATTCCGCAGGTGCTGGTTTTCAATAAGTGTGACCTGGTGCCAGCGATGGATCAGCCAGAGCGCATGCAAGACGACTATGATTTGGCCGGTGTCAGGACCCCCCGCATTTTTGTCAGTGCAGGTGCGGGACAAGGTTTGGACGCACTGCGTCAATTGCTCACTCAGCAGATCCGATCATTGGCGGCCTTGTCTGGCACCTTGCAATTCCCCGCAACGCATGAGGCCGCAAACTGATTCGGCACAATCCCTTCCTTACCTGTTGATGAGTTGACTAGATGAAGCTTCACTTACCCTATCCCAAACGGGGCCTACTGCCTCAGCGACTCAGAGGGATGTTCAATTTGAACGATCCCCGCTGGGGACGTTCTGACGACCCGCCGGCCGACGCCGGCGCGGGAGACAGACCATCCGGGCAGTCCAACGACTCCGGGCAGACACCGCCGCCATCAACGCCAGAGCGGCGTCCTCGTGCTGGTGCCAATCAAGGACCGCCGGATTTGGATGAGCTGTGGCGTGACTTCAACCGTAAGCTTGGTGGCTTGTTTGGCAATTCTTCCAAGGGCACTCGTCCCCAGTCATCGGGCGGTGGTGATTCGGGCTCGGGCGGGGGGGGATTTCAGCCCGACATGAAGAACGCTGGCATTGGCGCGGGCCTCATCGGCTTGGTGGCGCTGCTGATCTGGCTAGGGACAGGTTTTTTCATTGTGCAGGAAGGTCAACAGGCGGTCATCACGCAGTTTGGCAAATACCACTCGACGGTGGGTGCCGGCTTTAATTGGCGTCTGCCTTATCCGGTGCAGCGACACGAACTCGTCTTTGTGACTCAGATTCGCTCTGTTGACGTTGGACGCGATACCGTCATCAAGGCTACCGGCTTGCGTGAGTCGGCCATGTTGACCGAGGATGAGAACATTGTCGAGATCAAGTTCGCCGTGCAATACCGATTGAGTGACGCACGTGCCTTCCTGTTCGAAAGCAAGAACCCGGCCGATGCTGTGGTGCAAGCGGCTGAAACGGCTGTTCGGGAAGTGGTAGGCAAGATGCGCATGGACAGCGCACTGTCGGACGAGCGTGATCAGATTGCGCCGCGTGTGCGTGAACTGATGCAGAAAATCCTTGATCGCTACAAAGTCGGTATCGAGGTGGTAGGCATCAATTTGCAACAAGGAGGCGTGCGTCCACCTGAGCAAGTACAAGCCGCGTTTGACGATGTTCTGAAGGCTGGACAGGAACGGGAGCGTGCCAAGAACGAGGCACAAGCTTACGCCAACGATGTGATTCCCCGCGCAGTTGGTGCGGCATCGCGCTTGAAAGAAGAAGCCGACGCCTACAAGGCCCGAATCGTGGCGCAGGCACAAGGTGATGCACAGCGTTTCAAGTCGGTGTTGGCCGAGTACCAGAAGGCGCCTCAGGTCACGCGTGACCGGATGTACATCGACACCATGCAGCAAATTTATAGCAATGTGACCAAGGTCATGATTGATTCGCGCCAAGGCTCCAACTTGTTGTACATGCCTTTGGACAAGATCATTCAAATGACTGGTCAGATCAGTGACGCCACGGCGACCGTTCCGAATGCAGCATCAGCGGTGTTGCCTACTGCGCCAGTGGAAGCAGCGGCCGCTGACGCACGTACGCGTGACAGTACCCGCAGTCGCACCCGCGAAAATCGCTAGGAGATACGCATGAATCGACTCGGCTTTGTTTTTTCAAGTTTTCTGGTGTTGTTGGCACTGGCCAGCTCAACCCTTTTTGTGGTAGATCAGCGTCAGTTTGGTGTCGTTTTTGCCTTGGGTCAAATCAAAGAGGTGATCACCGAACCGGGACTCAACTTCAAGTTGCCGCCACCGTTTCAGAATGTGTCCTACATCGACAAGCGTTTGTTGACGCTGGACAGTACCGACAACGAACCCGTGCTGACTGCTGAGAAACAGCGCGTGGTGATCGACTGGTATGTACGCTGGCGGATTTCCGAGCCGACCGAGTACATCCGCAATGTTGGAACCAACGAAGCAGCTGGGGCTAGTCAGCTCAATCGGGTGGTGCGCAACGCGTTTCAGGAAGAAATCAACAAGCGCACTGTGAAGGAGTTGCTGTCTCTCAAGCGTGAAGCCCTGATGGAAGACGTTAAGGCCGAGGTGCTTGGGCAAGTGCGTGGTGCCAAGCCCTGGGGTGTGGATGTGATTGATGTACGCATCACGCGTGTTGATTATGTCGATGCCATTACCGAGTCGGTTTATCGGCGTATGGAGGCTGAACGCAAGCGTGTCGCCAATGAGCTGCGCTCCACCGGTGCCGCTGAGGGAGAAAAGATTCGCGCTGACGCTGACCGGCAGCGGGAGGTGACCGTGGCCAATGCCTACCGTGACGCGCAAAAAATCAAGGGTGAAGGCGACGGCGAAGCTGCCCGGGTCTATGCTGAAGCGTTTGGTCGCGACCCACAGTTCGCCCAGTTTTATCGCAGCCTGGACGCCTACAAGTCGAGCTTTTCCAAGAAGAGTGACGTGATGGTGCTGGACCCTGCCAGCTCCGATTTTTTCCGGACCTTGCGAGGTGCTGGCCCAGTGGGTGCGTCCGGCGCCAAAAAGTAGGCGGCCGCCTTGGATAGCAACAGCTTCTGGCTGGCAATGGGCCTGGTGTTGGTCGTTGAGGGCTTTATGCCGTTTGTCTCGCCCGCAACCTGGCGCAAGACTTTTTTGCAGATACTGCAACTGAGCGACGGTCAGTTGCGTTTCTTTGGTTTGGTCAGCCTGCTGATTGGTTTAATGCTGGTTTGGTGGTTGTCCTGATGGAGATTTGTCTGCTGTTCAGCAAGCGGTCGTTGCGGCGTCAGTTTCTGTGCGCCTGTCAGGGTTCTGCCCGGTAGAATCGCGCTTTTAACAGCCTCCTGAAACCACATGTCTGCTTGGGTCCTGCCGGATCACATTGCCGATGTTTTGCCGCTGGATGCGCGCCACATCGAAGAGTTGCGCCGTGATCTGCTGGATGCAGCTCGCAGTTACGGCTATGAGTTGGTGATCCCCCCACTGTTGGAGCACCTGGAGTCTCTGCTGACTGGGGCGGGGGGGGCACTTGATTTGCGCACCTTCAAATTGGTGGACCAATTGTCAGGACGTATGTTGGGCTTGCGCGCTGACAGTACGCCCCAAGTCGCTCGTATCGATGCCCACTTGCTCAATCGCAGTGGCGTGACCCGTTTGTGCTACTGCGGTCCAGTGGTTCACACGCGCCCCGATGCGCCCCACGCAACACGCGAGCCCCTGCAGTTTGGCGCCGAAATCTACGGCCATGGTGGGCTGGAGGCCGACTCGGAAGTGCTGGCTTTGGCGCTGGATTGTCTGGGTGTCGCCAAAGTGGGCAGCCCGCGGGTCGATTTGGCACATGCCCAACTGGTCAGTGCACTGTTGTCAGGACAAATCCTGCACCTTGACCGTCTTGATGCGCTGTATGCGGCATTGGCATGCAAAGACCGACCGTCTTTGCTGGGGTTGACGAAAGGCATGGCCGAGGGTGTGCGTCAGAGTTTGCTGGCGTTGATACAACTGTATGGTGACATCACTGTTCTAGATGAGGCAGAAAAAGTTCTCCAGCCCTTGCCTGGTGTGCGTTCGGCGCTACAAGATTTAAGAGAGCTGGCCGGACATCTGCAGTCGGTTGAGGTCAGTTTTGACTTGGCCGATCTGCATGGCTACACCTATTACACCGGTGCGCGTTTTTGCATTTATGCACCGACCGGTAGTGCTGCGCTGGTGCGTGGTGGTCGCTACGACGAGGTCGGCGCAGTGTTTGGACGCAAACGGCCAGCGGCGGGCTTCAGCCTGGATCTGAAAGCCTTGAGTGCCGCCGCTGCGCCCCGAACCCTGCAAGCGGCTATCCTTGCGCCTTGGTCAGATGATCAGGCACTCAGCGTGGCGGTGCAGGCCTTGCGCGCGCGCGGTGAAATTGTTGTTCGTGTGTTGCCGGGGCACGACAGCCAGTCTGATGAATTCAATTGCGACCGTGAACTCGTCTGGGTGGCTGGTCAATGGGTTGTGCAAGCCGTCTGAACTAACTTGAGTGAGCCGATATGACAGCAATCAAAGGTCGAAATGTAGTGGTGGTTGGCACCCAATGGGGTGATGAAGGCAAAGGCAAACTGGTTGACTGGCTGACAGAAAGCGCCCAGGGCGTGGTGCGATTTCAGGGTGGGCACAACGCCGGACATACCCTGGTGATCAACGGAGTAAAAACAGCCTTGCATTTGATACCCAGTGGCATTATGCGTCCCGGTGTTCGCTGTTACATCGGCAACGGTGTGGTGCTGTCTGCTGCCAAACTGTTGGAGGAAATGACGGGCCTGGAAAAAGTGGGTGTCGAGCTGCGGTCGCGCCTTCGCGTGAGCGAGGCCTGCCCGCTGATACTGCCATTTCACGCCGCGCTTGACGTTGCGCGTGAAGCAGCACGCGAACAAGGAGGCAGTGAGAAGATCGGCACCACCGGCCGTGGCATCGGCCCCGCCTACGAGGACAAGATTGCGCGCCGTGCACTGCGTGTGCAGGATTTGAAGTTTCCCGAGCGTTTTGCTAGCAAGTTGCAAGAACTTCTGCAACTGCACAACCATGTGCTGACCACCTATCTGAACTCAAGGAGTTTCGATTTTGGCCCCATGCTGGCGCCCTACATGAAAGACGGTGAAGTTCAGTTTGGGGCGGTGTATGAAGAGGCGATGCGCCATGCGCAGTGGCTCAAGCCAATGATGGCCGATGTTTCGCGCGAACTCAACGATGCCCATCTGAACGGAGAAAATCTGCTGTTTGAAGGGGCGCAGGGCACGCTGCTCGACATCGACCACGGCACTTATCCATTTGTGACTTCAAGCAACTGCGTGGCGGGCAACGCAGCCGCTGGCGCAGGTGTGGGGCCAGGCTTGCTGCACTATGTATTGGGCATTACCAAAGCGTACTGCACGCGGGTTGGTGGTGGTCCGTTCCCGACCGAGCTCGATTGGGAGGTGCCGGGGACGGCGGGTTACCACATGAGTACCGTGGGCGCTGAAAAAGGCGTGACCACCGGGCGTAGCCGACGCTGCGGCTGGTTTGATGCGGCGTTGCTGAAACGTTCGGCACAAGTCAATGGTCTGACCGGCTTGTGCATCACCAAGCTGGACGTGCTTGATGGCCTCAAGGAGCTAAAGCTGTGTACCGGCTACTTGCTTGACGGCGCCTTGACCGATATCCTGCCCATGGGCGCCGATGATATATCTCGTTGCCAGCCGGTGTACGAGACGATGGAGGGTTGGAGCGACAGCACCGTGGGCGTCACACAGTACGACAAACTGCCCACGGCCGCGCGTCTGTACTTGCAGCGTATCGAACAAGTCACGGGCGTGCCAATCCATGTGGTGTCAACCAGTCCGGATCGAGAGCACACCATCATGATGCGACACCCTTTCTTGGCTGATTAGTCAGCCCGGACGCCTGATTTCTGTCGCCATTTTCTGCAAACTGGTTCATATGAGCTTGCCTTGGACCATGAATCCCGCCTGAAATTCTAAGAAGAAATCAGCCTGCAGCCCTTTTCCCACTTGCGTCTCAAGATACTAATTCAGGAGCAATTTGATGTTGACAGAAGATGGCAAACACCTGTATGTGAGCTACGACGAATACAACAACCTGATTGAAAAACTGGCCATCAAGGTTTTTCAGTCGGGCTGGGAGTTTGACACCATCTTGTGCTTGGCGCGTGGTGGCATGCGTCCGGGCGACATTTTGTCCAGGGTGTTTGACAAGCCGCTGGCCATCATGTCCACCAGTTCCTACCGGTCTGAGGCAGGCACGGTCCAAGGAAAGCTCGATATCGCGCACTACATCACCACACCCAAAGGACAGATTGCCGGCCGCGTGCTGCTGGTGGACGACCTGGCGGACTCTGGGCATACGCTCAACAAAGTGATCGAAGAACTGAGGAACAACTACAAGCCGATCAGCGAATTGCGCAGTGCGGTGATCTGGACCAAGGCCATGTCAAGCTTCACGCCAGATTATTGTGTCGAGGTGTTGCCGACAAACCCCTGGATTCATCAACCGTTCGAAGGCTACGATGCCATGACACCGCAGCAGTTGATTCAGAAATGGAGCGTTTAGTCGAACGCCTGACCATGTCCGAGCCCATTACCCAACTGATCCACCATCCCTACTGTCCGCCGGGCGGCTTTGCAGCGCCGCAGCCGGGTGTGTTCAAGGCCTCGACGGTCTTTTTTCCGAGTGTGGCGGCGTTGCGCTCGTTTGAGTGGAAGGACAAGTCGGCTTACACCTACGGCTTGCACGGAACCCCCACAACCTATTTGCTTGAGGAACGCTTGGCAACGCTTGAAGGGGCGCGCCAATGCTTGCTCACCCCGAGTGGGTTGGCGGCGATCGCGGTGGTGTCGTTGGCCTTGCTCAGAGCTGGTGATGAGGTGCTGATCCCAGACAATGTGTATGGGCCAAGCAAGGCGCTGGCGCAGGCTGAATTGGCGCAGTGGGGCATTTCGCACCGTTTCTATGACGCCTTGAACCCCCACGACCTGGCTGACAAGATCACTGCACGTACACGGCTGGTTTGGCTTGAAGCGGCGGGTTCGGTGACATTGGAGTTTCCCGATTTGCCGCAGTTGGTGCGTGTATGCAGGACTGCGGGTGTTTATTGCGCGCTCGACAACACCTGGGGTGCGGGTCTGGCGTTTCACCCCTTCGATTTGCTGCCGGGCGCTGCCGAATCTTTGGGCGTTGACATCAGCATCCATGCCCTGACCAAGTATCCCAGCGGCGGCGGCGATATCTTGATGGGCAGCATCACCACCGTTGACGAGGCATTGCACAAGCAGATCAAGCTGTGCCACATGCGGATGGGTATCGGTGTGGCGGCCAACGATGTTGAAGCGGTGTTGCGCTCGCTGCCCAGCCTGCTGCTGCGTTATCAGGCACACGACGAGGCGACGCGCGTGCTGGCCCGCTGGAGCCTTACCCGAACCGAGTTTGCGCAGGTTTTGCATCCGGCGCTGCCCAGTTCTCCGGGTCACCGTCATTGGCAGTCGCTTTGTCAGGCAGGGCAGGGCAGGGCAGCGGGTTTGTTCAGCGTGATTCTCCGGGCTGACTACACCCTGGCACAGGTAGATGCTTTTTGTGATGCGCTCAAGTTGTTCAAGATCGGGTATAGCTGGGGCGGCCCCATCAGTCTCGTGGTTCCTTACAACCTGGAAGCGATGCGCCCGAGCTGGCCCACCCACCTTCGTCCCGGGCATTTGGTGCGGTTTTCGATTGGTCTGGAAGCCGTGGCCGACCTGCAACAGGATTTGCTGCAGGCGCTGCAGGTGCTGGCCGGGGGCCAACAGCTAGAATCCGGCCCTCAACACTGAAAGATGACATTGGCAACACCAAATTACGGCTACGAAAAACGCCAGAAAGAACTGGCGAAGAAAAAGAAAAAAGAGGAGAAGCTGAAAGAAAAGGCCCAACGCAAGGCCTCAGAAGGTGGCGCCGAATTGCCCGTGGCCGATTCCTCTTTGATTGATCAGAACACCGCACAATGATCGTGTGAGGTCGGATCGTCTGCAATCACCTCAAACAACCTGTTTTCGTTTCCCTCATGAGTTTGACGTGGGGGTTTTCGCTTCTGCGAGCAGTTGTTGTGCCAGCGCATGCAGGGTGGTGCGGCTGCGGTCTGGCAGTTCGATTTTCCTGGCGCTGGAAAAATGGCTGAAGTTACGTTGCATCGAGGCATGATAGGCCGGGTCGTAGTGTTCCAGCAGTAGCCCGCACACGACGGGCAACAAGTCGCCTGCGCGCACCTGGGCCTGCCATTGGCTGATCCGGTTGCGCCCCCGCAGCGCGGTTAATGTTTCAAGGCGATCACAAAATTGAGAGCCGTCCCGTACCAGCCAATCGTAGTCTTCGAGCAACAGCGCCACCCGTTCCTGATCAGGCAAATGCAAATCCAGGCAGGGGCTTGCCCGCATGGCCTGCAACAGTTCAGTCGGCACCGTGACGTTGCCAACTTTTTTGCTTTCGCTTTCAACATAAACCGGTTGCTGCGGATCGAACTGGCGCACTGCGTCCCAGATCAGAGTGTCAAAGCGCTTTTGGCTCGGTTGTGCCTGCCCGGGAAGAGCCCCCAGCACTGAACTGCGATGTTGCGCCAACTGTTCCAGATCCAGTACCTGGGCGCCAACTTGCGCGAGGGCTTGCAGCAAGCGCGTCTTGCCGGAGCCGGTGGGGCCGCATATCACGCGCCAGTTCAAACGGCCCACCAGGGGCCCCATGTGTGCCAGCATGGCCGCACGAAAGGCTTTATAACCACCTTCAATCACGCTGACCCGAAACCCGATCTGACTCAAAATGAGTGACAACGCCCCACTACGCTGACCACCGCGCCAGCAATAGGTCAGCGGGCGCCAGTCTTTGGCTTGCTGCAACACATGACGTTCAACATGGTCGGCAATGTTTCGCGCTGCCAGTATGGCTCCCCGTTTGCGCGCTTCGAACGGATTGATCTGGGCGTACATGGTGCCGATTTGTTGCCGCTGTACATCATCAAGTGTGGGCCAATTCACCGCCCCTGGAAGATGATCAAGCGCAAATTCGCTCTCGCTTCGCGCGTCGATTCGTGCGTCAAATTGGTCCAGCAAGGTCAATGCATCGTGTGCTGCGATAGGGTTCAGGCTCATTGCAGCAAATCCTTCAGTGCTGGCCAAACGTTGGCCAGAATTTGTGGCTGTGCCGCTTCGTTCGGATGGATGCGGTCAGCCTGGAACCAGCGCTGGCTGTCCGGCACGTCGGCGATACCTGTCAAAAAAAACGGCACCAGCTCCGCCTGGGTCGCGGTTGCCACCTGAACAAACATCTGTGCAAAACGCTGGTTGTAGTCACGCCCGTAGTTGGGCGGCACCTGAATGCCCAACAACAGCACTCGGGCGCCGCTGGCCTTGGCCAGGCGCGACATCACCGTCAGGTTGTCGCGCGTCATGTCCAGTGGCAGACCGCGCAGCGCGTCGTTGGCACCGAGCTCGATTACGACCACACGGGGTTGATGTTGCTGTAGCAACGCCGGCAGTCGCGAGCGTCCGCCGGAGCTGGTGTCGCCGCTGATACTGGCATTGACCACCTGCGTCTGCTTGCGAGCCTGGCGCAGCTTCTGCTGCGCCAAGGCAACCCAGCCGCTGCCACGCCGCAAGCCGTATTCGGCGCTGAGTGAGTCACCCAGGACCAGCACGCTGCTGCGCACTGCCCCCGAAGCCGATGCGCTAATCCCTGTCCAAGCCAGTACAAGCGGGGTCACGATACAGTTGCGGCGGTTCAATAACAAAGCTGGCGCAGAAAAATCCATGTCTGATTGCATCATTTCAGTAGAACATGTGTCAAAAACAGTTACCGACTCGGGCGGCGCTCTGGACATTTTGCGCGAGATTGACTTGCGCGTGTTCCGGCAGGAGACGATCGCCATTGTCGGTGCATCGGGTTCGGGCAAGAGCACCCTGCTGTCCATCATTGCCGGACTCGATACCCCCAGCCAGGGCACTGTGCGCTTGGTCGGGCAGGACATGTTTGCCCTGAATGAAGATCAGCGCGCTGCTTTGCGTGCGCGTGAGTTGGGGTTTGTGTTTCAAAGCTTTCAGTTGTTGGGCAATCTCACGGCCCTGGAAAACGTGATGTTGCCACTGGAACTGGCTGGACGGCGCGATGCCCGGCGCCAGGCCAGTGCCATGCTGGAGCGTGTCGGTCTGTCGCAGCGGCTTGGGCATTACCCCAAGTTGCTGTCTGGCGGCGAACAACAGCGGGTGGCGCTGGCGCGCGCCTTTGTCGTTCAGCCAGCGGTGTTGTTGGCCGATGAGCCCACTGGCAGCCTGGACTTTGCTACCGGAGAGTCGGTGATGGCCTTGATGCTCGCACTGAATCGGGAGCAGGGCACAACGCTGGTCCTGGTGACCCACGACAGCGCCCTGGCTCAGCGTTGCCAGCGGCGCATTACGATCGACGCCGGCCGCATCAGCTTGGCGCTGGATGATGTTGTGCAATCGTGACGCATACGTCTTCAAATGCAGCCTGAAGGGTGGTGAACTGGGCTGCCACTTCGGGCCAGTCCAATTCTGCGCTGGCAGTTTCCAGATGACCCGTGACGTCTGCCATCCGCTCGATGCCGATATTGCCGCAGGAGCCTTTCAACTCGTGTGCCAGGGCGTGAATCGACTGCGCATCCTCCTCTTCAATGGCTGCGCCAATTCTCTGCAGCAATTGGGCCGACGATGACTGAAACAACGCCAACAGACGCGCCAGCACCTGTGGGTCATCACCGAAATAGTCATCTAACAGGCCAAAGTCGATCACCGTCGAATTGTCCGACCTTGTGGGCGTGGGCAGGTTCGAGTTGGTTGACGTGGCATCGGTCACGGCCGATGACAGCGCGGGCTTTCCAGCCCATTTGTTCAGCGCAGCGCTCAGCTCTGCAGGCTTGATGGGCTTGCTCAGGTAGTCGTCCATGCCGGCTGCCAGACAACGTTGGCGGTCACCTTGCATGGCGTTGGCAGTCATGGCAATGATGGGAACGGGCGCTTGGTCTGAAGCCTGTGCTGCCCGGATGGCGGCAGTGGCTTCAAAACCATCCATCACCGGCATCTGGCAGTCCATCAGGATGGCTGCATACGGTTTGAGTGCCTGGGCGGCCAGCACCGCTTGCAGCGCTTGCTGACCGTTGTCCACGATGTGCAACTCGTACCCCAGCTTGCTGACCTGCAACTGTGCCACTTTCTGGTTCACCAGATTGTCTTCGGCCAGCAAAATCAACCGGCGCTCTGTCACGCGGTGGGTCGCGTCGAGATCAGTTGACACGACCTCCTGGTCAGCCAATGAAGGCTGCCAGGCTTCGGGCTCCAAGGCGTGCTCAAGCAGGCTGTTGAACAATTGGGACTGTCGGATTGGCTTGGTCAGGCAGGCGGCGTAGCCGGCATCCAATGCCTTGACGCACAGCTCACGCTGGTCAAGATGGGCACTGAGCATGACCATGCGCAAACTGTCAAAACGTTGATCGGCCCGCAATTGACGCGCCAGCTCAATGCCGTCCATGCCGGGCATGACATAGTCAATCAAGGCAATGTCATACGGTGCTTGCAGTTCCAATGCATCCTGCAGCAGCTTGAGCGCTTCAAGCGCATTGCTGGCGCCATCGCTAAACATCTCCCAGGAACTCAGGTAGCGGTGAATGACCCGGCGGTCGTTGGAGTGGTCGTCCACCACCAACACACGTTTGCCAGCCAGGCTGCCCACTGGCCGGGCTTCGACGGTCACAGACCCCGAACTGATCGGGGCGGGCAGCAGCGGCAGGGTGAACCAGAAGGTGGAGCCGCGGCCTAAATCGCTGTGTATGCCGACTTGCCCGCCCATGAGTTCCACCAACCGTTTGCAAATGGCCAAACCCAAACCAGTTCCACCATACTTGCGTGTGGTTGAACTGTCGGCTTGGGTAAACGACTGAAACAGCTTGGTCTGTGTCGCCTTGGAGATCCCGATGCCGGTATCGACAACCTCAAAGCGGATCATTGCCTCGCCGCTGGCCTCGTCTTGCATCGCGCTGACTTCGACGCCGCCCGTTTCGGTGAACTTGATGCCATTGCCGATCATGTTCAACAGAACCTGGCGCAGCCGGGTTGGGTCACCCATCAGGCGCGGCGGCAGCGCTGGATCGACAAAACTAGAGAGTGTCAATTTTTTCTCACGCGCCTTGGCCCCCAGCAGTTCCACGGTCCCTTCCACCACATGCGAAGCCGAAAAATCGGTGATCTCAACTTCGAGCTTGCCCGCTTCGATTTTTGAAAAATCAAGAATGTCATTGATGATGACCAGCAGCGCGTGCGCCGAGTCACGCACGATGCCGGTGAAGTCGCGCTGTTCCTCATTCAATGGCGTATCCAGCAGCAAGTCGGTCATGCCGATGATGCCGTTCATGGGTGTGCGAATCTCGTGACTCATGGTTGAGAGAAATTCGGACTTCAGGCGTGAATTTTCCAACGCCTGGTCGCGTGCCTCACGCAAGGCCAATTCCGCCTGTTTTCGCAAATCGATGTCATTGAGCAGCCCGATGTAATGGCTAGCCCGTCCCTGTTCTGTGTGCACTGGTGACAAATGCAACTCACCCAAAAACAGACTGTCGTCCCTGCGTCGGTACTGCATCTCCAGGGTCAGACTGGCACCATCCGTCATGGCCTGGTGGATCTGATGAATCTTGTATGGATCGGTCTGCTGCGCATAAAACGCGTTCGATCGCATGCCGACGGCTTCACCCGCCGAGTAGCCGGTGATCCGGCTGAAGCCAGCATTGACGTAATGGATCAATGCGCCTTGCGGGTGCGCTTGGGCATCCATGATGACGATGGCCTGATTGGTCTCTTGAATGGCGGACTCAATCAGTTTGAGTTGCGTACGCGTTTGTACATCTTCGGTGATGTCGCGCTTGATGGCAACAAAGTGGGCAATATCGTCGTGTTCGATGATGGGGGTCACCGTCATCTGCTCGGTATAGATGCTGCCGTCCTTGCGCCGGTTGTTCAACTCACCTTCCCACGAACGTCCGGCGAGCAGCGTTTGCCACATGCCGGCGTAAAACTCTGCATCCTGCAGGCCCGAATTGAGGATGCTGGTCGGGCGGCCGATGACCTCCTGCGCGCTGAATCCGGTGGTTTCACAGAACGCCGGGTTGACATACTCAATCAAGCCGGCACGGTTGGTGATCAGGATCATGTTGGCGGCCGCATTCAGGGCTGCCTGCTGCAGGCGAATGCGCGCCTCGCTTTCCAGACGGTCGGTAATGTCGTGGAAAGACAATAGCGAGCCGACCACTTGCCCCTTGAGCAACAGCGGCTTGGAACGAAACGATACCGGGATAAAGTGCCCGTCGCGATGGATAAAGTGGTCTTCTCCGTCCAGCGTGACCCCGCGCTGCAGCACCGCGATCAGGGGGCAGTCTTGTTCCGGAAACGGGCTGCCATCCGGGCGGCTGTGGTGCAGCATGGCATGGGAGTGTCGCCCGACCAGATCGGCAGCGTGCAAGCCGGTAATACGCTCAGCGGCGGCGTTGACATAGGTGATGGTGCCGTCCAGATCGGTGGCGTAAACGCCGTCACTGAGGGTGTCAAGGATGGTGGCGTTTTGTTCGCGCTGGCTCTCGGTCTCGTCGCGCGCTCGACGTGTGTCTTGCAAGGCTGCAGTCAGCCGACGCATGAACACCACGGCCAGCGCGGCACCCAGCAGCACCACCAGCGAGATCAGCCCGGTTTCGATACTCTGCAGGCGCTGGCTTTGACTGGACAACTCAGCTTCCAGCAGGCGCAGGCGTTGGTCGCCTTCGACAAACAAGCGGTTGGCATTTTCATTGATGCGCTCAAATTGCGGCGGAATCTGCTTGAGCTGGATGACCACCTCTTCTTCCGCCGCCAAGAACGCATTTCCGTCTTCCCGCTCCAACGTGTCCCAACGCTTGCTCAGTAAGGCTTCCAGGCGCCGGGCACGATCGCGAATCTGGCCAATCTGAGGCTCGATCTCGATCAGTTCCATCACCAGGCTGCCATCCGGGCCAGGAGAATAAGTGGCTGACCGCGAAATCTCGTTGGCGCCCTCCAGGTTCAGCAACATTTCGCGGCGACTGGTGCCACCACTTTTCAGCACGTTCAGGTCGTGCTGCAATTTTTGCAGGTGCGTCTCGATTTCCGTATTGATGCGGGTAAAGCCAGCCACATTTTGTGTGACGGCCATGCGGTAAATGTCTTTTTCGATCTCCCGCACCCCGCGCACAATCTCCTCCCCGACAAACAGGCGTGCGCGCTCGTTGTCGCCACGCTGTTTGATTTGCACCTCCAACTGGCCAAAATACCAGCGCAGTCCAAACACCAGCGTGACGCAAAGCAGTGAGATACCGATCAACCAACGGACCGAGCCATCGACCGACTCGGTGTGGATTGCGGTCCGAACGGGTGTGACGTCGGAGCGCTTCATCCGGATGTCAGGGCAAGTGAGTCAAGAGCCGTCGCAAGGGCCTCAGCGGCTAGGCATACTCTTGTTGTCGAGAAAGCCGTGCGCCCGGAAAATGGCCTGTCCTTCTTCGCTGGCGGCAAGTTTCATGAACTTGCGGGCCAACTCGGGGTTCTTGCTGCTCTTGAGCAGGTTCAGCAGCAAAGCCTGCGGCTTGGCGACTTTGGTGCTTAGGTCAAGCACATCGAGCTTGCTGGCGTTGTCACCGGCAAACACCGAGGCGCGCCAACTCATGCTCAGGTCTGCCTCGCCCTTGCGCATCGCATTGATCAGACTGCGTGAGTCAGGCGACAAAAATGCGGCGGCCTTGACCACCTTTGGATAAATGCCGAGGCTATCCAGCACGGCCTTGGAGCCCTGGCCCACGCTGCCCGACTCGGCGTTACCCAGGATCACGATCAAATCCTTGCGCAACAGCTCCTGGGGATCTGGCTTGACCTGTTTGGGGTTGCCTTTTTGCACCACCAAGGCCATCTGGTTGTAACCCACGTTGACAAACTCACCCAGCAAGCCTTCGCCCAGGTGCAAGTCGCGGTAGGAGGGTTCGCCCGGCAGATACCAGTCCCCAACGCCGCTCTTTTTTGCCGACTGATACAGGTCTTCTGAACCGCCCTGTGACACCACCACCTTCACGCCCTCGCGTTTGGTGAAGATACGGGTGATCTCGGTCATCGGTTTGACCATGGTGATGCCGCAGTACAACAGCATTTCGCCGTCCGTACCTTGCGCCTGAACCGGTGTGGTTGACACCAGACAGGCCAGTAATGCAGTGAGAAAAATTCTGAACATGATGCTTGCTCCTTAAAAAAACGATGTTAGATCAAACCCAGGCCACCCAATAGCGCACCGCACCCCAAGAGCCAGAGTAAATGGACCCGGGTGCGCCAAACCAGTATGGTACTGAACAGTGTCAGCAACCACATCGGCCATGCTGACGCCGTGGACGGTGTCTGGTTGGCCGACAGAATCCAGCCGGTGGCAACCAATAGCCCAATCACGATCGGTGCCATGCCTTGCTTGAAGGCGCGCACCGCTCGCCGCTCGCGGTTGCGATGTGCCCAGCGCGATGCAGCCAGCGTCAGGCAGGTGCTGGGCAACAAGATGCCTGTCATGGCCAGCGCCAGCCCGAGCATGGCACTCAGCCAGGGTGTCCACATGCCTGCGGTGTTGGCGCTGAGATTCAGCCCGACGTTCCAGCCCAGCAAAGCCACAAACAGAATGTTGGGGCCGGGCGCTGCCTGCGCCAGCGCAATGCTCGCGTTGAACTGAGCCTCGTGCAGCCATTCTTGCTGCAGCACCAGTGTGCGGTGCATTTCTGGCACGGTCGAGATGGCCCCGCCCACAGACAGCAGCGACAGCGACGCGAAATGCAGCAGCAGCGTCCAGCCGTTGACGTCCAGCAAGGGCAGATTCATGCTGCACCTGTCCCCTCTTTGCCTAGCAGCCGGTAGGCCCACAGCGCGCCCAGACCTCCCAGGCCCAGCAAGACCCATATCAAGCGCACCCGCAGCAGTGCGATAGCTACAAAGGTTATAGCTATCAGCGCATACTGCGCCTTGGCTGCAAGCACATTTTGCTTCAAGGCCGGGAGCAGCTTCAAGCCTGTGGCTGCGATCAGTCCGGCGGCGACGGCGCTCAGGCCGCGCAAAGCTCCTTGCATTTCGGGCTGGTCTGCCACCCCGGCCAGCGCCACGGCCAAGCCCAGCACGATCAGGGTTGGAAATGCCAACATGCCGGCCAGCGCCACCAGCGCGCCCCGCAAACCAAAATACCTGTCGCCAATCATCATCGACAGATTGACCACATTCGGGCCGGGCAGTACCTGTGCGACCGCCCAGTCTTCCATGAACTGCTCGCGGCTCAGCCAGCCCTTTTTCTCAACCAGTTCACGCTGAACCACCGCCAGCACGCCGCCAAAACCTTGCAGTGCCAGCCCGGTAAAGGCCCAAAACAACTGCCCCAAGGTGCGTGGGTGCTGCGCTGCGCCCTGGCCGGACGTTGTTGCCGCTCGGCGCTGGGCCGCCTGGGGAGCGTTGGCATCGGCGTCGAGCTGTGCCACCAACCAGGCAATGACCTGCGGGTGCAACAGCATTTGCAGATGACCGACGCCGGCAAATGCGGTGGACTGTGCACCAGCCAGAAGCTGCTGATGTTGCGGGTACACGATGTTGTCATGCTGGCTCCAGGCCAGGTGCATCAAGGCACGAACCGGTGGGGGTTCGTCACCCTGCAGGGCTGTGACCCAGGCGCTGTGCCAGACCATCTGCGCCC
>JFJP01005560.1_pt1 | contig 16556 bp, 12 predicted proteins | sample 431651 | NCBI WGS metagenome assembly JFJP01 (sample SAMN02602958, study PRJNA72255) | Microbial mat metagenome, whole genome shotgun sequencing project. | biome: fresh water; feature: sink hole; material: water; isolation source: purple microbial (photo- and chemosynthetic) mats found in... | reverse complement strand
CGCGCCTGAGGATTTCAGGAAAACCGCAAGTATAGCGGCAATATATAGTCGGCTTGTCCGCTGCACTCAACTTTTTTGCAATTCTGCGCCACGATAATTAACGTTTACGTCAACGTCAGTCAACAGATCAGGAGATCACTATGGACATCGCAGGAAAAGTTTTTATCGTCACTGGTGGCGCTTCAGGCTTGGGCGAAGGCACAGCACGCATGCTGGCGGCGCAGGGTGGCACGGTGGTGATTGCGGACATGCAGACCGACAAAGGCGAAGCCATTGCCCGCGAAATGGGTGGTGCCTTTGTGAAATGTGATGTCAGCGTGGAAGCCGATGCACAGGCTGTCGTCGCCAAGGCCACCCAATTGGGCAAGCTGATGGGTTTGGTCAATTGCGCCGGCATCGCTCCGGCTGAAAAAACGGTGGGCAAAGGCGGCCCCCACTCGCTGGCCGTCTTCAGCAAATGCATCACGGTGAACCTGATCGGCAGCTTCAACATGATCCGCCTGTGTGCCGATGCCATGAGCAAAAACGAACCCGAAGCCACCGGCGAACGCGGCGTGCTGATCTCCACCGCCTCGGTGGCTGCCTACGACGGTCAAATGGGGCAAGCCGCCTACAGCGCATCCAAAGGCGGCATTGTGGGCATGACCCTGCCGATTGCCCGGGATTTGGCGCGCAATGGCATTCGCAACATGACCATCGCGCCCGGCATTTTTGGCACACCCATGATGTTCAGCTTTCCCCAAGAGGTGCAAGACACCTTGGCGGCCAGTGTGCCCTTCCCCTCCCGTTTGGGCACGCCGCAGGACTACGCCAAGCTGGCCCAACACATTTTCGAAAACGACATGCTTAACGGCGAGGTGATTCGCCTGGATGGTGCGATTCGGCTGGCACCGCGCTAGGCCACCACTGGCAAGGTCAGGCGCGCGTTGCCGGTTTCTACAATCGCGCCATGTCCATCCCCCAGACCTTTGTTCAGGAACTGCTCGCTCGAGCCGACGTGGTTGAAATCGTCGGTCGCTATGTGCAGCTCAAAAAGGGGGGCGCCAATTTCATGGGCTTATGCCCGTTTCATGGCGAAAAGTCTCCGTCGTTTTCCGTTAGCCCCACCAAACAGTTTTATCACTGCTTTGGCTGTGGCAAAACCGGTAACGCCATTGGCTTTTTGATGGAACACGCCGGCATGACATTTGTCGAGGCCGTGCAAGATTTGGCACAGCAGTTCGGTATGCAAGTGCCTGAAGACGACGCCAGCCCGCAAGATCGCGCTCGTGCCGCCCAACAGCGGCAGAAACAAACAACCCTGAGCGAAGTGCTTGAAAAGGCCTGTCTGGCCTATCAGAAGCAGCTGAAAACATCCCCAAAGGCGGTTTCCTATTTCAAAGGCCGAGGCCTGTCAGGCCAGGTGGCCAAGCAATTTGGCCTGGGCTATGCCCCTGAAGGCTGGCGTAGCCTGGCCAGTGTGTTCCCGGCCTATGACGACCCGTTGCTGGTGGAAAGCGGCCTGGTCATCTTGAATGAAGAAGACGGTGCCGAGGCCAAACGCTACGACCGGTTCCGTGACCGCGTCATGTTCCCCATTCGCAACATCAAAGGGGAATGCATTGGGTTTGGCGGGCGTGTGCTGGGCGACGACAAACCCAAGTACCTCAACTCGCCTGAGACTCCGGTATTCAGCAAAGGTCGCGAGTTGTATGGCCTATTTGAAGCCAGAAATGCACTGAGGGAACACGGCTACGTCCTGGTGACCGAGGGCTACATGGATGTCGTCGCCTTGGCGCAGCTGGGCTTTCCCAATGCGGTGGCCACCTTGGGCACGGCTTGCACCGCGGACCATGTGCACAAATTGTTTCGCTTCACCGATTCGGTAGTTTTCAGTTTTGATGGCGACAGCGCTGGCCGGCGCGCCGCGCGCAAGGCACTGGACGCCGCCCTGCCCCTGGCCACCGATGTACGCAGTGTCAAGTTTTTGTTTTTGCCGCCCGAACACGACCCCGACAGCTTCATCCGCGCCCACGGCAAGGAAGCCTTTGCCCGCTTTGTGGCCGAATCTGTGCCCCTGAGCCGTTTTTTGCTGGACGCCGCGCGTGAGGGTTGCGACCTGCACACGGCTGAAGGCCGCGCCCACCTGGCCAGCAACGCCAAGCCCTTGTGGGAACTGATGCCGCCGGGCGCCCTGAAGCAGCAATTACTCACCGAAATTGCCGACCTGGTTCAACTGTCAGCGCGTGAATTGATGGACGTTTGGCATCCAGAACTCATCAAAACACCGCGAAAACGTTCTGAAAACTATCAAAAAGAGAGTGCACTGCGCAACAACAACGAGGGCTACAGCCCTAAATCGCGTCAATCCAAGGGCGCGCCACGCGCGTTGGCGTCGAGCCGGTTGCCGGCCAGCCGGGCCGACCATGCCGTCCGCATTTTGCTTGACAATATGGCCGCACTGGAGGGCCTGTCAGCTGAAGACCACGGCCTGCTGTGCGCCCTGGAGGCGCCGCATGGCCCCCTTTTCGTCTGGCTGGAAGCGCAGTACCACGAGCATGGCGCCCAACCCTGGGTCGCGTTGAAAGAAGGTTTGCAAGGGCATGACAGCGAGGCCTTTGCCCTCAAACTCATGTCAGGCCACGAGTTGGGTGTGGCCGACGATGCCCAGGAAGCCACCAATGAGCTGCGCCACCTGCTCAACCGCATGCTCATTGAGCAACTGAAAGCCGACGAAACCCTGGCCATCGAAACCGCCAAGACGAACCCACAGGCACTGCAGCGCTACCGCGAGCTGCAAGCCCGCCGGCGTGTGCTTGAGTCAGCGGCTTGATCGCCAAGTTTGGCGGATGGCCCCTTCGCCCCATGGATATACCGGTCACCATCACGTTCACTCTTGACAAATAGGTATAATCCGCCTTTTCGTTCAGGCAAGCGCGACAGCAGCACCTCCGGGCCCGGCTCAACGATGCACACAAAAGCATCTGGCCAACCTACCGCAAGGACTGCACACCAAATGTTCGCCCACACGTCTTGCCAGACAAACCCGGTCTCTCTCGCTTCGTTTTTCATCACGCTGGTCTCTCTGCAGCGCCCCACAACATCTGTTTTTGTCGTTTTGAGGTTTCAACATGCCTGCTTCCAAGTCCAAAAGCCCTGCCGCGCCTGAAGCAAAGGCCAGCGCTGTCAAAAAAGCCACCCATCCCATCGAACCGAAAGCCCCCGCCGTGCCCGCATCCAAATCCAAAGTCAAACCTGCTGCTGAAGAAAAGAAACTGGCCGCACCCACCGACACGGTTGAAAAGAAGAAGCCCGCCAAAGTGGCCAAGCCAGCATTGGAAGAAGAGTCAGCCAAGGCCAGCACCGGTGCCAAGCGCGGGCGCAAGCCCAAGGCCGGGAAAGAAGCAGCTGAGGTCGATGACATGGACATGTCTGACATTGAAGACGATTTGGTCGGCGAGCCCGAGCCGACTGACTCTGCAGCGGGCACCCCTACTGACGCCACCGCCGAAAAGGTCAAGCCGCTGCGCATGAAAATCAGCAAGGCCAAAGAACGCGCGCTGATGAAAGAGTTTGGCCTGGACGAGACCGTGCTGTCTGAAGAAGACCTGGCTAAACGCCGTCTGCGCCTGAAGGCCCTGATCAAACTCGGCAAGACCCGTGGCTACCTGACGCACGGCGAAATCTCTGACCACCTGCCCGACAAGCTGGTGGACGCTGAAACCATGGAAGTGGTGATCTCCATGCTCAACGACATGGGTGTGGCTGTTTACGAACACACACCCGATGCCGAAACCCTGCTGCTCAACAACAACGGCCCCACCGCAGCCACCGAAGAAGAGGCCGAGGAAGAAGCCGAAGCCGCTCTCTCCACAGTGGACAGTGAATTTGGCCGCACCACCGACCCGGTACGCATGTACATGCGCGAAATGGGCACGGTCGAGTTGCTGACACGTGAAGGCGAAATCGAGATCGCCAAGCGCATCGAAGGTGGCCTGATGGCCATGATGGAAGCCATTTCAGCCTCCCCCGCCACCATTGACGTCATCTTGCAGCTCGGTGAAGACATTCGCAGTGACAAGGTGGTCATCACCACCATCGTCGACGGCTTTACCAACCCCAACGAAGCCGACGACTACGTGGCCGAAGAAGACTTTGACGAGTTCGATGCCGACGACGATGACGACGGCAAGGGTGGCTCCAAGGCGCTGACCAAAAAGCTCGAAGAGTTGAAGAAGGAGGCCATGAGCCGCTTCGACCGCATGCGCGAATACTTTGAGAAGATTCACGCCGTCTATGACAAAGAAGGTTACGGCACACCGTCTTACCTGAAAACCCAACGCGCCTTGTCGGATGAGCTGATGTCGATTCGTTTCACAGCCAAAACCATCGAAAAGCTCTGCGACATGGTGCGTGGTCAGGTGGATGATGTGCGCAAAAAAGAGCGTGAACTGCGCCGCATCATCGTCGACAAGTGTGGCTACCCACAACCCCAATTCATCGCCGAATTCAGTGGTCGTGACAAGCACCACAACAAGGTCGCCAGCCACCTGCTCGACCTGAAGTGGATCGAAAAGCAAGCCGCTGCCGGCAAGCCCTGGAGCGCCACCATGGGGCGCAATATTCCACCCGTGCAAGAGTTGCAACAGCGCCTGATTGACCTGCAAGCCAAGGTCGTGGTGCCACTGGACCAGCTCAAAGACATCAACAAACGCATGAACGAAGGCGAATACGCCTCCCGTGCGGCCAAAAAAGAGATGATTGAGGCCAACTTGCGCCTGGTGATCTCGATTGCCAAGAAATACACCAACCGGGGTTTGCAGTTCCTCGATTTGATCCAGGAAGGCAACATTGGACTGATGAAGGCGGTGGACAAGTTCGAATACCGACGCGGCTACAAGTTCAGTACCTATGCCACTTGGTGGATTCGCCAGGCCATCACTCGCAGCATTGCCGACCAGGCTCGCACCATCCGGATTCCGGTGCACATGATCGAAACCATCAACAAGATGAACCGCATCAGCCGCCAGCACCTGCAGGAATTTGGTTACGAGCCTGATGCGTCGGTACTGGCCGAGCGCATGGAAATCCCTGAGGACAAGATCCGCAAAATCATGAAAATCGCCAAAGAGCCGATTTCCATGGAAACGCCGATTGGTGACGACGACGACAGCCACCTGGGCGACTTTATTGAAGATGGTGCCAACACCGCCCCCATGGAAGCCGCCATGCAGGCCGGCCTGCGCGATGTGGTCAAAGACATTCTCGACAGCCTGACCCCGCGCGAAGCCAAGGTGCTGCGCATGCGTTTTGGTATCGAGATGACCAACGACCACACCCTGGAAGAAGTCGGCAAACAGTTTGACGTGACGCGTGAGCGCATCCGCCAGATCGAAGCCAAAGCGCTGCGCAAGCTCAAGCATCCCAGCCGCTCAGACAAGCTGCGCAGCTTTACTGACAACCTGTAAGCAATCATCCAGGCTTTACATAACGAAAAGCGCCTCACGCCTTTATCCACAGGGCGTGAGGCGCTATATTTTTGATACTAAATGGTCCTCGCGGATTCAGTCTGAATCCAACCCAGCAGCTGGAAAATCAGGTACAGGCAATTTGGTTGACAGGCTAGGGGGATCCAGCCGATCAACGCATCAACGTGCTGTCACCCTGCATTGAATAAACAATCTGGCGAAAGACCGCGCCAAGTGCTACAGTGACCCGAACCCACTGAAGAAAGCTGCAGGGTAAGCGCATGAACATCACTGACATGACCAACGCGATGCGGGCGAACAATGTGCTGTATGGCCGCACCACGGGGGCGGCATCCACAGCCAAGACAAGCTCTAACGATCCGATTGCCAAAGCGTTTGAACAAGCCGACAAGCGGGTGCAGCAGCAGCGCGATGTCACCACTTCGCAGTTGTCCTCCTTTGGCAAACTCAAATCGTCGTTTTCTGATGTGCAGAGCACTGCCAAAGCCCTGAGCGCGCCCAAGGTGGGCGCCACCGATGCCGACATCAGCAAGGCCGCCACCGCCTTTGTGGCAGCTTTCAATGGAGCACTGAAAAGTGCGCAAGCCAGCCAGACACAAGCCACTTCGGTGGGTGAGAGCACCAGCGCACGCCGTGCCGAGACCGATTTGCGCCGCGTGATGGGCCGTGACAGCAACCTGAGCAGCAGTCTGAAATCGATGGGCATCACACAAAAGTCCGACGGCAGCTTGGCCATGGATGCCCAAAAATTCACCGCAGCAGCCCTGGCCAACCCCACCGCATTGCGTGCCACCGTGGCCCAATTGGGGCAGCAGAGTCAAACAGTGGCGAACCAGCAACTGGCCGACACCGGCAACGTGGGCCGCACCTTGAAGGCCCTGGACACCCGCTCGCGCACCTTGCAATCGCGTCAATCAGAACAACAAGCCGCGCTGGCGTCGCTGCAACAAGTCAACAATTCGTCAAGCGCTAACGCCTATGGCTACAACGCCGCTGCAGGCTTGGCAGCGTACAGCAGCATTTACGGCAATACGTTCTGAGCTTTATTCGCTGAATACTTCCACAGCCTGTTGTCGCTGCGTCAGTTCGCTGTCGAACTTGGTGCTGGAACTTCAAGGTGAATCGCATCAAATCCCGCTGCTCTGGGTTATGTCATCTTGACCGAAGTCAAAATAACAGCTCCAGCTGATCTTTACAATCACTTCACCTGCCATCCCGATCACAACACCTTCCGGACGCACACTGCGTGGCGGACTATTTCCAAACTCCGAGGACTTCAACATGACACGTCACATTCGCCACGCCCTGCAGGTCATCAGCCTGCTCACCTTGTTGGGCGCCGGCACCGGGGTGAAGGCTGCCGATCCAGTCACGGAAGCGATGCAAGCCGCCAACGGCCCCTACCGCATGGCCTTGTACAAGACCAACGGTCCATCCCAAGCTGAAGCCCAGCAAGCCCTGACACAGGCCCAGCAAGCCTGGGACAAACTCAGCACCCAGTTTGGCGCCAAGCCAGCAGCACCCTATGACCGCGACCCAGCCTTTGCGGCTTCAGTTGCGGCAGTGAGCAAGGTCTACAACAAGGCGCTGGCAGAGGTCAACGCCAACGACAACAAGGCCGCCCACAACACGCTGGAAGAAGCCCGTGAGATCATGGCCGACATGCGCCACCGCAACAACGTGGTGGTGTTTAGCGACCACATGAACGCTTATCACAGCCAGATGGAAGTCATCATGATCGATGGCAACGCCACACTGGCGCAGCCCAAAGGCTTGCTGCAAATGACCGCCCAGACCGGTGCCCTGAGCTTTCTGGCCAAGCGCCTAAGCACTCAAGCGCCTGAGAGCCTGACAAAGAACGCCGAATTCACGGCGTTGGTGGAGGCCGTGAACAAGTCCGTGGCGGCGCTGGAAACCGCCTGCCTGAACCAGGACATGGCAGCGGTCAAAGAAGCCATCGGCAAGCTCAAAGGCCCCTACAGCAAACTGTTTTCCAAATTCGGTTAATTTTCAAACAAGGAGTTTTTACCCATGAGCACATTCGACCATGTTGGCTTGATCCAGAACATCAACGAAAACCTGGGACCCTTTCGCAAGTCTCAAAGCGAAGCCATGCTGGGCTTTGGTCAATTGGCCAAAGCGTCCATGGCCGAGGGCGTTGTCAGCGCCAAAAACAAGGAATTGATTGCACTGGCCATTGGCATCACCCAGCACTGCTCAGGCTGCATCGGTTTTCACGTCAAGGCCTTGCACCGGCTCGGCTGCACCAAGCCCGAGCTGGAAGAAATGCTGGCCGTATGCGTTTACATGGGCGGCGGCCCCGGCTTGATGTATGTGGCTGAAGCGCTGAAGGCTTGGGAGGCCATGACACCTGCCTGATCATGACTGCCAGCCCCGCAGCCGCTGGGGCGCCTTGAACGCCTCTCAAGTGAGGTCATGATGAAACTGGTTTGGACTGCCCTGCTGGGGATTTTTCGCACGCTGTATTTCTCGCATTCGTTATGGTGACGGCAATAAATTCATGGTCTTGAAGCTCGCTGCCGTTCTGCGGCGACTGCAAGTGCAAAATGGAACCCTGTTATTTGAGCCACCTCGCCATGAAGCATTACGACACCACCCAAAGTTACCCGCGCGACCTGATCGGCTACGGCCCCAAGCCACCGCACGCGCTGTGGCCGGGCCAGGCCCGGGTGGCGGTGCAATTTGTGCTGAACTACGAAGAAGGCGGTGAGAACTGCGTGCTGCATGGCGACGCGGGTTCAGAGCAGTTTTTGTCTGAAATGGCCAACCCAGCAAGCTTTCCCGACCGCCACATCAGCATGGAAGGCATTTACGAATATGGCTCCCGCGCAGGCGTGTGGCGCATCCTGCGTGAGTTTGAGCAGCGTGGCCTGCCGCTGACGGTGTTTGGTGTGAGCATGGCGCTGGAACGCCACCCTGAACTCACCGCGGCCTTGGTCGAACTGGGCCATGAGATCGCCTGCCATGGCTGGCGCTGGATTCATTACCAGAACGTGGATGAATCGGTGGAGCGAGAGCACATGCGCCTGGGCATGGACATCATTCAGCGCATGACCGGCAGCCGGCCCTTGGGCTGGTACACCGGCCGCGACAGCCCCAACACCCGCCGCCTGGTGGCCGACTACGGCGGTTTTGAATACGACAGCGATTACTACGGCGAAGACCTGCCGTTCTGGATGAAAGTCAAGAAAACCGATGGCAGCGTGGTGCCCCAGCTCATCGTGCCCTACACCCTGGATTGCAATGACATGCGGTTTGCGCTGCCCCAGGGTTATTCATACGCGGACCCATTCTTTCAGTACCTCAAAGACACGTTTGACACCCTGTATGCCGAGGGCGACCCGAGCGGCCTGAACCAGCCCGCCATGATGAGTATTGGCATGCATTGCCGCTTGCTGGGCCGCCCCGGGCGCGTCACCGCGCTTCAGCGCTTTCTGGACCATGTCCAGAAGCATGACCAGGTCTGGGTCTGCCGCCGCGTCGACATCGCCCGGCACTGGAAAGCCACTCACCCCTTCAGCGAATAACTGTCTGCCATGGTTTCCCCTGCACTCACCCTGGACCAACTCAACGCCGCCCCTTTGGAGGATGCCTGCGCGCTGCTCGACGGCGTGTACGAACACTCCCCGTGGATCGCCCGCATGGCGCTGACACAGCGCCCCTTCTTGTCACCGGCGCAACTCAAACACGCGCTGTGCCAAGTCGTGACGCAGGCGGACCCCAGCGCGCAATTGGCACTCTTGCGCGCGCACCCGGAGCTGGCGGGCAAGGCGATGGTGGACAAAAACCTGACCGCTGAGTCCACCCACGAGCAAAGCAAAGCGGGTCTGACGCAATGCACGCCAACTGAGTTGACACACATCCAGCAACTCAATGCCAGCTACAACGCCAAATTTGGTTTTCCGTTCATTCTGGCCGTGCGTGGGCCACGCGGCCTGGGTTTGAACAAGGCGCAAATCATCGCCACCTTTGAGCGCCGCCTGCAGGACCACCCCACTGACGAGTTGGCGGAGTGCCTGCGCCAGGTGCACCGCATTGCCGAGATCCGGCTCAATGACAAGTTGGGTGTGTCGGTTGAACGCGGCAACCAAGTGTGGGACTGGCAAGAGGCTTTGGCCCAGTACACCGACCCGGGCTTTGACGAGCTGGGGCAACTCACCGTCACCTACCTCACCGATGCGCACCAGGCCTGCGCCCAGCTCATCAGGCGCCACATGCTGGAAGCCGGCTGTGACGAGGTGGCAGTGGATGCCGTGGGCAATGTGGTGGGCCGCTACAAGGGCACCGGCAGGGTGAAGCAAGCCCTGATGACCGGCAGCCATTTTGATACGGTACGCAACGCTGGCAAGTACGACGGTCGGCTGGGCATTTACGTGCCGCTGGCTTGCGTACAGCAACTGCACAGCGCCCAGCACCGCCTGCCCTTTGATCTGGAAATCATCGCCTTTGCCGAGGAAGAAGGCCAGCGCTACAAAGCCACGTTCATGGGTTCGGGCGCCCTCACTGGCGGCTTCTTGCCCGAGTGGCTGGATCAATTGGACGTGGACGGTATCAGCATGCGTGCGGCCATGCAGAACGCCGGCCTGAGCGTGCAGGACATCCCGACACTCAAGCGCAACGCGGCCGACTACCTGGGCTTTGTTGAAGTACACATTGAGCAGGGGCCAGTGCTCAACGCGTTGAATTTGCCGCTGGGCATCGTCACCTCCATCAACGCCAGCGTGCGTTATACCGGCGAGATGCGCGGCCAGGCCAGCCATGCCGGCACCACACCCATGGGCCTGCGCCGCGATGCTGCAGCGGGTGTGGCCGAACTGATGCTGTATTTGGAGAGCCGCGCTGCAGCCGATGGGGATTCGGTCGGCACCGTGGGCTTGTTGAATGTGCCGGGTGGCTCCATCAATGTGGTGCCCGGCCTGTGCCAGTTTTCGCTGGACTTGCGCGCACCGACCAATGCGCAGCGTGACGCCCTGGCCGCAGATGTGCTGATCAAAGCGCAGGCGATTGCCACATCCCGCGGTTTGCAATGCACCCTGAGCGAGACCCTGCGCGCCAGCGCGGCCCCCAGTGCACCCGCGTGGCAACAACGCTGGGAATCTGCCGTGGCAGATTTGGGTCTGCCCGTGCACCGTATGCCCAGCGGTGCTGGCCATGACGCCATGAAACTGCATGAGTTGTTGCCCCAAGCCATGCTGTTTGTGCGGGGCGAAAACGCCGGCATCAGCCACAACCCGCTGGAGTCCACCACCAGCGACGACATGCAACTGGCCGTGCAGGCGTTTGACCACCTGCTAGAAGCTCTGGCACAAGAGTTGCACTAGGCGCTACGCACCCTCCCCCTTACTTTGGATTGGACCCCCGTGAACCATTACGACCAACTTGACGCCTGGGTCAACGCGCACTTTGATGCGCAGGTGACGTTTTTGCAGCAGCTGATTCAGGTGCCAACCGACACCCCCCCCGGCAACAATGCGCCACATGCCGAGCGCGCCGCTGACCTGCTTGATGCCATGGGCCTGGCCACTGAACGCCACCCCGTGCCTGCCGAGTTGGTCAAGGCAGCTGGCTTGCAAAGCATCACCAACCTGATCGTGCGCCGCCACTACGGTGCCGGTCGCACCATTGCGCTCAATGCCCACGGCGATGTGGTGCCGCCCGGTGAGGGCTGGGTGCACGACCCCTATGGTGGCGAAATCGACCAGGGCAAGATTTACGGGCGGGCCTCGGCGGTGAGCAAATGCGATTTTTCTACTTTTGCATTTGCTGTGCGGGCCCTGGAATCCCTGGGCGTGCCATTGCACGGCAATGTAGAGCTGCTGTTCACCTACGACGAGGAATTTGGCGGTGAAGTCGGCCCGGCGTGGTTGCTGCAAAACAAACTCACCCAGCCAGATCTGATGATTGCCGCCGGTTTCAGCTACCAGGTGGTCACGGCGCACAATGGCTGCCTGCAAATGGAAGTCACGGTGCACGGAAAAATGGCGCATGCGGCCATACCCGACACCGGCATCGACGCGCTGCAGGGGGCTACAAAAATCCTGACCGCGCTGTATGCGCAAAACACCCTCTACCAGCAAATCACTTCCAAGGTGGAAGGCATCACCCACCCCTACCTGAACGTGGGCATGATTGAAGGCGGCACCAACACCAATGTGGTGCCCGGCCGCGTCACGCTCAAACTCGACCGCCGCATGATCCCCGAAGAAAATCCGGCCGAGGTCGAAGCCACGGTGCGCCAAGTAATTGCCGATGCCGCCGCCCAAATCCCAGGCATCACGGTGGACATCAAACGCATTCTGCTGGCCAAGGCCCTGAAACCGCTGCCGGGCAACCAGCCTCTGGTGCAGGCCCTGCAAAAACATGCCAGCTCGGTGTTTGGTGAGCCGATTCCAGCTTTGGGCACCCCGCTGTATACCGATGTGCGCATTTTCTGCGAGGCCGGCATTCCGGGCGTGATTTATGGCGCTGGCCCGCGCACGGTGCTGGAGTCCAACGCCAAGCGGGCCGACGAGCACCTCGACCTGCAGGACCTGCGCCGCGCCACCCAGGTGATCGCACGCAGTCTGCTGGACTTGCTGAGTTGATCCGGGACATCCATAGGACGCCTACCTTCTACCGCGACACTCCGCGGCGGGCGCAACTGCGCTCCAGTACACTCGTTTGCACTGGTCCGGCAAAGATCAATGTATGTGCCGGCTATTGCAAAGCGTTGTATCAAAGAATCAGTCGTCGCAATTGCGAGTGACAGATTTCATCGACAAACTTGCGTAAAAATCCCCAAGTACAACCAACATCGGTTCACCCATCTGGAGACAAGCCATGCACAAGAGAATATTCCTACACGCTGCCGCCCTTGCTGTCGCTTCGCTATCAGCTACGCATTCAATAGCACAGGACAACACTTTCAAGATCGGTCTGATCCTGCCCATGACAGGTCTGCTGGCCAGTTCCGGCCGCCAGATTGAAGCAGCTGTCAAGCTCTACATGGCGCAAAATGGTGACACCGTGGCGGGCAAAAAGATTCAACTCATCATCAAGGATGACAACACTTTGCCAGATGTCACCAAGCGGCTGGCACAGGAACTGATCGTCAACGACAAGGTCAATGTCCTGGCCGGTTTTGGCATCACCCCATCGGCCATGGCCACCGCGCCCTTGGCAACCCAGTCCAAAACACCGATGGTGGTGATGGCTGCGGCCACCAGCAGCATCACCCTGGCCTCGCCGTACATTGTTCGCACCAGTTTCACCCTGCCTCAGGCGTCTGTCGCTCTGGCCGACTGGGCACCCAAGAACGGCATCAAGAAGGTGGTGACGCTGGTCAGTGACTACGGTCCGGGGATAGATGCCGAGAAGTTTTTCAACCAGCGCTTGCTGCTCAATGGCGGTCAGGTGATGGAGTCCCTGCGGGTGCCGCTGCGTGGCCCGGACTTTGCGCCTTTCTTGCAAAAAGTACGCGACATCAAGCCCGACGCGCTTTTTGTGTTTGTGCCGTCTGGCGCGGGTGCCGCTGTGATGAAGCAGTTCCTGGAGCGTGGCATGGACAAGGCCGGCATCAAGCTGATTGGCACGGGCGACATCACCGATGACGATCAACTCAACGACATGGGCGACGGCGCCCTGGGCGTGGTGACATCCCACCACTACTCCGCCGCGCACCCCTCGGCGGCGAACAAGAAGTTTGTGGACGCCTTCAAGAAGGCCAACCCCACCATGCGCCCCAATTTCATGGCAATGGGTGGATATGACGGTATGCGCGTGATTTACGAAGCGCTCAGAATTTCCAAGGGTCAGGGTGGCGGTGATGCCTTGCTGGCCGCCATGAAAGGCCAGATTTTCGAGAGCCCACGTGGCCCGATGTACATCGACGCCCAAACCCGCGACGTGGTGCAAAACATTTACCTGCGCAAGGTCGAGAAGAAAGACGGCCAGTTGTACAACGTGGAATTTGATGTGGTCAAAGATGTGAAGGATCCGGGTAAAGCGCAGTAAACCCTTTGCTGATTTGAGGTCGTTCGTTGTTGTTTGCGGTGATTGATGGGGTAAAAGTTGTTGGTTGCAAACGTAGGTTACTGGAGGTTGTTGGGCGCGGCGACTGGGCAATGCGCATGCGGTTTTGGGGTGAAATCACACGGTTGACCCTGAGTTAAGGCATAGGTCAACACCGCGCCTTCCACCCCAAAGCCCGGTCGCATCGCCCAATCACCCCACCCAACCGATACGGGTTTGATAAGGCACATAGGAGAATCCGCCACTCGTATTCCAATAGCTGGCCATTGCGAGCACATCAAAATGTGGCTTTATGCTGCTCCTAGCCGCGTGCTTGAACCCCAAACTTAAGCTGGCCACCCTTGGGTGCGGTGATTGGGTTGTGTGACCGGGCTTTGGGGTGAAAGGCGTGGAGGCAAATTGACGTGAACCAACACACTGACCCGCGTGATTTCACCCCAAAACCGCATGCACATGACCCAGTCGCCGCGCTCAAGCCTATGCAAAACAACAGCTGTAGCCTGACACGAACCCAGACCTAAGCTCTAGCGAAACACAATCCACAGCATAGATCAAACCTAGGCACCAGCAACCCCCACCCGCCAAACACAACAGTTAAACCAAGAAATGCTAACCATCCTCTTTGACGGCATTGCCTACGGCATGCTGTTATTTATCCTGGCAGTGGGTCTGGCAGTGACCATGGGCTTGATGAATTTCATCAACCTGGCACACGGAGCCTTTGCCATGGTGGGCGGCTACATCACCGTGCTGCTGATGCAAAAAATGGGCGTTCCCTTCCTGCTGTGCCTGCCGCTGGCATTTTTAGGCTCGGCTCTACTGGGGGGGGCACTGGAACGCACCTTGTACCGGCAGCTTTACCACAAGCCCCACCTGGACCAGGTCTTGTTCTCCATTGGCCTGACCTTCATGGCCGTGGCCAGTGCGGATTACTTTATTGGCTCCAGCCAGCAAATTATTCAGTTGCCCGAATGGCTCAAAGGCCGCACCGAAATCGGTGAAGGTGCTTTCATGCTGGGCATGGGGCATTACCGGGTCTTCATTATTGTGGTGTGCGCCGCGCTCACCGTGGGCTTGCAGTACGTGTTGACCCAAACGCGCTTTGGCAGCCAGTTGCGCGCCTCGGTGGACGACCCGCGCGTGGCCGCGGGCATGGGTATCAACGTCAGCCGGATCTTCTTGGGCACCTTTGCCGTGGGCTCCGGGCTGGCCGGCCTCGGCGGTGCGCTGGGTGCCGAGGTACTGGGGCTGGACCCGAGCTTTCCTCTGAAATACATGATTTACTTTTTGATTGTGGTGGCCGTGGGGGGCACGTCCTCCATCACCGGCCCCCTGCTGGCTGCCTTGCTTTTGGGCATTGCCGATGTGGCGGGCAAGTACTACATCCCCAAGCTGGGGGGGTTCATTGTGTATAGCCTGATGATCGTGATTCTGATTTGGCGCCCGCAAGGCTTGTTTGTACGCAAAGGGGGCAAGTGATGGCCCATTCACAAAACCTCTTGCTCCAGGCCGGTCGCTGGAAACTGTGGGAATACCCGCTGTGGGCACTGGCACTGGCTTCACCCTTGCTGCTGAGCAGCCACGCGCTGATCATCAACGAAATTGCCATCGTGGCTCTGTTTGCGCTGTCGCTGGACTTGATTTTGGGCTACACCGGCATTGTGTCGCTCGGGCACGCGGCCTTCTTTGGTATGGGGGCCTATTCAGCTGCCTTGTTTGCAAAATTGGTCATGCCTGATCCGCTCTTGGGGCTGGCAGTCGGCGTGGCAACTGCGACTGCACTCGGAGCAGTCTGCAGTGCCACCATTTTGCGCGGCACCGACCTGACCCGCCTGATGGTGACCCTGGGTGTGGGCTTGATTCTGATGGAACTGGCCAACAAGCTCGATTGGCTCACCGGGGGTGCCGACGGCTTGCAAGGCGTCGTGATGGGGCCACTGCTGGGGCGATTTGAGTTTGACCTCAGCGGGCGCACAGCAGCGTGGTATTCGATCAGCGTGCTGCTCTTGGTGTTTGTCATTGCCCGCCGTTTTGTCAATTCGCCCTTTGGTGCCACCTTGAAAGCCATTCGTGACAACCGGCTACGCGCCATGGCCATTGGCATTCCGGTCTCCAGCCGGCTGGCCATCGTCTACACCGTGGCAGCAGGCGCGTCGGGTGCTGCGGGGGCCTTATTGGCACAAACCACCGGTTTTGCCTCGCTCGACTTGTTCGAATTTCACCGCTCGGCCGACGTCATGCTGATCCTGGTGATTGGTGGCGTCGGCTGGTTATATGGCGGTGTGGCCGGGGCGGTGGTGTTCAAGATCATGCAAGACGTGATCTCCAGCATCACGCCACAGTACTGGACCTTCTGGATTGGCTTGTTTTTGGTGATTCTGGTGCTGGTGGGGCGTGAGCGTTTGATTCGTCCCTGGACCTGGTTCAAGCCTGGCCAAGCCGGAGGCAAGCCATGAGCGACATCGTGTTGTCCGCCAAAGAACTGGTCATGAAGTTTGGCGGCATCACCGCCACCAACAAAGTCACGCTGGACCTCAAAAAGGGCGCACGTCACGCCCTGATTGGCCCCAACGGCGCCGGTAAAACGACCCTGATCAATTTGCTCACGGGTGTGCTGCAGCCCACCTCGGGCTCGATCACGCTCGAGGGGCAAGACATTACCCAACTGGCACCCTACCAGCGGGTGCGCCGGGGCATGGTGCGCACATTTCAAATCAACCAGCTGTTTGACTCGTTCACACCGCTGGAAACGCTGGCCATGACGGTGTCACAACAGCAGGGACTAGGTAACACATGGTGGCAAGCGCTGGGCCAACAAAAACGTGTGACCGAGCGCTGCGAACAGTTGTTGGAACAGTTTCACCTGAGCTCGGTGATGGACCAGGAAACCCGGGTCTTGGCCTATGGCAAACGCCGCTTGCTGGAGATCGCCATCGCGCTGGCCTGTGAACCGCGTGTGTTGTTGCTGGACGAACCGGTAGCCGGCGTGCCAGCAGGTGAACGCGAAGAACTGCTGCAAACCGTGGCTGCCCTGCCCGCCGATGTGTCGGTGTTGCT
>JFJP01034856.1_pt1 | contig 16558 bp, 13 predicted proteins | sample 431651 | NCBI WGS metagenome assembly JFJP01 (sample SAMN02602958, study PRJNA72255) | Microbial mat metagenome, whole genome shotgun sequencing project. | biome: fresh water; feature: sink hole; material: water; isolation source: purple microbial (photo- and chemosynthetic) mats found in... | reverse complement strand
GTTGATTACGGTGCCAACCTGTCAAACTACAGCAACCAGAAAGCCCTCTTTGTGGTCCAGGGCCAGTGGGCCGCCGGCAGCATCGATCCTGTCGTAGCCGACAAGACAAAGATGATCGCCTGGCCCAAGCTTCCCGGTGAGAAAGCCGGCATGGCTGGTTCCGTGGCAGCCGCCATCCAGGTAGGCTATGGCTTGACCAAAGCCGGTGCAGCTGATGCCAAGGTTCGCGATGCCGCGCTCAAGTTCATGATGTACTTCTACAGTGTCGAAGAGACAACCCTCCGCCTCCGCGAAGGCGCAATCGTAGCTCCGATACTGAAGAACTACCAGGTTCCTGGTGATCTTCCCTCCATCGTCAAGCAGAAGGTAAGCCTGGCCCAGAGCGCCAAGAACACCGACGTCATCGACGCCTTCCTTGGCGGCGCTGCGAATGATGCCTTGAACGCCGGAATGCAGAAAATCGTTACCGGAGAATCGACCCCAGCCCAGGTAGCGGCCGAGGTAGAGAAACTCCTCCGAAAATAATTCATAATGTAACATACCCGGCAGGGAATCTACGTGGTTCTCTGCCGGGCCAGCTTGAACCGTTTGTGGCGGGTGCGCGGATTCTTACCAGAGGAGCTTGGCATGAGAGGTCGAAGCGGCAGGAACCTGCCGGTCTATATCGGAATGGTTGGCCCCGCCGTGGCAATTTTTCTGTTCATAGTGGCGTATCCGATATTCTATTCCTTCTGGTTGAGCCTTACCGACTTCAATCCAAACCGGGGCGGCGACTGGAATTTCGTCGGTCTGCTGCAATATTCAAAAATGCTCCAGGACCCCAATTTCTGGCATTCCCTCAAGAACAATCTCATCGTCGTTGGAGTTTCCGTTTTCGGCCAGATACCCCTTGGCTTTGTGCTGGCCTACATCCTTTTCCGCAAGCACGTACGGGCCAGCGGATTTTTTCAGTCCATGATTTTCCTGCCCCACTTCCTCTCGACCATCGTGATAGGAATATTATGGAAGCGCATGTTCCAGGCAGATGGTCCTGTCTCGACCCTGATCCAGATGATAAGCAAGGATCCATCCGCGCAGTTTGACCTGATGCTGCGGGCTGACACGGTCATGTACCCCATCGGCTTTGCCCTGATATGGATCTACACCGGACTGTACATGGTCATTTTTCTTGCCAACCTGCAGAAACTCGACAAGGAAATGCTGGAAGCCGCCCAGATCGACGGCGCCAGCGAGTTGCAGATATTTCTGCGCGTAGTAGTACCCGCTTTATCGGGCACCATCCTGGTGTCAAGCATACTGGCCATCGCAGGATCGCTACGCGGTTTCGACCTCATATTCTCAATAACAACCCAGGGCCTGCAGCGGAACAATGCTATGGTCCTTCCCATATTCATGTACCAGACAGCTTTCCAGGACTACAGCAACGATTCACGTTTTGCGTACGGAGCGGCCATATCAAACGCCATAATAATCATCAGCGTGGTGCTGATTCTGTTCAGCAATTTTCTGGGCAAGAGGCTGAAGGCCGGGGAGGATGCGTGACATGAAGCAGAACTCCCTGGTGGCTTCCCGGCTCGGGCGCCTTCCCGGCACGGTAGTGTCATACTCCATCTTCGTACTCTGGACGCTTATAACCTTGGTGCCGCTCGTCTGGATGGGCTATTCCTCGTTCAAGTCTAACGAAGAACTGACACTCGACATATACGCGTTGCCCCGCGCTCTCTTTGACAATAAAAACGACGAGTACCTGGTCATAGCCAAATCTCTCAACGTGCTGCTTGACTACGACCCGCTCAAGGATCCGCGGGAGCGCCTGATAATTGAATCTACGACCATAGCCCCGACCCGGCGCATGATGGTACATTTTCTTGTCAAGGAAGATTTACCATCAAGCATTGCAGCCTTGAAACCCGGCGACAAGCTCCGGGTGTCGCAATTGCCCGTTAAAATGCAGCGCGAAATAAACTGGAAAACTATCTGGTTCAATTACCATTCCGCTTTTGTCCGTGGAAAACTGGGTACAAAATTCCTGAACAGCATACTCTACTCGGGGCTGTCCACCCTCCTCATCGTCCTGTTTGGCATGATGATGGGATTTGCCCTCAGCAAGATGAACTTCAAAAAAATATCACTGATTCTCGCAGGCCTCATAGGCTTTGGCTACCTGATCAGTAACAACTCGGTCATCATTCCGCTGTTCCTTTTGCTGTCAAAGCTGAAGCTGACCGATACCCACGCCGGCATGATACTCGTCTACACGGCATTTGGCCTGCCTCTGTCCGTGATGCTTTCGGCGCAGTTTGTAAAAGGCCTGCCGGACAGCCTCATAGAATCGGCGTTCATAGATGGAGCGGGTTATTACCGCATGTTCTTCAGCATCATTCTGCCCATGTCGGTGCCGGTCATAACAACGGTGGCCATCATAACTGCCCTGGGCATCTGGAACGAATTCCTCCTCGTGCTCGTCATAGCCAGTTCCGAGCTTACCAAATCGCTGCCGGTCGGTGTATTCTCGTTCTCGAGCCTGCAGAGCACGCAGCTTGGATGGCAACTGGCCGCCTTGGTCATAGCCGTACTCCCCGTCATGCTCGTATACTTCGTATTCAACAAGCGACTCACCCAGGGAGTCGTGGCAGGCGCTATAAAGGGTTGAGGCGTGAAAAAAGAAACGAATCTCAAAGACGGTTTCGTATGGGGAGTGTCAACGGCGAGCTACCAGATTGAAGGCTCGACAATGGCCGACGGCCGGAGCCCGTCCATCTGGGACAGCTTCTGCAAAAAGCCGGGCTGCGTCAGGAACGGTGATTCAGGCGAAGTGGCCTGCGATTCATACAGGCGGTGGCCAGAAGACATCGAACTGCTCAAGGAGCTTGGCGTAGGGGCGTACCGCTTTTCCATAGCGTGGCCGCGCGTGCAGCCTGGTGGAAAAGGCAAGCCAAACCAGACCGGGCTCGACTACTACAAAAGGCTCGCCGACGCCGTGCGCGCTGCGGGTATCGAACCGTGGGCAGCGCTGTACCATTGGGATCTGCCCCAGGTGCTCGAGGACGCGGGTGGCTGGCCGGCCCGCGATACGGCACTGCGCTTTGCCGATTACGCCGGTTACTGCTTTGAAGCGCTCGGTTCTTCCATTCATAACTGGATTACCTTCAACGAACCGTGGTGCTCGGCTTTTCTGGGTTATGGCTCGGGCGAACACGCGCCGGGCAAACGCGACAAGGGCCAGGCATACGCCGCCGCCCACCACCTCTTGCTTGCACACGGCTTGAGCGTACAGCGCTTCAGGAATGACGGCGCGCAAGGTTCTTCCATCGGCATCGTCATCAACCCCGCCAAGCCACGACCCGCCACAGCGAGGGCCGATGACCGGGAAGCTTCCGTCCGGGCTTCGATACAGCGAACCGGCCTCTGGCTTGACCCGCTCTATAACCGGAAGTACCCGGAGGAGCACCTGCGCGACAACGGCGTGCACATGCCCATGCAGCCTGGCGATATGGACACGATAGCCAGCCCCATCGATTTTATCGGGGTCAATTATTACAACGAAGATGCCGTACATGACGTACCAAAAACAGAAGCAAATCCGGAGGGCTTTGCCTATGTTCCAACCTGGCAGCCAAAAACAGCCATGGGTTGGGATGTTGAACCGAAAGGTCTCTATCGAATCCTCAAATTCATGTCGGATAATTGGCAAATACCGGCCCTGTACGTTACAGAAAATGGCGCAGCCTACGACCATACTGTCGATGCTGACGGCCGATTGCATGACAGGGAGCGTATCACTTATTACCAGGGACATTTTGCCGCAATGGAACAGGCCATAGCCGAAGGTGTGCCGTTGAAAGGCTACTTTGCCTGGACTTTGATGGACAACTTTGAATGGTCTTACGGTTATGATAAGCTTTTCGGGATGGTAGCGGTAGACAGGACTACAGGCCTCCGCACCAGAAAAGACAGTTTCTATTATTACCGTGACGCGGTGGCGGGTTACCGCACCTAGAAGGATTGGCCATGTACGGTCTCATACCATTGCCCTTGCGGCTCACACAACGGAACGGGCGTTTTCTATTGCCAGCCATGCCATCGATTGCTGCGCCGAGCGGACTTGAGGCTGAGCGTGACGTTCTTGCCGGATGGCTTGCAGGCGCCCTTGCAGAAAGCCCTTCCGCCCGTGGTGCTGACAGGGCCCCATTCAACAAAGCATCTATGGACCGGGAGCCCGCAGACCGGGAGTCCGCTGTAAAAGCCTCCGGGCCAGCAGTCCGCCTGGAACTTGATCCCACCCTTGGCAAAGCCGAGGCATATACGCTTGCCATCAGTCCCGATGCCGTGTTGCTGCGCGGCTCTGATGCGGCCGGCATCATCAGGGGCGCGGCTACACTGTACCAGTTGGCGTTGTCGGAAGGACGCGAATTGCCGTGCGTCGACATATACGACGAGCCGCGTTTTTCTTGGCGCGGTTTCATGCTCGATACGGCACGCTCGTTCTACCGGGTTGAATTCCTCGAGCGCCTCATCAACCTGGCTGCCATCCACAAGCTCAACGTCTTCCACTGGCACCTGAGCGACGACCAGGCGTGGCGCCTCGACATACCCGGCATGCCCGAACTGGCGGCACATGGTTCCAGGCGGCTCGACCATCGCTTCAACGCCATACAATACCGGGAGGGCTCCTACTCCCTCGCTGACGTGCGTCGAGTCGTATCCTACGCGGCGGCCAGACACATCGAAGTGGTGCCCGAAATTGACGTACCTGGCCATTCGTCCGCCTTGCTGGCTTCGCACCCGGAACTCTGGTGCAACGCTGGCCACAGCGACAGGCGCTTCGAGCCCGAAGACCGCTTTGGCGTTTTTGACGGCATACTCTGCGCAGGAAACGACGACAGCTATGAATTATTATCACAGGTATTCGCTTACCTGGCAGAAGTTTTTCCATCGGGATACGTGCACGCCGGCGGCGACGAAGTTCCCAAGGCCACCTGGCTGTCGTGAACGGCTTCAGGCTTTTTTCATGGACCGGGTAGCTAAAAGCCTTGCCGGCTTAGGAAGGCGCATGGTTGGCTGGGACGAAGTGGTTGACGGTGCCTGTTCCAAAGATGTCCTGGTCATGGCCTGGCGCAGTCAGGAGCACGGTTACGATGCGGCGGCTAAAGGCTACGATGTCGTCATGTGCCCACAGAAAAAAGCTTGCTATCTTGACCACAAACACCTCGACCAGTTTGAGGAGCCCGGCCAGCTGGGCGTATGCACCGTAAAGGATTCCTACGCATTTGACCCCGCCCCTGCCACCTTGCCGGAATCATCCAGAGCGCATATCAAGGGTGGCCAGGCCAATCTCTGGGGTGAGCTCATATACTTCGGACGCCAGGCCGAATACATGCTCTATCCCCGGCTCTGTGCAATCTCCGAAGCACTCTGGACCCCCGTCGCCAGCAAGGACTTCGGCAGCTTCTCCAAAAGGCTTGAAACGCACGGCCGACGCCTGGACAAGCTTAGCGTCAACTGGTATAGGGGGGAGCTGGGGTAATGGAGCAACATCCCGCGAATGCACGTTGGCCTAAAACGAAAATGCCAGCCTGAGTTCGTACATGCCGGGCCGGACTCGGTAGCGTTCAAGGGTGTCAGGTCCGCAGGACGATGTTCCCAGTCCACGTTGCACCACGTCTAGATTGACGAGCGTTTCGGGAACAGCTTTGATTTCGTACCAGTGCCTGGCTGCCCAGAGTTGGTCGGCTCCGACGTGTGTCGCGTTGAAATCAAAACCCCGGCCACTTGCCGATCCGTAGCCGGAGATGCGCAGTACATCGCCTATGCTGTTCTCCAGCGTCATCCAGCGCACGTCAGTACGGTTGCCGTTTTCTTGTGGCAGGATGTAGGGTACTCCCATGTCCCGTACCGTGGAACACCACGTTCCCATGCGTGCACCGGCTTTTCTGTCCTGGTAACATTCGTGTGGTCCCCTGCCATACCAGGAAACTTGTTCGAAGCCAGGTATTAATGAAAACTGCAGGCCGACCCTAGGCAATTCAGGCAGATTCTGATCCAGATCAAACACGAAACGCGCTTCCGGGCCAGTATCCTGGAAATGCCACTCCTGGCTGAACGTGCCTGCCGCTACCCCTTTTACAGTGCTGACCTTGTGCACTGAACGTATGGAGCCTGCCTCCAAGGATGAATCGAGTGAGCGTCCATCCAGCGATTCGAGTTTATAATGTAACTTCTCGAGCCCGCAATCGAGCCATGCCAGCATGGCCTTGTCCTGGTAATAAAAAGAAAACTCGGGTATTCCTCTCAGCGCAAGAAAATTCTTGAGCCCGTCGTTCTGGGTCGGGGCTCTCCACAGGTTCATCACGACGGGCGAGTTCAGGTACTCCCGTCCGGCGGACGTTATCGAGCTTATAAAACCATCGTCGTTGAATCCGATATGCCATTTCCTGTGTTCATTGACGCTACTTTTGACGTTCAGGCGCAGGGGCAATGGCTGCACAGGTGAAACCGGAGGTGAATCCGGAGGTGAATCCGGCATGATCTGCTCCTGTAGTTTGCCTGCAACTTGGTTCAGCGGGATTTGTTCCCAGGCAAGCCTGTGGCCCGCATCTGCCCAACTGGTGGGGGCTGTCAGGTGGAATTCTATGCTAAGGAAACTTTCACCAGCAGAAATGCCGAGCAGTTGTTTTTCCGATAGCTTCATGCCGAGGTCTAGTTCAAGGTGTCCGCCTGGCTGAATCACGGGCAAGGGAAGGCGGCCGGTATGCAGAGCGATACCGTCTACCATGACTTCCCACCGCATTTCGATATCCTGGGTGGAGATGAAATCGAAAAGGCTTGTCACTGTCACCTTGCCGTCAAGCGGATGCTCACTTGAAACTCTGAGGGGCTGGAATAATTTTGAGCATTCAGCCAGCACCGGCTTCAACCCGCGATCGGGGAAAACGAGCCCGTTGCAGCTGAAGTCCAGGTCGCTCGGCGTGTCGCCAAAATCACCGCCGTACGCCCAATATTCTTCACCCCGCACATTGCGGGTGACGATGGCCTGGTCGACCCAATCCCAGATGAAGCCGCCCTGCAGGCCTGGGTATTTTTCCATGACGGCCCAGTAGTCAGCCAAGCTGCCGTTCGAGTTGCCCATGGCGTGGGAATATTCGCACATGATGAACGGCCGGTCATCTTCCGTTGTAGTTGCCCACGCTTCGAGCAGGTCGATTGGCGGGTACATAGTTGATACGATGTCGGAAGCTACCCGTCCGCGCTTTAGTGATTCAAGAGACGCTGCCGTATACGGAGCTTGGCCGAACTCCGGCCGTGAAGTGCCTTCATAGTGGAGCGGTCTCGTAGGATCAAAGGAGCGAATCCAACCGGCCAGCGCGTCGTGGTTGGGTCCGTACCCGGATTCGTTACCCAGTGACCAGATTATCACGGACGGGTGATTTTTGGCGCGCAGGACCATGCGCTTGCCACGCTCGATGAAGGCGGGGAGCCAGAGCGGGTCACGGCACAGTTGGTCATAGAAGGCGTGGCTTTCTATGTTGGCTTCGTCCATCAGGTAGATGCCATACTCGTCGCACAATTCGTACCAGCGCTCATCGTTGGGGTAGTGGCTGTTGCGGACCGCGTTGAAATTGTAACGTTTCAGGAGTTCCAGATCCTTGACCATGTCGACGGTGTCGAGCGTTTTGCCCCGCCTCTCGTCGTGTTCGTGACGGTTGACTCCGTGGATCATCACTCGGCGTCCGTTGATGAGCAAGTTTCTGTCGCTGATTTCTACCCGGCGGAAGCCAACACGGCAAGCCACGTGTTCCAGCTCCTTGCCTACTGGCGAAACGAGCGTGGCGACAACAGTGTACAGCAGGGGCGCTTCCCCGCTCCATGGCCGGGGTGCGTCGAACGCGATCGATGCCCGGCCAAGCCAGCCTGAAACCCGGAAACGTCCGTCTATCGGTATGTCGATCGTGCCCACAGCTTCCTGTGCACCGGTTTTTGAGCCTTCAGCCGCATCGTCGGGTGGGTACACCGATACCCGTACCAGATAGTCCCCTGAATAGGAAGCAGCATCGGTACCTTCAGGCGTGCCGGTACCCGTGTAATCGGCAAGCCCGGTACCTTGTATCGGACGCTCAGCACCTGGATCGAAGGTACAGCCCAGTTTTGCGGTCAGCGCCATGGTCCCGCGCAACGTAGAAGGATTGTAGTCTGGCCGCACATCAAGATCGGCAATGAAGGCAAAATCTGTGGAATAGAGGTATACGCTACGGTAGATGCCACCGTACCACCACTGGTCCTGATCCTCTACATAACTGGAATCCGTGTACCGGATCACGGAAAAGGCCAGCTGGTTGTGACCTCTGACCAGGTATGGACCCAGGTCAAACTCGGAAGGCAAACGCGTGTCCTTGCCCCACCCAACGTATTGACCATTGCACCAGACTTCCAGAAAACTCTCTGCGCCGCCGACATGCAGTACCGTCCGTCTGCCTGACCAGGCTTCCGGCAGGTCAAAGCCGGTTCGGTACAGCCCTGTCGGGTTGTGCAGCGCCGGAGCGCTTGGAGGGGTATTGGAGAATGGCATTATCACATTTGTGTAGTGCGGTTTGTCATGGCCCTGTAAAGTCCAGGTGCCCGGGACATCAATCGTATCCCATCCATGGTCATCATGCATTCGTTCGTAGAAACCTTGGGGCCTTCCGTCGGGATGGGGAGCCAGGATAAAGCGCCACCTGCCATCGAGGGAAAGATACCAGGGATTATCGGCTGGTTTGCACCGTGCAGGCCCGGCAAGTGCGGCTGCCTTGGCCAGGGAAGCGTCCGGGTGCGGAAGTAGCGGACTTCGCATCGGGAGGCGATTATATGAAATTGATTCAGGATTTTCCCAGGGTTTTCCCGTGTGCATGAGGCTTTGGTACTTCATTATCCTTTGACCGCTCCTACAGTCATTCCGCTGATGAAGAAACGCTGGAACAGGAGAAAGAAAACAAGGGGGAGCATCATCGCGATGATGGAACCCGCTGCGGTCATATTGTAGAACGAGATGAACTCACCCTGCATGTTGGCCAATCCCAGGGTAACTGGTTTCAGCTTGTCGCTCTGGAGGAGTACCAGGGACCAGAGCAGGTCATTCCATATCCAGGTGAACTCGAGCACGGCGAGGGCCGCAAGGCTGGGGGTGGCCAGCGGCAGGATGACCTGCCAGTAGATGCGGAAATCGCTGGCTCCGTCGATGCGCGGAGCCTCGACCAGGCTGAACGGCACCTGCCGCAGGAAATTTCTAAGGAAAAACGTGCAGAAACCAAGCTGGAACGCCACGTGGAACAGGATGACGCCAATCCTTGTATTCATGAGGCCTATCGTGTCCGTGAAGCGGAAAACGGGTATCATGAGCATCTGGAAGGGGATGAGCATTCCGGCTATGAACATGATCAGTATCATCTTGTTCAGGCGGAAGTTGTAGAAAGCGAGCGCAAAGGCGGCAAGCGTTGACAGCGCAAGGGTACCGACGACCGATGGGATGGTAATCAGCACAGTATTGAAAACATAACGCCCCATGCCGACACTTGACCATACCTTGGTAAAATTATCAAAGCGCCAGGTTTTGGGCAGTCCCCACATTGCCCCTGCGCCCATGATTTCATCCATCGATTTTACCGATGTGAAGAATGCCAGGATGAGCGGTATGAGCCAGAACCCCACCAGCAGGGTGGAAACCAGATAAAATCCAATTTTGACGAAGACACGCCTGTAATTCATGTCCAGGCTCGACATAGCTTCAACCTTTCTCATAATCCGCTCGTTTTCTCGCTCTTCAGCGTGCTGCTGATGTAAATCAGGATAAACGTCAGCGTTATCAGGAACTGTATGACGGCGATGGCTGAACCGTAGCCGTAATCCTGGTACTGGAATGATGAGGTGTACATGTAGCTGGCCAGAACTTCCGCCGCTCTTGCCTTTGTGTTTGTCATCACGTAGATGATGTCGAAGGCGCGCAGCGAGTCGATAACCGAAATGGTGATGGAGACTATGGTTGCCGGAGCCAGAATGGGCAGGATGACGCGGCGAAACCTTTGACCCCAGTTCGCACCGTCGATGATCGAAGCTTCAACAAGTTCCACGGGTACCCCCTGCAGACCGGCAAGGTACAGGATCATGATGTATGGCACCTGGCGCCACACACCTACTGCAACCAGGGCTCCTGTCATGAACCTCTTGTCTCCCAGCCACGGCTTGGCCAGGTCAACCAAGCCCAAAGATCTTAAAATTGAATTGAGGAAGCCGGAGTCAGGGCTGTATATCCACATCCAGATGGTGCCTATGATGGCAAAGCTGAGTGTCATGGGCAGATAGAACAAAGTCTTGTAAATCCTGTTTCCAGGGAAGGAGTTGTTGAAAAGCATGGCTATGAAAAGCCCGAGCGGAATCGGAATCAGGACAAAAAACACGAGCCAGATCAAGTTGTTCTTGAGCGCGGTATAGAACTGCGGGTCGGACAGAAGCCTGGCAAAATTCCCGAAGCCGATATACTCGGTACCGTACAAGAGGCTGTCGCGCTTGGTGAAGGCGTATCCAAAACTTTGCAGAATTGGAATATACACCCAGATCAGGTATACGGTGAGCGGCAACGCCAAAAAAGCCCAAGGCAGCCACCAACCCCTTTTCAATTTGGCCATAGTCATGACATCTCCTCATTGTAATGACAAGTTCCGCATTTCAGCGGATCCAGACAAAAAAAGTCCGGGCTTGCGGCCCGGACCTTTCGAGTCGCTGTGCGATTTACTTCTCGTATATCCGGATGCGTTCCTTGTCAAGATCAGCCAGAATGGCATCGAGCCTGGCGGGATCGGACATGATGTCCAGAATTGCGTTGAGACCCTTTGCGGCCATTTCCTCGGGCGCATCGCGATCGTAGAACTGGGCTGCGTACGCTGCGCCTTTTACCATGGCCAGGCCACGCACGGCTTCAGCATTGGGGGCGGCTACGTTGACATTGGCTGCCAGGCGACCCAGTGGTGCGCAGAATGCTTCCTGCTGTTCCTTGGTTGCCAAAAATGCCAGGAATTTTTTGGCTGCATCCTTGTTCTTGGCTTTGGCGGGGATCATCAAGCCGTCAGTCGGTGTATCGACGGTGTACTTGGTGTTTCCGCCATAGATCGGGAAGGGGAAGAAATCAATTGAGCCACGTGTTTCGGCGGGTACGGTGTCCATGATGAACTGTCCCATCAGGTACATGCCTGCCTTGCCTTCGGCCAGCGGCTTCACCGACTCCTGCCATGACATCGAGGTGGCATTGTCTATGAAGTATCCCTTCTGCGCCAGTTCGGCAATTATTCCGAGGCTCTTTTTAACCTTGGGGTCGGTATATGCGACATTGCCGCTGGTCAGCTGGGCATGGAAATCGCCGCCGTTTACAGCGCTGTCAAGCAGGTCGAACCAGCCTCCGGTGGTCCAGGTATCCTTGGCACCTACGGCTATGGGAGCAACGCCATTGGCTTTCAGGGTTTCGCATACCTTCATGAACTCGTCCCAGGTTTTAGGCGGTGTAAGCTTGTACTTGGCAAAAACGTCCTTGTTGTAGTAGACAGCCCACCAATACCAGCTCTGCGGCATGAAGTAGACTTTACCCTTCCAGGAACTGGCTACCTTGAAGGCCGCCGGGAATTCCTTGGTCATCTCACCGCCAGGAAACACGGTGTCGATAGGTTCCAGAAGCCCTTTTTCTGCAAAAGCCTGCATGCGGTAACCGGCAAACCATGTAACCACATCGGGAGCGGAACTTGAAGTGAGCCAGCTGGCTAGCTGGGTCTTGTACTGCTCGTGGGCTATGGTGTTTACCGTTACCTTGATATCCGGGTTGGCTTTCTGGAAAGAATCAACTACGGACTGGAATACGGCCTTCGGCTTTTCATCGGACATATAGGAATTGATTATCAGTTCCTTGTCCCCTGCCGCTTCACTTGATCCGGCTGCAAACATTGGTGCCAATGCCGCTACCATCATGACAAATACGAATAGTGATCGTTTCATGGATCCTCCTTGTTAGCTGGAGTGTAGATGCGGTCATCTGGATCTGTCAATCGAAATGTTCATATATTTATATAGACTGCTCTGAAACCGGGCAGTGCAGGCTCCTGAAAGCGCCAGGGCTCATACCTTCAACCTTCTTGAAGACCTTGCAGAGGTAGCTGCTGTCGGTAAAACCCGTTACACGCGCGACCTCTGACACTGACAGCTCCGGGTTGGTTACCAGCAGCTCTTTGACTTTGGAGACCCTGAAAGATGACAGGTATTCGAAGGGGCGCTGGCGCAGGGACTGCTTGAAAATCTTGCACAGGTACTGCGGTGTGACATCAATTACACGGGCAAGGTCCTCTATACTCAAATCCTGTTCAAAATGGTTGCGTATGAACTGGAGTACCGGACGGAGTTTGGCGTGCCGAGGCTGGGCATTTCTGGTTTTTGGCTCAAGCGCTGTCTTTAGTGAAAGCAGCAATTCATAGACCAGCATGGAAGTCTCATGGTTGAACATGACAGTATCCATCAAAGATGCGTCGTAGACTTCACGAATCACGGTTTTCAAGCGCCATAAATCTGATATCGTGTGTACTCCTGACCCCTCTATCCCGTTGAAGCGCAGCATTTCGGCCACCGCAAAGCCACCGAACCCTATCCAGTCTGTAATCCAGTCGCCGCTAATGCTTCTGTATTCGTGTTCCTCATCAGGCATCAGGAAAAAACCGTCACCGGGATTCACTATGGTTCGGCATCCGTTGACGATCAACTCACCTTTACCGGATAAACCCTGTATCCACTGGTACCAGGGATAACCGTCCGGCCGCTTGATATTTTCCTGCGGCCAGTCGAATCCGATGGTAGCCAGCACGAAAGGCAGCGTGCGTTGGTTGTCGTCTATCGTTGCAAAAACAAAGGGCATACCAGCCTCCACATTGAAACTCAATGGCAATCAGTAGAGTTTCATATTTTACAATACTGTATCATGGAGTGCAAATTTTGGATAGAGTATGCAGCATCGGATGCCTACTTCACCTGTGGTGGTTTATGAGCGGTATCGCTTGCCTGCGGCTACAATCAGGAGCTCTTGGTAAGTTTCAACCCAAGTGGTATGAAATCCATGAAGTGTCCTGTATCAGTCGTAGCAAGTTCCGCATTGACGATAATAGTGGCGGCTGCGATCATCGCTTCGATACGCAGATGCCGCTTCCTCCCCGTGGCGTTGTATAGCCTGGCTGACTCGGACACTTGATCCGCTGTGAAGGGGATAATCCGCTCGCGCAGCAACGTTTTGACTACCAGTACTCCTTCGTCATCGACCGGTCCGCACAGGAACTCATACCAGGCAATAACGGATGTGCAGAGGTCTTCGCCCGCTTTGAACCATCCGGTGACCCGATTTGCCTCGGAGCTTTCCGGTACCAAGGCGCGTATCAGGTAGTTTGTATCGAGGAGTATCATCAGCCTCGGTTCCATTCGCCACGGTTTTCAGCGACTTCTTCCAGGTAGGCGGAGGCTTTGCGCTCGTCGATTCCCCCGCTTGTATGATAGGCGAGCAACCGTTCGAGTGCTGCATCGGTTTCGGTTTTTGCCTCGTTTTCGGCCTTTTCCACGGCGCGGCGCACAACCTCGGCTTGCGAAACATGCCATAGAGTCGCAAGACTTCTGAGTCTCTGTATAGTATTTTCATCCAGAGCAAAGCTGGTTCGATGTTCCATTACTGCCATACCATAAGTATGTAACATATAGCACTTGAAGTCAAGAGCCATTTTGATCATGGGGTCAGACCCTCAGCAAGCCCCTGAATGCCCTGACGTTGTAGTAGGAAGACGCGCCGTTGTGGTATACGAAGACGGTGTCGTAGCGGCGGTCGGCAAATATGGCGCCTCCGAGTTTCCTGATAGATGAAGGCGTCTGTATCCAGCTCGATGTCTTCAGGTCAAACTCTTCAAGTTTCTGCAGGTCGCGATATTGTTCTTCAGTAAGGACTTCGATGCCCATGGCAGCTGCCATGTCGATTGCGTTGTCGCCTGGCTTGTATTCCTTCCGGGATTCCAGGGCTTCACGGTCGTAGCAGATGCTTCTGCGGCCTTTAGGGCTCTCCGCCGAGCAATCGATGAAGAGATATTCACCTGTTTTCTTGTCCGATCCAACGACGTCGGGCTCACCGCCAGTATTTTCCATCTCGTTGAGCGACCACAATTTTTCTGGATTGTCCTCCAGCCTGGCAAGCACGGCTGCCCAGTTGATTCCCTTGTGGCGTTGCTTGTTCTTATCGAAGCGGGTTTCTAGAATTCCAAGAAGGGCTTCTCGTCGCACTGCATCCATATTCTTGTTTGCCTGCATAGGTGTACCTGCCTTTCCTGTAAGCCTGTGTTTTCCGTTTCAATCCGGCCGTTACCCATATTCTGTTGCCTGTCCGGATTTACTGCAAGAGCAGCTGTAACAGAATTGCTTGAATCCGGCTTGGCATTCCTGTTCAGATCCCCGGAACTTCCGGATGTTTACCTGTTACGTGCGCTTACGCACATACTGGAGTGGTTGTTTGTCCCTATATTTAAGCACCTCAGCTATACACTCGTGCACGGATCATGGGGTCTGTGAAATCAAAGAGGTTGTCAGTGTCAAAGAAGAAACCGGATTCCAGTATTGCGGATTCCGTTACCGTGCATGAAAACCTCGACTCGATGAACGAGCGTTTGATCAAAGCCAACAGAACCTTGCGGGAAAGCGAATCGAACCTCGAAGTTACCCTGAACTCGATCGGAGACGCGGTGATAGCTACCGACGCCTTTGCCCGCGTCACCAGGATGAACCCCATAGCTGAACGGCTGACTGGCTGGGCGTTCGTTGATGCAGTGGGGTGCCCTGTCGCCGAAGTCTTCAACATCATCAACAAGGAAACCCGCAAGCCGAGCACCGTACCCGTACTGGCAACTTTGGCGAAGGGGACCATACAGGGCTTAGCCAATCATACTGTTTTAATTGCGAGGGACGGTAGTGAATGTGATATTGCCGATAGCTGTGCTCCTATTTTCAGCCATGACGACATGGTCATTGGTGCGGTGTTGGTGTTCCGCAATGTCACCAGCGAATACGCCACACAGCAAGCCCTCAGGGACAGTGCTGCGCTCATCCAGGCTGTTCTGAACACCGTCGTCGACGGCATAGTCACCCTCAATGCCCTCGGCGGCATTATTGAGACAGTCAATCCCGCGGCGGAAAAGATGTTCGGTTATTCGCCGGGCGAACTCAAAGGAAAGAATTTCAGCCAGCTCATCCCGGAACTCGACCAGGGGCACAGCAAGGGTTCGCTCGAGCATTACTCGGCGAGCAAAGAAGCTCGAGCTAACGGCCTGGGCCGCGAAGTCCTGGGCCTGCGCAAGAATAAAAGCAGTTTTCCGCTGGAAATAGCGGTGAGCGAGATGTGGCTGGGCGGCAAGCGGTACTTCACTGGATTGTTGCGTGATATCAGCGCACGCAAACAGGCGGAAGAAGCCCTGCGAAAAGCAGGTGCCTTGCAGAGCGCTATCTTCAACAGCGCTAATTTTTCAAGCATCGCCACCGACGCCAAGGGCGTGATACAAATTTTCAACGTCGGAGCAGAACGGATGCTGGGGTACAGCGCTGTCGAAGTGATGAACAAGATCACGCCAGCCGAGATTTCAGACCCCGGTGAAATGATCGAGCGGGCGGCGGCTTTGAGTCTGGAACTCGAGACGCCCATCTCCCCGGGATTCGAGGCGATGGTATTCAAGGCCTCCCGCGGGATCGAGGATATCTACGAACTGACGTATATCAGGAAGGACGGTAGCCGTTTCCCGGCGATGGTTTCCGTGACGGCCCTTCGCGACGAAGAAGACTTGATAATCGGTTACCTGTTGATTGGCACCGACAATACCGCGCGTAAAGGCGTTGAGGCGGATCGGGCGCTTCTGCATAAAGCTTTGCAGGAAAAAAACATCGAACTGGATGACGCACGTGTCGTGGCTAAAAAGGCCAACCTCGCCAAATCGGATTTTCTGTCCAGCATGAGCCATGAACTGAGGACGCCGCTCAGCGCCATTCTCGGTTTTGCCCAATTGTTGGAAACCGGAACCCCACCGCCAACGGCGTCCCAGAAGCGGAGCATCGACCAGATACTCAAGGCTGGCTGGTACCTGCTGGAGCTCATCAACGAAATCCTTGACCTTGCACTGATAGAATCCGGCAGACTTTCGATGTCCCTTGAACCTATTTCGCTTGGCGAGGTGATGCGCGAATGCGAAACCATGATAGAACCGCAGGCAAAAAAGCGCGGCATCAGCATTTCCTTCCCCCATCTGAACCAGCCCTGCTTCGTAAGGGCAGACAGGACGCGGGTTAAGCAGATACTCATCAACCTTCTTTCAAACGCAATAAAATATAACAGGCCAAGCGGAACGGTGACGGTTGAAATCACGCAGAAGGATCTTGACTCAATCCGCATAAGCATCAGTGATACGGGAGAAGGACTGAGCACCGCGCAGATCGACCAATTGTTCCAGCCTTTCAACAGGTTGGGTCAAGAGTCAAAATCCGA
>JFJP01027549.1_pt1 | contig 16563 bp, 20 predicted proteins | sample 431651 | NCBI WGS metagenome assembly JFJP01 (sample SAMN02602958, study PRJNA72255) | Microbial mat metagenome, whole genome shotgun sequencing project. | biome: fresh water; feature: sink hole; material: water; isolation source: purple microbial (photo- and chemosynthetic) mats found in... | reverse complement strand
AACAGATTGATAGCTTTCACAGGAATGCCATTGCATCCAACCAATTGGAGACCATTGCTTTTATGTTCCTTACTTGTTGCTCAAAAAGTGACTTTTAAGAGAAAATAAAATGATCAATAAATAAAATTTTATTATTTTTTATAGGTGTGGGATGATAAATATCTTTCTAATGCAGATTTCGCTTTTATTTATCCATTTTTTATCACTGAAGAAATTAATAAATTGGAACAGAAATTTCTTGAGCTTTTACAGTTTATTATTTTAAGTAGAAATCTCAAATAAAGTTTGAATCTAGATATAATGTCACAGTGAAGTCTTCTTTATATGCAAAATATTACTTTGAACTCCGAACCTTGTTTAAAAATGAGGTAAATTCTATTATTTTTCTTAAATTAAAAATAAATAAATTCAGGCTGAATTCCCATTAAGACCTTTGGATGCACACGCAGCAGCAATGTTAGAAGCTCGTTCAAGTGAAGTATAATTTTATAATGACTAATTTTGATAAATAAAAAATAAAGGTTCAAAACAAAGAAGTTGAAAAGGCTGAAAGAATGTCTCAAACTTACAATGAAAAATCTATTTCCAAAAAAGACTGGCTATAATAAATAAAGCCAATATAAATATATAAGTTATGAAGAAAGAAAATAAACATTTTTTTGGTTATGAAAAAAAAATCTTTTAAGAATCAAGTTGGTTTATTTTATTAATGCTTTTATTTTGATTTAAACCAATCAAATTGTTCAAATGAAATTTACAATTTATTGTATGAACTCTCAAAAAATGAATTTTTCTAATTTCTAAAATACTTCTGAAATAACAAAAAACAAGCAAAAAAATAAAAGATAAAACTTTTTATAAAATGTTCCACAACAAAGGCATTTTAATATCTCAGAAAAATTACTCTGAAAAACGTTTCTTCGGATCAAATTCAATCGAAGCCTCCATAAATTTTCAAAAGATTATCAGGGATTACAAGCTTGAAGATTTAAAAATCTTTTTGTTAGAAAACAAAAGCATTGATCCAAAAATTGTGGAAGATGGATTAATTTCTATTCTAAAAACCAAAGAAAAATCTATAAACAAAGGGTTTATTGAAATGCTCTTGAGGTTTATTTGTTTTTCATCAAAATTTCCTTTATTGGCTCTTGTTTTTTTTAGTTTAAATCTAGATCTGAATCGAACAGATAATGATGGTAACAATAATTTAGAATCCTAAATAATTATCCAAAATTTAAGGTAAAAACTGTTTGATTTATGCTTCGGAAAGAGGAGACGCTGAAATTGTGAAATTAATGCTAAATTATAAAGCTGATCCTCAATTTGTGAATAAAGATAATAAAAATGCACTGTTTTATGCTATTGACAATAAGGATAATAGGGAGTTATATGAAATTATTAGTGTTTTAGCTCCTTGTTCTGATGTCAACATTGTTTCAAAAGAATGTGAAACTCCTCTAATGAAAGCAATTGAAAAGCAATATAATCAAATTGTGGAGATTTTATTAGAGAATAAAGCTGATCCTAATTTAAAGAATCCTAAAACATGTAAAAAAAAAATAAAAAAATATGACTATCGCAAACAATTTAAAAAGGGGATACACCTTTGCACGTTTGCTTGAAAAATAAAAATAAAAAGGTCTTTATGTTGCTGATCGAAAACAGATGTGATGTTAAACTAAAAAATAAAAAGAATTTTACGGGCCTAGATTTAATTGAAAACGATAAAGATTTCAAAAATCATTTTGAATCCTGGACAAAACTTGTATGCAAAAAAAAATTCCTATTTTAAATTAATTATCAATTTTTGAAGAATTCGAAAAATGATTTGATCGCAAACCATTGTTCATTAAATGAAAACTCCATTAATGGAGCAAAAGACCGTCATCATAATGAAAAAAAAAAAAAAAAAAAAAATTCAAAGCCTGCGAATAAAAATTTGAATAATTTAACAGAAAACATAAAATTAGCAATTGACAACTTTTCTGAGAAAAGTAAAATCAATAATATTTTGGAAAAATTCCCAAAATCCACTGAAAAATCAATTTCCTCCAGACAAAGCTCGAACTCTAAATCAAAATCAGAAATAAATCAAGTGGAAAACAAAAAACATAATTCAAAAGACCAATCTGTTGATTCGAAAAGATCAGACACCTTAGATAATCAAATTCTTTTGCAAAATTATGTTTCTGAAGTAATGGATTATTTTTTAAATCATTCTCATGTTTGAAAAAAAGATTGACAAGAATAAAACAGAAATAAAAGTTCTAAAAAACACAATAAAATCAAATGTATAGCTTAATTTCTTTGTTTTTTCATTCAAATTTCAATAAAAAGTGCGACAAAATAAAAGACCTTGAACTTAAATTGGATATGATTGCAAAAGAAAATTTGGAATTAAAAAAAATAAACGAAAAGTTAAAGGAACAAGTGATGACTGAAAGTCAAATCCATAAATGCTCAACGGATGTGAAAAAATTGTTGGTTGAAAAAAATTTTAAGAATGAAAAGAAATTTTCAATTTTGAATGAAGAAACAATAGATCTCACTTTGAATAGTGAAATCATAGATTTTTGTGATAAAATATCAGAAATAAACAATTCTAACAAAGCTCTATTTGATAAATTGATTAAAAATTTCAGAAACATCATTTCAGAAATTTTCCCTAATGCTAAAGTAAGCAAATAGATTAAACTTTTTTAAATTTTTAATTTTTTTTTGTTCAAATAAAATTAAAAAAATTAGATACATTTGTATGGATCTTATGCTACTGATCTATGTTTACCTTATTCTGATATTGATTTAGTAGTTGAGTTACCAAATGAAAATAAACAACCTCAAAAAAGTTATATTGAGAAAAATCTTCAAAAATTAGAAGAAAGTCTTAAGGTTGCTCTCTTTTTAGAATTAAATTTTGATAATTTCAACAGAAAGAAGATTTTATTCAAGAAATAAAAAATATCTTTTCTGCTTCGATCCCACTCATCAAAATAACTTGTAATGGAGAATTTCTAAACAAAAAAGTGGATATCACAATCCAAGATCTAAATCACAATGGGATTAAATGTGTCTCATTAATTAAAGATTATGTTAAAGATTACCCCTTGCTCAAATATCTCGTGCTTGTACTCAAACATTTATTATATATCTGTGATTCTTCTGATTCTTATTCTGTAAAAAAAAATTGGGAACATTTTTTAAATATTTATATTTACAAATGAAGGGAGGTTTGAGTTCTTATGGATTGATTCTAATGGTTAAAAGCTTTTTGCAGGTAATAAAAATTACTAAAATAATTTCTAAAAAAAAAATATTGCTATAAAATAGATGAAAAATTTAAGAAATGTCAAATATGAAGAAAATATAGGCATCCTTGAGAAAACTTTACTTGATTTTCTATTTTTATTTGGCAAAAACTTTAACTATTATAACACAATTATAACCCCTGGACAAAATTCAATGTATCCGTTTTTTATTTCAGTATAAATTTGCATTCTTAAATTATTTCCTAAGATTTTTTTTTTTAATTATAAATAGCATTGTGCATGGAAAACAACACAAGAAGGAATTTACATTCCGCTGGAAAAATTGCGAATAATTGATCCAATAACAGAAAGAAATGATGTAGGAAGATGCACATTTCTTGTCAGTTCAATAAAGGTATTTTAATTTATGGTTTAATCCAATCATTTTAATTTGCTAGAGTATATTTTTTAATGCATATTTGGGGATTAGATTAAATTATTGTATGGAAAATGGTTTTGTTGGAGAACCTAAAAAATTACTTAATGAAGTTGAGATTAAGCAAACCTGCTGCAATCTAAAAAAAATGTTTTATCTTCCAAAAATTTTTGGATATTAATATTATGACATCAAATTTTAAATTTTATATAAATAACTTTAAACTTTACATACAATGCAATTCAAAGCATATTTTATTTAATAGTTAAAATTTAATTCATCTTTTTTAATATATTTTATATATTGTTTTAGATTTTTTTTTTGCATATGCATATTTAAAAAGAAATCGAAAAAAAATGTTTGAATTTCAGATTTCTGAGAAAATTCATTTCATTAATTTTATTTATTTCAACCAAATGAAGCTCCATTCATTCAATAAGGCTATAAGCTAAATATCCTAAGGCAACTAAAACTCCATACATTGAAAAATGAAGAATGTCATTTTTGAAAACTTTGAACAAAATTTTGCTTGATCTTTTTGAATATTCTTCCCACCCTTCTTTCTTTTTTAGTGAAGCCTCATCCTTTAAATACATGTTTAAATTAAAAAAAACCAACCACACAGTAAGAAGAAAGAACCATGGCGTCCATTTTCCCACCAGAACCGCAAAAGATGCATATAGCATGATTTCACCCAAATAATTCGGATTTCTGTTGACATAAAACATTCCATCTGAGATCAGTCCTTTTTTATATTTCAAAGTAAAGTATTTTTGACAATCAGAAATCATCATTATATTCACTCCGAAAACATACATTAAAATTGCAGTCAAAGTTCTATAAACACTTGGATTTTGTATGCCTTGTCCGCTAATTTGCATAAAAGGAATATACCAATAGCCAGCTAAAAAAAATGCAGAACCAACAAAAGAACATATTGTTGAAGGCCTTTCAAATCCTTTATCTCCGAAAATGCAATCTTTTATGATCCAAAAAATCCCATATGAACCATGAAGAGCGAGATAAAGAAATGCGCCAAGGGAATAATTGTTGTAATATTTCATGAGGAGTAAAATAAAAATGAAAGTCGCACCTTTCTGGAAATTAATGGTATATCTCATTTTGAATAATTTAGGCCCTCCTCCGATATCAGTCATGTAATTCTGAAAGTATTTTATCAAGATATTTTCTGCATTTTGGGGAGTTTCTTTTTCAGTAATATTTAAATTTTTGCTATCGGAAGAAGTTTTTTGTGATCTGTTCTTCAGATTTTCTGACATTGATTTCTAATTTTAATTTGTTTTTTGAAAAAAATTATTTATTAAAGAAGAATAAAAAATTGTTGAAAATAGAACAAATTTTTTAGTTGATTTTCCTTCTTCGAAAAATCTTTATTCAGTTTTTTTCCCATTGGATTTATGATTAAGAGGGAAATGAATATGAATATCTGCAATTTCTCCAATCACAAGCAAATTTAATTGCATGTAGTTTTTTTATTTCTAAGTTTCAAATTTATTTGTAAAATGAAATTTATTAACAAAGCACAATTTCCAAATAAAAATCATTAGGCAAAAAATGAATCAGCTTTTTCCAAAAAGTTTCAATTTTCATAATTTTTAAAATTTATTCTAATGCTTTAGGCTCATATAATTTTTTTTCTTCAAAGAACTCTGGCATGAAAGTCAAGGAAAAGGAAGAAATGCAACTTCAAGAATTAAATCTCATACAAGCAATGAACTCAAAGATCAAATTTAAAAACAAGTCCTGTGAAAACTTTTATTTGGATAAAAATTTCATCAGCAGTATATTATAAAATCGAGATATATGAACTATTTGTTGTATAGATCAAAAAAAAAAAGAAGCTGAAATCGCAAAAACCATCTCTGAAAAAGTTCCAACCGATTATAAGAATCATTTGGAAAAGGATGATGAAAAATTGGAAACTCAACCAAACGAAAATGGGGAAAAAGTTCCTACCGATTCTAAGGATTATAAGGATCATTTGGAAAAGGATAATAAAAAATTGGAAACTCAACCAAATGAAAATGGGGAAAAAAAACAAAATGAAATTAATGAGACACAAAAAACTTTTTCTGTAAAATCAACTATGAAAGGAATAAACAATCGGAAAAAACTGAAAAAAACTTTTTATTGTATTTTTTTTTATTTACCAGTAATCAGAAATATTTTTTTTTCTAAAAGCAACATTCTTGAAAACTGAAACCAGATCCAGAACATTTGATCTGAAACCAATAGAAAGAGCCAATCTTTTTGAAGGATTACCTTTTATATCCTTTGATGTTTTTGTTAAAAGAGGTTGATGAATAAAATTTACAATTTTGATAATCCATTTCCATTAAGATAATACAATGCAAAACATAGTTGTTAGAGACCTATTAAAAATTCTGATTGATAAATCGCAAACTTTAAAAGGTGTATTAATAGATCAAAATAAAATGAAGAAAGTTTATTTAAATTTTCCAAATGTTCGGCCTAATTTTTTGCATTATTCCATAGATTTTCCTTTCTGTCTCAAATTATCAACAATTTTGCTTAAACAAAAAGCTTGAGGAAACAATATCTATATTGCATAAAATTTGTGAAATCATATTAGAAGGTTTAATTTGAATTTGTTGAAATCTTTAATCATTTTATAAAAAAGGTTTTCTAAAGCATTTATCGGATTTGGGAATAGCCCCCTCTCCGTTAGACAATGTGAATTTATTGCAAAAAGAATTCAAAAAAGAAGAGGATGCTATTGAAAGCAATATTAAAGTCTTCAATTCAATTCTCGATTATTTGAGAGAATCCGTAGAAATTTTCTTCATTATCAGAAGACAAAGGGAGAAAAAATCTTTAGAAGAAAAAAAATGCAATGAGCTTCTGCAAAACCTCACCAAAGCGCGATTCAATTTGGGAGAATTAATCGAAAATATCAGAATTTTTGAGAAAAATTTAGGAAAATCAGTTTATATTTTTATTTTTTTTATTTGATTTGATTTGAAATAAAATTAGTTTATGGACTTGACTCGAAAAACAAATTTAGATGGATTTAGAGGAATGAGTATAAAATCTGAAGAAGGTTTTTTTTTTAGATTTATTTAAATATAATGCCTAATTTAGATTCTGAAAAAATTCAAAAGAAATTAGCATTGATAAAAAAGATTCAAACATTGAACACACTGCTTCAAAATAAATTCAATTTTTCTAAAAATAATTATTTGACAAGAGAATCTAAAATAAATTTGAATACAGAGTAATTTTTCCTCTTTACAATATAAAATTACAAAAAAATTTAAAGCAAACTCGATCATGAAAGAGAAATGCTTTTCTTTGCAAAAAATTTTGTAAAAAATAAACCTATAGCAGATCATAGAAAACAGATTTTCATTGAAAAAGTGATGGACCCCTTTAATTTACCAGAAGTATTAATAATGTTTTTATTAAAATTTAATTAGAATTTTTTTAAAGATGAAGGTAGCTATGAGAATAGCCAAAAATTTAAATATAAATTTTGGTTGAAAACAACTTTCATTCGAAAGTTTCAATAAAACACAAAATCAAAAAAATTAATTTATTTCTAAAATAAATCATTAAAAAAAATAATTTAACAAATTGACAAAAACTTTAATTTTTAATTTAAACCCAATAAAAATTACAAATTTTAATTTCTTAAGAAAAAAAATTAAATATTAAAAAATGGAAAAAGATATTGAATTATTGATTCAAGAAATAACACAAAAGTTTGAAAATAATTCCCATTTGGACCAAAGCAAAGGTAATGAAATAATCAAAACAATTGAGCGCCTCTTTAAAGAGGTTGATAAATGCAAAGACAAAGAAATTTTCAAAAAATTTCACCCATTTATGCTCAAACTCCCTGAAGAATTTTATAATGCCCATGTTGCTGATTTGCTCAAGCTCCAAATAAAATTTTCCGACAGGCAGATCTATCGATCATTCTTGGAAATCGAAAACTTAGACCAGTTTTTACAACATGAAGCTGAGTTTTATGACTCAAAAAATAAAATATCTTTATATATTTTGATAAAAATCATGAGATATTGCTCTCCAAAAGAAATCATTTTGTTTTTGAATGAGAATTTAAATGAAGTTCACTTCATAGAGAAGAAATTTTTCATAATTGAAATTTATGGCAAAATTTTAGACCGTTTAGAAAAAAAAGAATTATTTTTAGATCAAATTTTTCCAATGATTCTAATGTATTTCAGTTCAGCAATTCAGAAATTCATCAAAAATAAAGAAAAACTCGATACCAATCCTGATTTAATTAATCAAAAGGATATTATCATAAACTTCGAGAAATATGTCATTAATTTAATCAGAAAAATAATGACTTTATGTAAAAATTTCAAAGAATTACAGGATCCTTCAATTCAAAACAAAATTTTTTCAATAAACGAAATTTTTGATTATTCCTATGAAACTGGAGAATTAAAGCCAAAAGAAATAAATCAGAATCATCTCTTGAAACATTATTTGATTTGCTTTGTTATGGATATCATGGAAGGTGTTCTGGACGCTTTAACAACTCCTTATTTTGATAGAAAAATATTGACTGCTTTTTCAGAAGAAATAATGGAATTTTTATTTGAATTAAACCCAAGAAAAATTGATTATGTGAATTGTTTTTTATCACAAATCCGATATTTTGCACTTGTGAAACAAAAACCTGTGACGATTAAAGAAAACGTCAAATCTTATGATAAATCATATCCTTATAATTGCTTGGCAATCGCTAATATTTTATCATCAATTGTAAAAGATGATGCAGCTTTTAACATGGTTTTTTCTTTAAAATATAAATTAAAAATTTTAATACCCGTGATTAACGAGAATCTCAAAGTCCCTGAATCAAAACTTGAATTATTTTTTCCTTTGATCAAAGAATTGGGAAAATATTTGAATAATGAGAAAGAAATTAATAAATACAATTTATTTGACTTCGAAAACTTAAACATTTTTAATGCTCATTTATCAGATTTTGTCAACCATTTATTAGAGCTTTCAGGCAATTTTAATTGTAATGAAGAAAATAGGAAAATAATGGTGGATATTTGCAACATAATAACTGAAATGCCCAACGAAAAAGTAATTTTCGCTAATTAACAAATTCATATATTAATATTATTATAATTAGGGCAAATATCAAATTATTTTTGATATTGTTAACAAAAGCACCAACTCAAATTTATTGGCTTATGTTATGAATTTAACGAAAAAGAAAATTCAATTTCATTTTGAACAGAAATCCAATGACACAATAAATATTCCCTTCATTAATATTCAAAAATTTGAAAATTTAATTGACAGTTGCCTGAATAAAAATAAATTTTCCGGAATCTCCTCTAAAATAGAATTGGTCAATGAAATAATAAATTTCATGATATATATATTAACGAAATTTGGGAATTTCCAAAATAATCAGCAGGAATTAGTTCCAAATGAATTTCATTTATTGAATCCATCTTCCAAAAAAATATTTGAAAATATATTGAATGTGATTTTTTTGATAGAAAAAGAAATCAAAGAAGAATTGGACAATCTTAACGTTAAAAAGAATGAAATAAGTGATGACCTCAAAAAAAACAAAGAAGACAAAGGAAAAGAATTGGAAGCTTTGGAAATAAAAAGCAATCATCTTCTGATCTTGATAGACAATATGAAAAAACTTCAAGAAATAAAAAAATAAACAAAATTTATTAAAACGCCAAACAAAAAAATAAGAAGAATTTATTAAAAAAAAATATTTTGTGTTTCGTAATTATTAAATTAAGACAGTTTTTTATTTAAAAAAATAAATTATTGCTATTTTTCATTTTCTGAAAAAATCGAGACTAAAATTAAATAAACTCCCAAATTAATTAATTATTTTTGAATAATTTGGTTGCAGAAAAAGATAAAAGCCTCTTTTGTTTTGATTTTTTTTCATAATGAGCATAATTATAAAAGTGGAAGAAATCAACCTTTTAATTTACAAATACCTTTTGGAATCTGGTAAAAATTCTCTATTTTTTAAAAATAATCTTTCTCTTCAGGTCTAATCCATACTGCTTTCAGTTTATTTCACGAGACTAATTTGGAAAAAATCTTGAAAGATTACGATGAAGACATCAAAGATATAAAATCAGGGATGCTTATTCATTACTTAGAACGTGGTTTAATGCTTAATCAAATAGAATCTCATATTGATATGGTCATTTTTTAATCAAATTTTTTTTATGAATAAAAAAAAATAGAATGACTATTGTGAATGCAATGAGCCTTTTCAATTGATCAAACAACATATTTGCACAATCGTTGAAAAAAAAAAGGAATTTAAAATCAAAGAGAAATCAGAAAAAAACAATATTTTTATAGAAACCTTGAAAAAAACCACAGAATATCAAATTCAAAACCCACAAACTGCCCCTGTGGTGATCGATGATAAATTTCTCTTTCAAAACAGTAGAAACATAAAACTTAACATGGATAATGTAAAATTTTACAAGGGGAGGGGGATTTATTTGCTTAAATTTTCTAAAGATATCCATCATCAAATGGAATCCTGATAAAAACATATTAACTTTATAGTAAAATTTCTGTTTTTTTTCTTGATTTTTACATGCAATTTTTAGTGAAGAAAAAAACAATTTACTGTACTTTTGGCAAAAAGATAATGATGTCAATTCATCAGGAGATAATGAAAAAAATCAAGTTTTAATCATTAGTGGAATCGTTCCTTGTCAGCAAGGGGAAACTAATGCTAAAATTACAATGATGGAATGGGATGTATATTCATTTATTTTCTTTGAATTTTAACAAAACAGAACATTAAAAAACTTAAAGGCCAGCAATAAAAACCTACTTTGTATTTTGGAAAACAATTTTATTATGGTTTTCGATTATCAAGGTTAATTCAAATTTTTCGAAATTATTTTGTGAATTTTTTTATATTGCTAAAGGAAATTTACAAAGAATGTTCAGTTTGATGACCAACAAAAAGGTGAAGAAATTGAAATGGAGCAAGAATTTACTTAATATGATTGCGATTATTTATGAAGATGAGTGTGATGTATTTCTACGAAGATTAATTCCATTCTTATTTTTTAGTAATTAGATCATGGATCCTATGGAAGGCTTAATTTGCAAAAATATTAAAGATTTTATTTATGATTTTGAATGGAGAATCTATGATGAATATACAGTATCAATTGGAAACGGAATTTTGGCTTCTTATAAATTATCAAATGAAAATATGCTAATCAAATATAACATCGATGTTTATTTATTTTCAAAACTTTCTTTATTTTAAATGATATTAAGACTCCTGTTACAATAAAATGGAATTATTTGACAACTTTATTGGCCACTTTTAGCGAAAAAAATAATATAATTTATGTAAAATATAATAAAAAGGTGGAAAGTTTATTTAAGAGATTTTAGATTTGGACAAGCAAAAACGAAAATTATTTTATTTTTTTTTTTTTTTTTTTTATGAATTAAATTTGTTAGAAGAGACAATGAATGCTAATTTTATTGTAGCTGCAACAGAAAAATTCATCAAAGTGTGGGATATTGAGTTTGGAAGCTTGAAATACAAACACCAATTGAATTATAAGTGAAAAATCTAAACTTTATGATAAAAACTCATTTATTTTTAAGAGTAAACACATTGCTATTGCTTGGAAATTCTTTAAGCAATTCATTCTTAATAAGCCAAAATTTTGAAGGGAAAATCAACATTTTTTCGTTAAAAGAAGGGAAAAATATTTCTTACAATTGGGATGATAATATCACGAATTTGTAAATATTTATTATTTTGTAAAAAAAGTCTATCAAATTTAAATGGTTTAGGTTGTGCATCAGAGATTATCAAATAGCATTCTTCTACAAGAATAGTATTTTTTTTGTAGATATAAAGAAATTACATCAAAATATGTAAAAACGAGGAAAAAAAAAATTAAAAAAAAAAAGAATATTCAATTTATTATTAATCAATTCCAATTCTTTGAATCCAATTATATAGAATGAATAAAAGAAAATATTTTAAAAACTTATAAAGTAGAAGGCACATCGTTGAATATTTTCTGTTTTTCAAAATCATTATTATTCCTTTCATTAACACCACAAATTTCCCCTATGGTTTCTGATTTATGAACATCCGTTTTAAAAACCTTATACTCTTTACTAATATTATTTTCTATCATATTTTGTGATTCTAAGAATGCAGAACTGCTTTTCCCAATCGAAATCTTTTTTAAAGGAGTGTTATTTTGAAGTGCATCCCCATAAATTAACCTCGAAGAAAAAAGGCATCTAAACAAACTGGAAAAATTTGAAAGTCTATTGATATAATTCGGAATCGGTTTGTTTATTAATTTAATGCTTAGTTCATTAGAAAAATGATTGCAATTATTCTTAAACACATCATAAGTATTCCCAATATATTTCGATTTTACATCGCACAATATTTTGCTGATTTCATTGAGCTTTAAACTAGTATTGCCCAGTAGTACGGTTTTGCGAAACTTAATCAATTTATTGGTTTGAGGCTGGTTTTCAATCACACCTGTATGATCATATGGATGGGCTCCAAATGAAAATTCCGTGTCAAAAATTTGAATAGCTGAATGATACGCCCCTAATCCATAACAATCCAAAAAATTGTTCAAAGGTGTTAGATCGTAAATATTTAAATAAATTGAGGTTTTCATTAAAATCAGCAAATAATTCAAATAAAGCTTCCTTTTTTTAGATAAAACAACTTTAAAACAAAAAAACAATCAAATTGTTTTTTGAGAAAAATAATATTTAAAATAAAAAACGCAGCATAAGTTAAATTGTGTTTTTTAGGTTCAGGAAATTCAAAATTTAAAATGAGTTCCAAAAAAAAAATACAATCAATCCTAAAGAAAGACTCTGATCTTTCATTTTTGAATTTTTCTATGTCAGACAAAAAAGATATGGAAGCTTCCTTAATTAAAATAAAATCCTTTCTATTTTCCCTTCAGAACACCATTTTAATAGAAAAACTATTAAATGAACTGCGTGAATTGAGATCCAGACTCATTTCCTTCAGAAATTTGAAAGAAAATACTCCGAAAATTAATTATCTTATGGCATTTTGTTACTTACAAGTCTGTGGATTATTGCGATATGAAAAGATAAATGAAGATTTCACAGAATATCTCCTTCCAATATTGAGTTCTTGCGAAGAACACCAAGAACTCATTGAATTAAAAGCTTTTTTCTTGAAGGAATTGATTGAGGACAATTATAAACTATTCTATCATTTAGTGGAAAAAACAGATTTAAACAAATTTTTATCGCTAATATTTCAATCACATAATCTTTTAGATGTTCACCCGGAATTTAAAAACTCGATAAAAGAGATTTTACAAATTTTAATCAAAGAAATTTGCCATAGTTTCGATGAAAAAACGATAATTTTTGAACAGCTGATCATTAATTTTGACATTCAGAATAAAAATGATTTATATGCGATTTCGAAAGAAATTCTAAAAGAAAACTCTCTATTTTCTGATAAAGATTTTCAAATAACATTAGAAAATCTTCTTTGTGATCAAAAATCACAGAAAATTTTCCCAATTATATTACGAGCAATTTATTCGATTTGCAAAAGAGACAAAGAGTTTCTTCCAATAATTATAGATAAAATAGAAAATCTATGGTTAACTGTTAGCAAAGAAAAACGCGGTTGTATTCTTAATTTTTTCGGGAGAATTTGCGCTTTTAAAAACTCGAAATTCTGTTTTGTATATAAAAGATGGTTCGAAAATTTCATTTGCAGTTTAAACGATAAAACACCAGTTCAGAGCTCGAAAAAAGAATTCATTGCAATTTGTTTAAAATTTTGCAAGAATTTCAATTTCGTGAACGAAAAACATGAAAAAAACTCATTGATTCTGAGCGATGAGGAATTTAAGCTCTTAAAATATTTTCAAATGATTGAAGAAAAACTTTTGCCCTATTTTTTTTTCTCTGAAAGAGATTATGAGACAAAAGTGTGGATCTTAAATGAGATCTTTTTATCTATGAAAAAATCTACATATTTTGTCTCATCTGAGTTTTTTGTGAAGTTTTTAGAGTTTACCAATGATCAAAACCATTTAATAAAAGTAAAATGCTATGTTTTGTTAATAAATATCTTCAATTGTTATTATTCAGCTTTGTTCAAAGAAAAATATAATATTTTAGAGCAGAAAAACAGAGTGATTTTGAACAAAGGAGAGATTGAATGCGTTGTGAGCATAATGCAAGAAAAAAGCAAGAGATTTGAATGGTTTTTTTTTGAAATTCTTTTCAAGTTAAATACCGCAGAAAAGAATGAGAATATTTTGTTTATGCATGCGATGAACAACGTTTTTTTCAATGAATTTCTTCAGCCATCAGAACAAATCAATTATATGATTGGAATATTTTATTTAACAATAGAGAATTTCTTTGAAAACATGAAAAAACATTCAGATTTAAAGAATAAAGGATATGAGGAATATGTGTTCAAAATTTTGGGGTCAGAATGGAAAATGGATCAAGAAACATTGAACAATAAAAAATCAAAATTTATTATAAAAGCATTAGAAAAAATCATGAAACTAAAAGTCAAGCTGTCAAAATTAATTGATTTGAGTTTTTTTCAAAAGAATAATGAGGATAAATGTGTATTAAAGGAGAAACTCATAAAATGTTGTGGGGTTTTAATAGGAGAAAAGAAAGAAACAATGGATTTTTTTGAAGAAATTGAGAAATTCTATGACAATAATGAAGAATTTAGGAAAAATCTTGAAAATGGTTTGAGAAATACAAAAGAAAATATACTGAAAATTTATTCTAACAATGATTTCGATAAAAAATATAATAATGAACGACTTTTTCTAATAGAGTTTTTTGAAATGAATAAAGAATTTGATTCGTTTGCAATCGAAAAAATCTTAAAAAAATGCTGCAGTTTTTGCAATGAACTAAAAAGATATGAAAATCGGGAGATTTTTCTCTTTTTGATTTCAGGGCTAAAACTAGTTTTGTCTTTAATGAATTTTGCATATATTATAGTTGAAAGTCACATTAATATCAATAATTTGATGAAAATAGTTATGACTTTATGTGAGATTTTAGAACAAAATAGTAAACCAAGTACATCAACATCTAAAAATTATGAACTGAATTTGATAAAGAATTCGGCTTTGACATTAAATTTGAAAATAATCTCGAAATTTAATAATATTTCACAAGTTTCAGCAATTGAAGAACAACAAGCTTTCTTTTTAGACCTTCTGAAAAACTGGCAGTTAAATGATAATCAAATAAAATATTTGGCCTTTATTTTAATAAAATTTGATGAGATTTCTTCAGAAAAGTTATTTTTAAATATTTTAGATAATTCTCTGAAGAATTTAGATATGAAAAATATGAATCTATCGAAAAACATCAATATAATATATGCTTTTATAAATTCGGAACAGATTTCCATTAACAAAATCAGTTATTTTCTTCAAAACAAGCCCAATATCTTTGATCAATACTTAAAAATTATAGAAAAACCTATTTCCTTATCAAAAACTCTGGTAATATCGAATCTTACAGTGAACAAAAAAAAAATTCTGAAGATCATTTATAAGCTTTTGTTCCAATTAGACAAAGAAAAAGAGGATCAAAACGTGGTAAATTCCTTGCAACACAATTTTATCACGATTCTTCTTGAAATATTAATTAATTTCAATGAAATTTCTGCAAGTGCTTTATTGGCTGATAAGAATTATTTGCGAATAAATTCATTGGATTTAATCTTAAAAATGATCAGCAGAAACCAAATTAGTGAAGATTTAGTTTGTGAACTGTTCATTAAGCTATCAATCCTTTGTTTTGATGAGAATATTCTTTTCCGGAAGATTTTCTTTAAGTTTTTTGTAAAGTTTGCTTTGAAACAAGAAATTTTCATTGGAAAATTTGTGTCACTTTTTTTTCTGTTTACTTTAGATGAAGACTCTACTCTGCATTTCCTTTCAAAGAATGTTCTTTTAGATCTAATCTCAATTTTAGGCAAAAAAATAAAAGAATTTTTAGAAGAAGATAAAATAAACTTTTCAGGGAAAATAATAGAGAATTCACCTGAATATTTGATTGTTTATTTGGTGTTTATCATTGTAAACAGTCCTTTCTTTTTAAATCAAAACAAAACCCTTGATGTTTATAAGGTTGTAAAGCTAATGCAGAATTTCTTCGATATTGTTTTTCAGAATAACACACATAGACGTTCATTGAATTTTCTGGTGATTGTTCTTGAAAACTTGAAGAAAAAAAAACCAAAATTTCTGAATATTTCAAAGAATATGGATTTGAAATTATATTCAATCAAGAAAAAGAAAGAAAAAATAAATGAAAATGAATCAACTTCTCCTGATTCTGAAGAGGAAAAATATCATTTATTGATTCAGATTTTTTCTGATATGATTCGAAAAAATTTCGATAATAACAAAATCATTGACAGCCTTAAAAACGAGGTTGTTTTGGTTATAGATGGAGTGTTTTATGAAGAAGTTGAAAATAAAGTGGTTGAAAATCATGCTATTTCATTGGAAAAAAATCCTGAAGAAAAAGCAACCACTGTGGATAAAGTTTTTTATAAAAAATTTGAAAATAATATGACTGCTATAGAAAAAAATATGAAAGAAAATAAAACGAAAAATAAAATAACAGAAAAAAGAAAGAAAAAAGAGCCCAAAATTACTGTTCCAAAAGTTGCGAAAAGAAAAGAGGAGACAATAATTCAAAAAGATAGCAAAAATAGAAACTCACTAGAGTCAAAAAAAATTAAAAGAAATAAATAATATTTATTTTTTTTGTAATTTAAATAATAGG
>JFJP01011513.1_pt1 | contig 16563 bp, 9 predicted proteins | sample 431651 | NCBI WGS metagenome assembly JFJP01 (sample SAMN02602958, study PRJNA72255) | Microbial mat metagenome, whole genome shotgun sequencing project. | biome: fresh water; feature: sink hole; material: water; isolation source: purple microbial (photo- and chemosynthetic) mats found in... | reverse complement strand
CACCATTAATCCCATTTCCGCCACCGCGCCGATAACTTACACCTGGACACCCGCGCCAACGAGTGGGCAAGGTTCGGCTGCCGTCACCTATCTATGGGCAACTACAGGCACGCAAACCATGACGGTGGTGGCGCAAAATGTGGGCGGGGTGGTTTCAAATAGCCATACCATTACGCTAGGTGAAGCCTCTATTACGGGTTTAAGCGCGACCAATAACGGCCCCACCTCACGCGGCAGCGCAACCACGTTGCAAGCTACCGTTACAACGGGCAGTAATATCAGCTATACCTGGAATTTTGGCGATGGCACTACGGGCAGCGGGGTTACGGTTAATCACATTTATACCGTAATTGGTAGTTATAACGCTATAGTAACAGCGAGTAATTCCATTAATACCGCGACTACCACGACCACCGTTAGTGTGTTGCCCGCAGCCATTACGGGACTTGCGGCCAGCAATAACGGCCCGACGGCGTTGGGCGGAGCCACCACCTTAAACGCAACGGTCACGACAGGCGATAACGTTAGTTACAGTTGGAATTTTGGGGATGGCACTACGGGCAGTGGCGCAGCCGTTAATCATACTTACGCGCTAGGCAGTTATAACGCTACCGTTACGGCAAGTAACAGTCAAGGTTCGGCTACGGCCAGCACTACCGTAATTGTTAGCAATGCCCCCATTACGGGGTTGAGTGCAAGTAACAATAGCCCAACCATTATTGGCAATGCAACAACGCTTAATGCCACCATTACGGGAGGCAGTAATGTGGTTTATAATTGGAGTTTTGGCGACGGCTTGACGGCAACGGGCATTTCAGTGAATCATGCCTATACCACTGTAGGCACCTATACCGCCATTGTTACGGCAAGTAACACTGTTGGGGCAATTGCCGCGAATACGACGGTGGTCATTCAAGCGGCCCCGATAAGCGACACTACGATTGTCGGCTTAACAGCGAGTAATGATGGCCCTAAAGTGGTCAATAGCCCTGTGGCTTTGAGTGCCTTAGTCTCCGCAGGGAGTGGCATTAGCTATAGCTGGACTTTTGGGGACGGGACTACGGGCAGTGGCGCAACCGTAACGCATAGTTACGCTCAAGCGGGTATCTTTACGGCCACCGTTACGGTGCGTAATTCGATTAATACCCTAATCGCTACGGTATTAGTAACTATTCTTAATACACCGATAGCGGGTTTGACGGCGAGTAATAACGGGCCAACCGCTTTAGGTGATGTAACAACCCTAAATGCCACCGTTACGGCGGGTGACGGTGTGACCTACCGTTGGGATTTTGGCGATGGCAGTAGCGGCAGTGGGGCGGTGGTCAGTCATACCTATTCCACAATTGGCAGTTATACGGCTGTCGTTAGCGCAACAAATACATCAGGTTCTCAGACGGCAACAACTGTGGTTAGCGTGGTTAGCCCCGTATCATTAAGCCTGAGCAAGAGCGCACCTGTGAGTGTGCAACAAGGTAATCCCATTGAATACACATTAACAGTCTTTAATAATGGCCTTAAATCTGCGACGAATTTGACCATTAGCGACCCCATGCCACTTGGCGCAACTTATCTTAATGGTGGAACGCTGAATGGCAACACCATCGATTGGACAATGGCTGAATTGCCCGCGAAAGGTAGCGCAATCGTAACCTTTACGGTCATGGCAAGCGATACCGTTATCAATGAGAATTATTCAGTGGTGGCGAGTGGTGGCTATAGCGCGACGGGGCAGGCGGTAACTGTTACGATTGTTAAGCCCAACCCCATCAGTGGTTTGGTGGTTATGAGCGATAGCCCAACTCTCTTTGGTGGTATGACCCATTTCACCGCGACCACCCAATCAGGTGATAATGTAGCCTATCAATGGGATTTTGGCGATGGGACAACCGCGAATGGCCTAGCCGTGCAGCATACCTACGCCGTAACAGGCAGTTATACGGTCACGGTGGTGGCGAGTAACGCGGTGAGCGTGGTTACCAAAACGGTCATGGTCAGTGTTCTCAGTAACCTTACGCCAGATGAAGGCACGATTGAAGGGGTGGTCATGGGTGATGGACGGACTTTATCGGGAATTTATGTTTATGTTTACCGATATAACAATGACCATTGGAATTGGGCGAATGGCACCCAAACCGATAATAACGGTCATTATCAATTCTTCGATTTGCCCGTTGGCATGTATCGCATGGGCTTTTTCGATTGGCAACATTGGCCTTCGCAATATCCCGCAATGTATTATCAAAATGCGAGTGATTTGGATAGTGCCACCGATATTAACCTGACCTCTAGTGCCAAGTTAACGATTAACGGGAATTTCCAATCACCTGGTCGTATTACGGGGGTGGTTAAAGACCCAACAGGTCAACCCTTGAGTGGCATTTCAGTTCAGGTTATGCGTTATAGCTCAACGCTAACGAGTGCCATTTATGGCGGGAGTTGGGGCGGTTGGGCGCAGACCGATAGTGACGGTAGCTATCAAGTAAGTGGCCTTAATGAAGGTATCTATCAAGTGAGTGTCCAAGATTGGCGTTGGCCTAATCGTCAATATCCTGCGAAATATTACCAAAATACCGCCGATGCCCAGCAAGCCACGCCTGTTCAGGTGATGGCGGGGCAAACCACAACGGGCATTGATGTTTCAATGGGTGAACCAGGGCGGATAACGGGTAAAGTCACGAACCAAGCAGGTAATCCTCTGACAGGCGTTTATGTTCAAGTTATGCAACATAATGGTATCTATTGGCAATGGGCGGGGTATGCTCAAACCGATGGTAACGGACAATATCAAATTGAAGGGCTAGGCGGAACTTATCGCGTGGGCTTCTTTGATTGGCAATATTGGCCTGGACGATACCCTCCGTTATATTATCCTAACAATACCACCCTTGAAGAGTCGGCTAATGTGGTCGTTAATTCAGGGGAAACGCTGACTGACATCAATGCGGTGATGTTAACAGGAGGGCATGTGAAGGGTAAAGTGGTTGACTCAAATGGCAATCCTGTAACAAATTTATATGTGGTCGCCCACAAATATAACAAAGAATGGCGTTATTGGGAGTGGGCGAGTTCAGTTTATGTTAATGGAGACGGTAACTATGAGTTAAATAACCTTAACGGTACATATCGTTTAGGTTTCTACGATTATAGCTCGTGGCCGCGCCGTTATCAAACGCAATATTACCCGCAGCAGAGTGAGATTGAAAAAGCCACTGATTTGGCAGTGCCAGCAGGCAGTGATGTTACTGCTAACATGACGTTACGTGACGGTAGCCACATCAAAGGGCGAGTCACTGACCGTAATGGTAATCCCGTGCCATATGTTTCGGTGGTGGCTTACCAATATGTTAACTACTATTTCTGGTGGGGTTGGTGGAATTGGGTTAATTCCGTTCACACCGATGCGGATGGGCGTTATGACCTTAGCTCATTAACGGGGGGAACATATCGATTGAGTTTCTCTGATGACGGTTATCGTCAATATTTCTCAATCTTCTATCCCAACAGTGAAACTCTTGATAATGCAACCGATGTGACGGTTGCTGACATGAGTACCGTGTCTGATGTTAATATTACCTTGTCTGACGGTGGACACATCGCGGGGGTGGTAACAGATGAATCGGGCAACCCATTACCCAATATTAGCATTTATGTCCAACGCCGTACCTCTGGTTGGTGGTCAGGCTGGTGGTGGGAATGGGGCGGTTGGGCTTCAACCGATGCTGAAGGGCGGTATGATGTCGGTCGCTTAAAGAATGGTAATTATGTCGTCCAATTTAACGATTGGAGTTACCAACATATTAGCGAATATCATAGTAATGCTTTGAAACAAGATGACGCGAAGGCCGTCCCCGTAGTTTTGGGCGAGACCTCTTACGTAGACGCTCAACTCGCGAGTCCGCCGCCGCCGTTGGCTGAGGTCACTTCAGAGAATGGGTATGTGGCTGTTGACCCTCAAACGGGTCAGGTGACCTTTAATCAAATTAATAGCCAAAAGGCTGATATTACCATTACGAAGGCTGTCACCTGTACGGACAATAGCCAGCCGAGTGAAGTAAAGTTATGGCTTGATTCAACTTCTTACGCTATGAGTCATGAAACAGGCAGCGACCAATATTCAGCTACCATTCCGCAAGCAGAAGTGAAGAGTGGTAATCTCAAAGTAACATGGACATGTGGCGGTCAAGCCCAAACTGAAACAGTGGGTAAGATTCAACTCTATGACCCCAGTGGCTATGTTACGAATATTAAGACGGGTGAACCAGTCGTTGGGGCAGTTGTTTTGCTTTATAAAGTTCCAGAGTGGCGCGCCAAATTGGGGCCAAGTGATGAGGCCGAAAAGACCTGCCAATCTAATCTTTCCAAAGCCCCTGGCGAACCGTGGACTCAAGCTGCGCCTGTCCAATTAGGGCAGTTGGCTGACCCAAATTCAGGTGAAATTGACCCCGCCGCGAACCCGTTAATAACGGATAATCGCGGTCATTATGCGTGGGACGTGGCCGCAGGCTGTTGGTATATTACGGTAGAAGCCGATGGTTACGAAAGTTTAGTTAGCCCTGTGGTGGGTGTTCCTTCAGCAGTCACCGACCTAGATTTGAAATTAGTCCCATTAGACATTCCTACCGTGCAATTTAGCGCAACGGAGTACCAAGTCAATGAAAGTGTCGGTTCAGCGACTGTGACCGTAACTCTTAGTACGGCTTTAACCCAAACCGTTACGGTTAATTATGCCGCCATCACTGGCACCGCGACCATCGGCAGTGATTACATGCCCGTTACAGGCACAGTCACTTTTGCGCATGGCAGCCTTACACAAACCTTTAAGGTCACTATTCTTAATGATAAACTCAAAGAGATTGATGAAACCATTAATCTGGCTTTGAGCAATGCTACCCATATCAAACTCGGTACGCCTCACGCGGCTGTGTTGACCATTGTGGATAGTACGCCTAAAGTAAATGTAATTTACTTACCTGTTGTGTTTAAGAAATAGCAAGCTGGTTGTAAATTACGCTAAACAATAAAACGCCCCACAGGGTAAGTTACCCTGTGGGGCTTTCGGTTACTTAATACGGCAAGGAAATATTGCCTAAGGAATAGGAATTAAATAGCCATGTCATTAGCGCCCTGTGGGGCTTTCGGTTACTTAATACGGCAAGGAAATATTGCCTAAGGAATAGGAATTAAATAGCCATGTCATTAGCGTCGTCTTTCCCGACAATAACAGTTTTCTTAATCCCTATTTAACCCAACAAACCTATACTAACTTTGGTCAAGTTACGCCGACTGACTCTATTTCAATCATAACATTACTAAGTGTATCTAAAGGAGATACGATTATGAGTTCAATTGTTAGTTTGATGGATAAATTACCCCAAACCAATGTGACCACCTACATGCTCAAGGGGCTTGATTTTGCGGTGCCTGGGCAGTGGGAAAATATTACGGGGTTTGATAATGCCGTGCGAAAAATTACGGGCGAGAGTGACCCGCAAGTGGTGGAGGAGATTCGCCAACGCGCCCTGACCATTTATAACGACCCTAGCAGTGGCTATCAACGTGCCATGTGGTATTATCAACTGGTGGATAAGGCCGATTCTGCGTTAGGCGCGGCCGCCCTCGCCAGCAAAGTGGGCGAGAAAATTGGCTTTTTATCCTTCCTCAATCGCCTCACCCCGAAGCCCGACACCGCCCAAGCCGTTGACCTTTCTATCAAATTGGTGGTGGAGTTGGTGGCTTTCTGCCAAATTCATGGCCTGCCCCGCGACCGTGACGGGATTAAAGAGTTTACGGGTAATCTCGGGAGCTATAGCCGCGAAAACCTCATGCGAATGGCCGCGCTGGTTTGTGTGGACGGCTTGATTCCCCTCGGCCCTAACTTTGCCCAGAAAGGGTTAGACCTGGTGAAGAGTACCGGGGCTTCAGGCGTGAGCAATAACCCTGTTTTTGGGCAATTGAGTGAGGCGATTCCTGGTGGCGATAATGTCAGCAAATTTGCCTTTATTACAGATAGCTTCTCTGCGGCACAGGGTTGGTTAGATAAATTCCGCACTTCCCATAACCTCACACCGCAAAATGTGACTTCTAGCTTACAAAAATACATTGATTTTAGTGATGATAAGCTCGATTATTTAGGGGCATTTTTGGATTTAAGTACCAATTATTACACCCACACTGGCACGCAAAGCCTTGCCCGTTCAGTGATTACCCGCGCCGCGAAGTAAGATAACAATGATGAAGCAGTAGCTAAATAAAAAGAGCGTCCTGTTTATGGGACGCTCTTTTTATTTCTTAATCATCTTCCCAGCCATCAATTTTCAAGCCAGGCAATTCGCGAATATGATGCGGCAAACGGTGGATGTGGTTGCCTGAAATATCCAGATAGGTTAATTGAGTTAAATTACTAATTTCATCAGGCAACGTGGTCAGCCGATTGCCACTGAGCCACAACTCCGTTAGGTTGCTTAATTGGGCGATTTCAACGGGCAGTTGAGTTAATTGATTCCCGCCCAAATGGAGTTTTGTTAGTTGCTGTAATTGTCCAATCTCAGGTGGCAACATGGTGAGACGATTATTGAGTAAGGTTAAGTAATTTAGCTTTCTCAATTGACCTATCTCAACGGGTAAACGGGTCAACTCATTTTTGAATAAATAGAGTCGTTCTAAATTGGCTAACTGTCCAATTTCGGCGGGCAATTTTTGCAAGCGGTTATTATTGACTGCCAATTGGGTCAAACTAACCAATTGCCCAATTTCAGATGGCAAATGAGTCAGATTATTTTGATAGAGATATAAATGTTTCAACTGCGTCAACTGCCCAATTTCTGGGGGCAATTTCGTCAACCCCAACTGAGTCAGGGTCAATTTGGGTAGCCCTTTTTGGGCGGTTTCTTCAATGAGGGTGATGACGTTTGGAGGTGTCAATGTTAAATCCTTGTGTTTGTTTTTTGCCATAATTCGGGAAAATAATCCATGATTTTGCGCTGTAGTCCATAGCCTAAATCATTGGGTGGTAAAGGTTCTAAATGAAAAATTTCGGAAGTCCATGTAGCTTGCGTGACCAGGGGATAATATTTGAGTTGTCCACCTGAAAAACCGTACCATTCAAAGAGTTTACCTTGCTCATCGTAACCAATCAACCTACGCCCTAAAACTTGCCAATTGAGGGTTTCAGGATTTGGTAGTTTGAGTGAAAACTGATAGAGTTGATAGCGACTAAGTTTATTATCCCATTGCAAAAGTAAATAAAAGCTACGGGCTAAATCAATGGTCAGTTCATGTTCATGCCAACTTTCAACCAAGTTAAGGAGTAATTTACCCGCGATTTGCGGATAAAGAGCATAGTTTTCTTCTGAAAGGTTATGTTTTTTCAATTCGTCCCAAAACTTGCCTGACGAATTGGAGAGTTCTAAAGTCACGCGACCCGTCCTTAAGGTATCGTTCAAAGTACGTCTCATCTTACATGAAATACCGTAATACTGATGGCTAGTATCAAGTGGCACTAACACATCAAAAATCGCTTTACTTTCACTCGTTAGGCCATCAAAAGCCAACGCGACTGAGCGTTCAAAATCCCGCCAACCAGGCAGAGATTTATCTTGTTCCATTAATTGACCTGTTCCATCTTGATAGGTACTTAAAGCAAGACGTAATTTTTCTACATAGCGAGTGGTTATCATGGGCAGTAATGACATGGATTATTTTTCGTTCAACTCCAATTCATCTAACAATAAATTATCAAGTGAGACTTGAAATAGGCGCGCCAGTTTAATCACCACCTCAAGGGAAGGTTTTTTTCTACCTGCTTCCAAATTGCTAATAAAACCATCAGAGGTTATATTTAACGCTGTCGCAACTTCTTGCAAGGTCATTTGATGTTGTTTTCTCAAGAAACGTAATTTTTCACCAAATCGTTGCATGCTCTATGTACAAATTTGACATTAACTCAATAAATGGGTAAAATCCTTTCCCATAGGTAAGGATTTAGGGAGTAAACATTGTCTATAACTACTGATTACAAAATATTAAATAGCCCCATTCGTTGGGTTGGGGGTAAATCTCGCTTGCGTAAGCAAATTGTTGAACTATTACCGTCACATAGTTGTTATGTGGAGTTATTTGCAGGGGCGGCGTGGGTCTTATTCACCAAGCCACCAAGTGACGTTGAAATTTTGAATGACCTTGACCAAGACCTGATTAATTTTTTCCGAGTTGTGCGCGAAAACCCCGAAGAATTAATTGCTTCTTTTGAATGGGAATTGGTTTCACGCGCTGAGTTTGACCGTTTGGCAGACCTAGAGCCAACGCAACTCACTCACATCCAACGCGCCCACCGCTTTTATTATCTTATCATGGCAGGGTGGGGCGGCGAGTTGGATTATCCCCGTTTTCAAACGAGCGTGAAAGATGGTGGGCATGGCAATCGGCTCATTGGCGCGTTAAAAACCTTACGCGAAAGGCTGGCCCCGATTCATAAACGACTCAGTACCGTTATTATTGAAAATCTTGATTGGCAAGTTTGTTTTGACCGTTATGACCGCCCAGGAGTAGTAATGTATATTGACCCGCCTTACCCCAATAATGGCTGCAACTATACGCATAATATGCGAAGTTGGGCTGACCATGAAACTCTGGCCTTACGTTTGCGACAAGCCAAATGCCATTGGATTCTCTCCTCATACAATCTCCCTGAAATTCATCAGATGTACGATTCGTTTAACATTACGCCTGTCACTTGGTATTCGGGCATGAATGTTAAAAAATCAGGTAAAGAGCGAACCCTAAATGAAGAGGTTCTCATTACCAATTTTTCCCCCGCAGATAATCTATTGTCTAGCCTTACCCCCACCCTTTTACAACAGACCCGTCTTATTTAATCAATAAAAATATTTATAAACTGTAGTAGGGGTTCAAAATTTTGAACCCACTACTTTTAGTTTATAACGTAACCGAGTGTTGAGCAAAAAACTCCCGCATGACCTGCGTATGCAGGGGGAAAGCCAACTCGGTTGGCGCGGTGATGATGACCCGTTCAGTGGTTTCATTGGTTACGGTAAATGGTGGTAATGACGCGGCCAACATAGGCGCGGCCAGGCCAAAAATGAGGATGGAGGCGTTGTTGGGCGTGCTATGAACCGCGAATATGTGGATGAGGCTAGGGGCAATTTGGATGCCCGTCTCTTCCAAAACCTCCCGCGCCCCTGCCGCTTGCCAACTCTCGCCCAAATCTACAAAGCCGCCTGGCAAGGCCAATTTACCTTTATTGGGTTCAATGCCCCGCCGAATGAGTAATAACCCGTTATCCACTGGCACGAGCATGACCGCCACTGGGGTTGGGTTCAAAAATGTAATGTTATGACAGGCCGCACAGGTACGCGGCCAGGCCTGGTCTGCGGCAAAAGGTTGTCCACAAAAAGAACAGTGTGAAATTTTTTGGTTCATGGAAGGAGTAAGGAGTAGGGAGTAGGGAGTAGTTTCTTACTCCTTATTTCCTACTCCTTATTATTTTTGAGGTGTCAATATTACGGCAAAGCGAGTCGTTAGGCAAACTGTAATTGGTCATTTGTCCGTTGTTATTTGCAATTGACTACTGATGAGGGACAAATAACAACTATAGTGTTCCTAAATGAGTTCAGCCCTTATAACGCTTGAAGCGTTATAAGGGCTAAAACTACCGTCCATGACTCATTTAGGACATCTATATCTAGCGTAAATCTAACATGACTATGCTAATCTGGTTTGTAAATAAAATTATGACTTACGCAAACACCTCACCCCAGCCCTCTCCTACTCACCCCAGCCCTCTCCTACGTAGGAGAGGGAGCAAAATCTCCCCCCGATGTCGGGGGGATTAAGGGGGGTAGACTTGGCTTTTGCGTAAGTTCAAAAATCTCGTATTTATACGGAGGCCATGATGAACTTAAATAAATTTACGGAAAAAGCACAAGAATCAGTCCTTGCGGCCCAACGGCTGGCAGAGGATTATAACCATAGTGAAATTCAACCGAGCCATTTATTGTTAGCATTATTACAACAAGATGGCGGCGTGGTGCCGCAAATTGCGCGCCAATTATCGGTCAATCCTGAGACGTTGATACAAACGGTCAGTGGTGAGTTGAAACGGGGCGCGAAGGTGTATGGCGGTAATCAGCCTGCGTTTGCTCGTGCATTAAGCAATGTGATTAAAGAGGCGGAAGAACGCGCCGCGAAAATGAAGGATGAATATGTTTCAACGGAGCATTTATTACTGGCCTTGAGTCAAACCAGTAGCCCCGTCGCGAAATTATTACAGAGTCAAGGTTTGACTTCCGATACTATCTTACAGGCTCTATCGAAAATTCGGGGCAATCAACGGGTGACGACTCAAAATCCTGAAACGACTTACGAAGCCTTGCTAAAATATGGGCGCGACCTGACGGAGTTGGCGCGCAAAGGTAAACTTGACCCCGTGATTGGGCGTGATGATGAGATTCGGCGGGTGATTCAAGTGTTAAGCCGTAGAACGAAAAATAACCCTGTATTAATTGGTGAGCCTGGCGTGGGCAAAACGGCGATTGCTGAAGGCTTGGCGCAACGAATCGTTAGGGGTGATGTGCCAGAAGGGTTGAAAAATAAGCAGATTGTCGCCCTAGATATGGGGTCGTTGATTGCGGGGGCGAAATATCGGGGCGAGTTTGAGGAACGACTCAAAGCGGTATTACAGGAAGTGACGAGCAGTGAAGGGCGGGTGATTTTGTTCATTGATGAGTTGCATACGGTGGTGGGCGCGGGCGCGGCGGAGGGCGCGATGGACGCGGGCAATATGTTGAAACCCATGTTGGCGCGGGGCGAATTGCACACTATTGGGGCGACTACCTTGAATGAATATCGCAAATATGTGGAAAAAGATGCCGCATTGGAACGGCGTTTCCAGCCCGTTGTGGTAGAGCAGCCGACGGTGGAGGATACGATTAGTATTTTGCGTGGTCTTAAGGAACGCTACGAAGTGCATCATGGCGTGCGGATTCAAGATGGGGCGGTCATTTCGGCGGCGGTGTTAAGTGACCGTTATATTTCTGACCGTTTTTTGCCTGACAAAGCGATTGATTTGATTGATGAGGCGGCGGCACGGTTGCGGACTGAAATAGATAGTAAGCCTACGGAGTTGGACGCGGTTGACCGTCAGATTATGCAACTTGAGATTGAACGGGAAGCCCTTAAGAAAGAGAAAGATAAAGCCAGTCGGGAACGGTTGGCAAATTTAGAGGCGGAACTTGGTAATATTAAGGAACAAAGTAATGCCCTGACGGCGCAATGGCAAAATGAAAAGCGGCTGATTCAGGCCATGCAAGAGGTGAAAGAGCAGATTGAGCAGACGCGGCTGAAAATTGAGCAGGCCGAGCGCAAGGCCGAGTATGAGTTGGTGGCGCGCTTGCGTTACGGTGAGTTGCGCGATTTGGAGGGGCAATTGCAAGCCCATGAAGCCCAATTGAGCGATTTGCAGGCCAAAGGGTCGTTGTTGCAAGAGGAAGTCACCTCCGAGAATATCGCCCAAATTGTGGCGCGCTGGACGGGGATTCCCGTGAGTAAGTTGTTAGAGGGCGAGGTGGAGAAACTCATTAAGATGGAGGAACGGCTGCATCAACGGGTGGTCGGGCAAGATGAGGCCATTCGTGCGGTGGCGAACGCGGTGCGGCGCAGTCGGGCGGGCTTGCAAGACCCGAATCGTCCGATTGGGAGTTTCATCTTTTTAGGGCCAACGGGCGTGGGTAAAACGGAGTTGGCGCGGGCATTGGCCGAGTTTCTGTTTGATGACGATAATAACATGGTGCGGATTGACATGAGCGAATATCAGGAACGGCATACCGTGAGCCGTTTGTTAGGCGCACCTCCTGGTTATGTGGGTTATGATGAGGGCGGGCAGTTGACGGAGGCGGTGCGGCGGCGGCCTTATAGTGTGGTGTTATTTGATGAAATAGAGAAGGCGCACCCCGAAGTGTTTAACACTTTATTACAACTGCTGGATGATGGGCGGCTGACCGATGGGCAGGGGCGTACGGTTAATTTCAAAAATGCGGTGGTCATTATGACGAGTAATATCGGCAGTCAGTACATTATGGAACTGGGTAGCGAGGCGGCGGAGGCGCGAGTTATGGAGGCGTTGCGGCAAAAGTTTCGGCCTGAGTTTCTCAATCGAGTGGATGATATTATTATGTTCCATGCGCTGAATCGGGTAGATTTATTGCAAATTATTGAGATTCAATTGGCGAGTTTGTATCGGGTGTTAAAGGAGCGTAAATTGACGCTGCACTTGACGGAGGCGACCAAAGATTATTTGGTGGATGTGGGTTTTGACCCCACCTTTGGGGCGCGGCCACTCAAGCGCGCCATTCAGCAATATTTACAAAATCCGTTGGCGTTGGCTCTACTCTCAGGCCGTTTTGCTGAGGGCAGTACCATTGAGGTGGATTATCGTGACGGGGAGTTGCGATTTGCATAGCCCCTGACCTCACAGGTCTTCGAGACATGTGAGGTCTTTTATTTTATTTGCTAAATTGCGTATCTGGTTTTAAGGCAGTACAATCATGTGCCTAACTGACTTAAATTCAGCCATGATAAGGTTTAAAACCTTATCATGGCTAAGAGAAATGCCTCATGCAACAAAAACAACTTTTCCGTAAAGTGGCACTAGAACGACTCTCCTCGCCTGAACAGCTAGACCAATTGATGCAAGTTACAACTCCTAAAGGCTGGTTGGCTCTGGTAGGGCTGGTGGCTGTTTTGGCAGTGATAGTGGTTTGGGGGTTCGTGGGTAATATTTCGGTGTCGTTACAGGGCAATGGCTTAATGCTCAAAACAGACTCATTACGAAGTGTCCGTTCACCTTACATGGGGCAAATCCGCCAGTTGTTGGTTAAAGAACAGCAAGCCATTACGGCCAATCAAGTGATTGCCTTGATAGGGCCAGATAATTTACAAGTAACCAGCCCCTTTAATGGTGCGGTCTCTGAAATCCAATCGGGTGAGGGGGACGTGGTGGCAATGGGTGACTCTTTGTTTAGCCTGACCCTGCTGGGCGCGGCCAAAAATGACCTGCTGGTAACGGTTTATTTACCTGCATCTGAGGCCAAACAAATTACCGCGGGCATGGCGGCCCGTGTTTCTCCCTCAACAGTGCGGCAAGAGGAATATGGCTTTATTTTGGGCGAAGTGGTGAATGTGAATGAATTTCCCTCCACGCGCGAAGGCATGTTACGCACGTTAGGAAGTAGTCAATTTGTAGATAAATTTAATGATATTGAAGCCCCTGTGGAAATTCGCATCAAACTAACCTCTGACCCTGAAACACCCAGTGGTTATAAATGGTCATCTCGCGGCCCAGACATAACGATTGGTAATGGTACACCTTGCACTGTAGAAATTGTTTTGCGACACCAAAATCCGATTAACCTCATTATTCCGTAACGCGAATAAAGGCGAAAGTAACGCGAAGGCGCGAAAATAAAGCTATACTGCGTTTTAAATGAAAACTACACTTTTATAGCCATGTCATTCTGAGCGAAGCGAAGAATCCCTGCAACCTTAGCCAAAAAGTATGCTTATCGGCACCGAAAACCGCTTGGGTTGGCAGAGTCTTGAGGGATTCTTCACTCCACTTCGTTCCGTTCAGAATGACATGAAAAAGTGTAAGTCTCGAATGAAACGGAGTATAATCGTCAGCCATTATAAGGTTTAAAACCTTATAATGGCTTGAAAATATTTTTTAACCACACATGGCTGAACAGACCTCTAAAACCTCACGCATCAAAACCCCCACCGTCTTACAAATGGAAGCCGTTGAATGTGGCGCGGCCTCATTAGCCATTATTCTCGGTTATTACGAACGCAATGTGCCGTTAGAGGAGCTACGCGTCCTTTGTGGCGTGTCACGGGATGGGGCTAAAGCCAGTAATGTGGTTAAAGCGGCGCGCAGCTATGGCCTAGAGGCGAAGGGCTACCGCAAAGAACCAGCCGATTTACGTGCCATGAAGTTGCCCATGATTGTTTTTTGGAACTTTAACCATTTTTTAGTGGTTGAAGGTTTTAGCAAAGATGGCCGCGTCTATCTCAATGACCCCGCGGTGGGGCCGCGCACCGTCTCCGCCGAGGAGTTTGACCAATCCTTCACGGGGGTGGTGTTAGAGTTTTCGCCTGGCTCGGATTTTAAGCCCGGCGGCGAAAAACCGACTATTTTCAAAGCCTTACAACGGCGATTACCTGGCTCAGAGGTGGCGTTAGTTTATATTATTTTGGCGGGGTTGGCCTTAGTCATTCCTGGTTTAATTGTTCCCGCGTTCATTCGTATTTTTGTGGATGTTATTTTGGTGCAAGGCAATGACAATTGGCTTATCCCGTTAGCGGGTGGCATGGTCATCACTTTATTGCTTAATATTTTGCTCACCTGGCTGCGTGAATTTTACCTTTTGCGTCTCGAAACCAAATTAGCCTTGACCACCTCTAGTAAATTTTTCTGGCATATTCTGCGCTTGCCGATTGAATTTTTTACCCAACGTTACGCGGGCGATATTGGTTCGCGCGTGGCGATTAACAATAAAATCGCCACCCTGCTTTCAGGTGAACTCGCCACCACCATCATCAGCATTATGACGGTTATTTTCTATATTGGCCTCATGTTACAATATAGCGTTTTATTAACTGTTGTAGGGATTGTGGTGGTGGCGTTGAATTTATTGGCCTTACATTTAGTTTCTAGCCGACGAATAGATATTAATCGTAAATTATTACAGGAAAGTGGTAAATTGATTGGCACGGCTATGGGTGGGCTGCAAAATATTGAAAACCTGAAAGCCTCTGGCACGGAGTCAGATTTTTTCGCACGTTGGGCGGGCTATCAAGCCAAAGTCGTGAACTCCCAACAAGAGTTGGCGGTTTATACGGAATTATTAGTAACAGTGCCGCCCTTGCTTACGGCTCTGAATACCACCCTTATTTTAAGCATTGGCGCATTACAGGTTATTCAAGGCACACTCACTATGGGCATGTTGATTGCCTTTCAAAGTTTAATGATGAACTTTGTTGCTCCTTTCAATAAATTGGTTGATTTGGGCGGCGTATTACAGGAAGTTGAGGCCGATTTGAATCGCCTAGATGATGTTTTGCGCTACCAAATGGATAAGCCCTTTCTGCCTAAAACCCTTATAGAATTAGACCATGATGACCATGACAATTTACTCGCGCATAAGCTCATTGGGCAAGTAGAGTTAGACAAAGTTACATTTGGCTATAACCGTCTCATGCCGCCCTTGATTGAAAATCTCAGTTTGACCATTAAACCTGGGCAGCGCGTGGCGTTGGTCGGTGGCTCAGGCAGTGGCAAATCAACGGTGGCGCGGTTGGTTGCGGGTCTTTATGAACCCTGGTCGGGTGAAATTTTATTTGATGGCAAAGCCCGCCCCGACATTCCTCGCCAAATTCTAAATAATTCGTTAGCTGTCGTTGACCAAGAGGTCTTTTTATTTGCAGGGACAATTCGGGATAATTTGACCATGTGGGACACGTTTATTCCTGAAATGAATATGGTTCAGGCCAGTAAAGATGCCGATATTCATGAAGTTATCTCGGCGCGGGCGGAGGGTTATGATGGGCCGATGCAGGAAGGTGGGCGTAATTTTAGCGGCGGGCAGCGTCAGCGCATGGAAATTGCCCGCGCCCTGGTGACCAATCCCTCCATTTTGATATTAGATGAAGCCACCAGCGCGTTAGATGCCTTAACGGAGCAAACCATTGACCATCACCTACGGCGGCGCGGCTGCACCTGTTTAATCGTCGCGCACCGCCTCAGCACCATTCGTGATTGTGACGAAATTATCGTGTTAGACCAGGGCAAGGTAGTTCAGCGTGGCACCCATGACCGCATGTTTCGCCAGAAAGATAGCCCCTATGTCAAACTGATTCAAGCAGAAGTCACGCAAGAAGAGCAAGAAGAACCCCAATCTAAATCATTATTAGAAATGTTGTATTAACGGAGTCCAAATCTTTAGATTTGACAGTCAAATCTAAAGATTTAGATTTGACAGTCAAATCTAAAGATTTGGACTCCATAACAAAATAGGCCAATCCAAGAATGGGTTGGCCTATTTTGTTTACTCGTGTAAACGATGGTTTACGCTTGTAAGCCGATGTTTATGCGATAATCTCCCCGCCACAAAGCGAAAGAATTGTATTGAGAAAAGCTTTCAATTCAGGACAGGCATTGGCAGAAATCAGCAAATCATTCTTCTCTAGGATATGTTTGGAGTGAATTATCTTATTGTAACTAACTCCCCGTTTACTTGTCTCAAAAAACTCCATAATGCGCTTTGATGGCGGTTTGGTGTGGTTAACTTGTTCGGGTTGTCCTGGGGGTGCAGATTGTTTTTGACCAACTAATTTTTGGATAGTTGACCAATAGGGCAACAGCCATGCTTCAAAATCGTATTGGGCAGCATGAGGGTAAAATTTAGGATTATTTCCAACCCATGCCCTCATTTTTGCCTTGGCATCAGCAGCATCTTTGAAATCTCTAGGGATCTTGTAATTACTGCT
>JFJP01020708.1_pt1 | contig 16564 bp, 10 predicted proteins | sample 431651 | NCBI WGS metagenome assembly JFJP01 (sample SAMN02602958, study PRJNA72255) | Microbial mat metagenome, whole genome shotgun sequencing project. | biome: fresh water; feature: sink hole; material: water; isolation source: purple microbial (photo- and chemosynthetic) mats found in... | reverse complement strand
CTGATTATACCGCATCAAACCACAATTCGTTGAGGTGCGAATCGGGCACCCATGACGGTCAGAGGCGTCTATCCCCGACAGGCTCCTAGAGCGTCCGTACCTGCGCGCGCGGGGCCTGGCGGCGGATGGGATCGCCCAGCCGGCGGTAGGCCTCGCCGCGCGGATCCTGCTTCCGCCAGATCAGACCGATGTCGCGGCCGGATCCCCCGCGCAGCGGACGGAGCGCCAGCCGGCGATCCTCCTCGCCAGTCGCGAGGGCCGGCAGCAGCGTGACCCCGCCGCCGCTGGCGACGATCTGGCGCAGAGTCTCCAAACTGGTGGCGCGGAAGTCGGCGCCGGCAGCCGTCGGGGAGCGGTAGCGGCACGCTTCCAGGGCCTGCTCGCGCAGGCAGTGCCCCTCGTCGAGGAGCAGCAGGCCGGCACCGGAGAGTTCGACAGGATCGACCTCCTTCTGGACGGTCAGGCGGTGCCCCCGCGGCATGGCGGCAAGGAACGGCTCGGCGTAGAGCGGCAGCACGGAGTAGCGGGCGTCCATGCCAGGCAGGAGGGCGAGCAGTGCGACATCGAGACGCCCCGCGTCGAGGTCGGCGAGCAGATCGCCGGTGGTCCCCTCACGGATCGGCAGTTCGAGGTCGGGGAAGGCGCGCTGCAGCGCCGGCACGGCGAAGGGCAGGGCATAGGGGCCAACGGTGGGGATGACGCCCAGGCGCACCGGCCCGAAGAAAGGGGGCTTGGCCTCGGCGGCGGCGGCCTCGACCGCGGCGATCGCGGTGAGGGCCTCGCGTGCGGCGGCGATGATGCGCTCGCCGACGGGCGTGACGCGCACGCCGCGTGTACCGCGTTCGAAGACCCGGCAGCGCATCCGCCGTTCCCACTGCGCGATCAGCGCCGACAGGCTCGGCTGGGACACCCGGCATGCGGCGGCGGCCCGGCCGAAGTGCCCGTGCTCGGCCACCGCCACCAGATAGCGCAGGACCGGGATGCCGGTCGCACGCGGGTCGAAAACGGTGAATGGGCTGCTTTTCGCCATCGTCATGCAGGCAGATGATCGGAAAGGAGCGGTCTGGTTCCAGCCCGCGGGCCGTGGCGGGACGCTGCTGACGTCCGAACACTGGTTGTGTGCGGATCCCCGTTTGCACTGTGCGCATCCTCGCACGCGATCCTTCGCGTCGACAGCGTCCGGAATCCCGGCCGCTGACCGCCATTGGTGCACTGTCTTCCCTCTGGGGTCGATACCACCCCAGATGAAAGCTTCGTTCTCATGGAACTCTACGTCGGCAACCTGCCGTGGTCGATCACCGACCAGTCCCTTACCGCCCTCTTCGCCGGCCACGCCACCGTGGACCGCGTCAAGGTGGTGATGGATCGCGAAACCGGCCGCAGCCGCGGCTTCGCCTTCGTCACGATCAACGACGACGCCGCTGCCAACGCGGCGATCACCGCGCTCAACGGCAAGGATGTCGAAGGCCGCGCCCTCACCGTCCGCAAGGCCGAGCCCAAGCCCCCGCGTGAAGGCGGCGGCGGCGGCGGCGGCGGATACGGCGGCGGCGGCGGCGGCGGCTACCGTCGTAACTGAACCGATGTGAACCGCGGCCGGCACGTGCCGGCCGCGGGGCCACCCCAACCCGACCGGTCTCCTCCCACGCGCATCGTCGCTCGGGCCCGGCCGTCAGTCCCGGAGACGTAGTCATGGCTCAACGCACCCCTGCGACCTTCGCCAAACGCCAGCGTGAAATGGACAAGAAACGCTGGGCCGAGGAGAAGAAGAAGCGCAAAGCCGAACGCCAGGCCAATGGCGAACCGCCTCCCGTCGAGGAATGCCGTCCGATCCTCGACTGAGGTCGTCGATCCGCTGAACCATGGCGCGCAACGCGCGTTCTCCTCCACATGCGTCCGGCCATGGTCCTGCTGCTTGCCGCCGTCCTGGCGACCGGCGAGGCCCATCCCACGATCCACATCAGCAGCGAGCGGCCGTGGTACCGGCCAGGCGAGACCGCCTGTCTGCGTGCCTTGCTGCTCGATGCCGTGTCGCGCGTGCCGCTCGACTCCCAGCTACCGGTATGTCTGCGCGTCCGCGACGGGCGTGGACAGGTCGTCTGGAACGGTTTGGCCGAGGTCGCCGATGGTGTTGCCGCCGCCGGTTGGCCGGTGCCGGACCTGGGCGGCTCGTACAGCGTCGAGGCCACGGTAGGGACGCGCGCCGCCGCCGAGCCGCGTCGCATCCTGGTGGCGCGGACCAGCTCCGTGCCTGCCGCGATCGAGGCCGAACTGCAGTTCGATCGCCGCGGCTACGCCCCAGGCGAGACCGCCGGCATCTCCCTGGTCCTGCGCGACCGCACTGGCCAGCCGCTGGCTGACCGGCCGGCGGTGCTGCGGATCGCGCTGGCGGATGGCACTGAACGCGAGGAGCGCGTGGTCAGCGACGCGCAGGGTCGCGCCAGCATCAGCCTGGCCATCCCGGCCAGCCTCGAACGGCGCAGCGGCACGGTGACCGCCAGTCTTCCGGGTGATGCCGGAGGCGTGGTCGCCAGCCGCAGCATCCCATTGGCCTCGGTCCGGCTGGAGCTGCGCGCCGAGGTCGAGGGCGGCACGTTGGTCGCCGGGCGCGCGGCCGTGGTCTTCGTCCAGGCCCGCTCCGAGGACGGGCAGCCAGCCGACTGCCGCGGGGCACTCGTCGATGCCGAAGGTCGCAGTCTCGCCACGTTCAGCGCCAGGCACGAGGGGCGGGCGCGCCTCGGCTTCACCCCGCAGGCCGGAGCGTCCTACCGCATCGTCCTGGCTGCGCCGGTGGTGCAGGAACTCGCCCTGGCCGCGGTGCAGGCGAGCGGCGCGACCCTTGCCGGCGACGCGATCCAACCAGCCGACCGGCCGCTGCGCCTGCGGCTCGATGCGCCGGCTGGACGCTACCTCGTGCGCGTACTGCGGCGTGGGCGGCTGGTCGCCGAGCAGCAGGTGGCGCTCGGGACGGCCCAGGACCTGGCGCTGGATCCGGCGGGCGCGGCAGGGGTGATGGACGTGGTGGTGCAGGCGGCGGATGGGACCGTCCTCGTTCAGCGCACGCTCTTCCGCCGTCCCACCCGCAGCATCGCGCTGGCGCTGGAGGCGCCGGCCGTGATCGGGCCCCAGCAGGCGATCGCTGTTGGCCTGCGCCTGACCGGCCCCGATGGCCGTCCGCTGCCCGGTCTCTGCTCACTGGCCGTGGTCGAGGCGGGGGATGAGGATCCGATCGAGGTGCGCGAGCGTCCGCCGCGTCTTCCCGCCCTGGCCTGGCTCGATGGCGAGGTCGAGGATCTGGCCGATTCCGGCAGCTATCTCGCTGCCGACGGTGCGGCCAGCGAGCGTCTCGACCTGCTGCTGGGCGTGCAGTCCTGGCGGCGCGGCCAGACCGTGGCCGACGGCGGCCGCTTCCGCCGCCTGCGCAGCGGCGAGGCGCCGATCCTGCGCTGGATGCTGGCGCCGGCCCTCGACCTCGCGCCGGCGGCGCTGGCGGTGGCCGACAGCGAGATGGGCGGTTCCGGATTGTTCATGGCGATCGGTGCCGGTGGCGGAGCTGCCGGCCTGTTCGGCCAGCGCACCGGTGGCGGCCGCAAGCGGGCGCTGGCGCGCAACGGCGGCACGCGGGCGAGCGAGGCTGGCGTGTGGGCCTCCGGACGATTCCTCAAGCGTACGCAGTCGCCGGATGGCCGGTGGAGTGCCGTCCACTGGCCGAAGAGTTCTCCATTCGAGCAGGAGCCGGAGGGGCTCGGTACCTGGACCGGCCCCTCGGCGGACCGCTGCGGCACCGCCTTGTCGCTGCTGACCTTCCTCGGCGCCGGCTACGACCACAAGACGCCGAGCAAGTACAAGCCCCTGGTGCGGAATGGCATCGTCTGGCTGCAGAGCCAACTGGCCGCCGACGGGACGGTGGACGCCGATCCGGTGGTGCAGGCCTGCGTCACCATGGTCCTGGCCGAGGCCTATGCCATGACCAGCGATCCCGAATTGCGCCAGCCGGCGCAGCTGCTCATCGAGCGCCTGCTGCGGATGCAGCATCCCGTCGGCGGCTGGGCCGCGTCGGGCCGGTCCGACGATCCGCGGCTGGACGGCCCCGCCTCGGCCTGGTGCGTGATGGCGCTGAAGAGCGCCTATGCCGGCGGCCTCGACGTCCACGGCGGCCTGGAACGGGCCAAGCACTACCTCGAGCTGGCCTGGCGCGCGGCCAATCCCGTGCCTGGTCCGGTCAGCACCTTCCCCGGCACCTTCGACGCCGTCGCCGGCACGGCGCACGCACCGGCCTGCACCGCCGCCGGGGCGATGATGGCCGTGTACCTCGGCCACCGCATCGGCGACCAGATGCTCGAGAGCTTGGCCGACGCGCTCGCCGAGTCGCCGCCCCGGGCGGCGCCCATCGATCCGATGACGCTGTTGTGGGGCAACCTGGCCATGTTCCAGGTCGGCGGCGAACGCTGGCAGTTGTGGAACCTGGTCGTGCGGGATTTCCTCATCGCGCAGCAGCGCGTCGGCGAACCGTACGACGGCAGCTGGGATCCGGACCTGTTCGGCGCCAGCGGTGCGCGCTGGGGCCGGGTGATGACGAGCGCGATCTGCGCCCTGTCGCTGGAGGTCTACTACCGCTACAGCCCGGTCCGCAACGGCGGCGAGCGCCTGTCCGCTCCGGTGCGCGCCGATCTGCGCCGGGCGTTATCACCTGGGCAGCCCGACGAGGCCCTGCCGCCCGGCACCCTGGCCTGGTGGGCGGCCGAACCGACTGCGGCCGATGGCCGGCTATCGCTGCAGCTTCCCGCCGCCGGACGCGGGCGCCGCCTGACCCTGCGCGCCGACGCCATGGATGCTGCTGGCGGCTTCACTGCCGTCGAAGGCGTGCTGGAAGTACGCGCCCCGGTCGAGGTGGCGGTGCGCCTGCCGGGTTCGCTGCTGGTCGGCGATCGTTGGGAGGTGCCGTGCACGGCGCGCGGCGCTGACGCCAGGGCGGAAGCCGTCGGCGGCGCCTGCTCCGCCACGCTAGCCGATGGCCATCTCCTGCTCAGCGCCGTCGCCCCCGGCCAGGCCCAGGTGCGGGTCTCGGCGGTTTCCGATGCCGGCAGCGATGCCCGCGCCAGAGAGGTCGCGATCCTGCCGCCGGGTGCGCCCTGGCGGGCCAGCGGCCGGGCACAGGGGAGCGGTCGGATCGACCTGCCCCAGCAGGGATTCCTCCCCGGCGGCCTGCGCGGCGCCATCGTGATCGAACGCGGTTTCGACGCCGTGCTGGAAGCGGTGCACGAGTGCTTCCGGCGCGAACCGCACGGGTGCTTCGAACAGACCTCGTCGGTCAGCCATCCCCTGGCCCTGTCGAGTCTGCGCCGACTGGCTACCGGTCGGCCGGCCGATCCCGTTGCAAGCGCGCACCTCGCCGCCGCCGTCGCCCGTCTGCAGGGCTTCGCCTGTCCCGGCGGCGGCTTCAGCCTGTTCGGCCGCGATCCCGGCGATCCGGTGCTGACCGCCTATGGCCTGCGCCAGTTCCGCCTGCTGGGCAAGCTGACGCCAGTGGATCCGCAGTTGCTAGCGCGCCAGCAGGCCTGGCTGCTCGACCGGCGCGATCCGTCGTCCGGCGGGTTTGCGCCCGGCGCGGCCTCGGCGGATCCGCTGCTGTGCCAGGTGCAGATCAGCGCCGACCTCGCCGAGGCCTGTCCGGTCGAGGATCGTCAGCGAGCCTATGCCGCCGCCGAGCGCCTCGGCACCGCCTATGCACTGGGACTGGCCGCCCGCCTGGCCCGCGCCTGCGACGAACCTGCGATCGCCAGCGCGCTGATGGCGCGGGTGCAGCGCCTGCCCGATGGCGCCGTGGCGCGGCCGGGGGCGTCGCCGTGGCGACCGGAGGCCGCGGTCGAGGCGGTGGCGCTGGCGGTGCTGGACAGCCTCGCCACGCAGCGGAACGACGAGGCGCAGCGCAGCCTCGCCTGGCTCGCCGCCCGACGCTGGGGCGCGGCCTGGGACATCACCCAGGCCAATGTGCTGGCGATCGAGGCCTTCGCCGCTGCTGAGCGGCTGCAGCCGGGCAGCGAGGCCGCACGCCTGTCGGTCAGGCAGGGGGGGCGGCTGATGGGCGAACTGGTTTTGCCGGTCGGGGCGCGTGGTCTGCACACCATGCCGTTGCTGGTCGAACCGGGGGGCGCACCGCTCGAGGTGCAGGTGGACGGCCCCCAGCAGATCTGGCGCTGGGAGGTCGAGGGCCGAGTCGAGCGCCCGCAGGACGCGCCCGATGCGCCCTTGTCGTTCGCCCTGCACCTGCCGCCGCGTCTGGTCGTGGGTCAGCCTTGCGAACTGCTCGCCCGGGTGAAAGCCACGGCCGCGGTCTATGCGCCGCTGCTGCGGCTCGGCATCCCGGCCGGGCTGGAGCCGCGCGCCGAGGCCCTCGACCGGCTGGTCCGCGCCCGCCGCATCGCCAGCTGGGAGGCGGTCGACGGCGAAGTGCGGATCTACGGCGAACTGCTCGCCGACGGAGCGCTCTGGGAGGTCCCCATCGCCTGCGTCGCGGTCGCCGCCGGCTCGTTCCGCGGCGCGGCCTCGTCGGCGCTGCCCTACTATGAGCCGCTGCGCGTGGCGTGGCAGCCGGGCAGGACCCTGGTCATCGATCGCTGACGGTCAGCGCCCGGCCTTGCGCGCCGAGCCCTTGAACTCCTCGACCGGATACTTCTCCCGCGCCTTCTGCAGCTTGCGCGCGAAGGCCGCGGTCAGATCGACGCCGCTGCGGTCGGCCAGGCGCACCAGCAGGATGAACACGTCGGCCATCTCGTCCTCCCAGTCCTGGCGGTTGGCGTCGGTGATCGCCGGCTCGCGGTCGCCGCTCCAGCGCACCACCTCGGCCAGTTCGCCGACCTCGCTGACCACCGCTAGCAGCAGGTTGCGCGGGCTGTGGAACTGCTGCCAGTCGCGTTCATCGGCGAACGCGGCGGCTTCGGCGCGGATGGAATCGAGGCAGCGGGGGGTGAAGGGCATGGTGGCAGCAGATGCATCCGCCGCCGCGGTCCAGCGGCGCTCAGCGCAGGAAGACGCCGATGCGCTGCAGGAACAGGCCCAGTTCCTTGTCCATGCGGTCGCCGAGGATGTGGCGGGTGAACCAGGCGTAGACGACCATGCGGGTGCGGGCGACGGCCTTGGGATCATCGACGTTCAGGCCTTCGGTCATGGAACGGTACTGGGCCACCAGTTCCTGGTGCTGGGCCATGTGTTCGGCCTGCCGCGGATAGGCATGCTTGCGCATCAGGCCTTCCTCGTAGGCGAAGTGCTCGGCGATGTAGCGCCCGAGTTCGAGGACCAACTCGGTGAGTTTCACCTCCTGGTCGGGCCGCGTCAGGTTGTCGAGCAGGGCGAACAGTCGCTTGTGCTGATCGTCGATGGCCGGGACGCCGACGTCATATTCGCTCTTCCAGGTGATCATTGGCGGGAGCGTATGGGAGTCGAACCCACCTGGGAGATTGCTCCCCCACCGAGGCTTTGAAGGCCTGGGGCCGCACCGGCGACCACCCGTTCCCGCGGGCAGGTTATGAGGCCCTCTGGGTTCGCCAAGAGCTGGATGGATCAGGTTCAGTGGGCTCTCATGTCCGACTTGCAGCAGAAGACCAGGCTTGGCGCGGACCCAGACCTACTTGTTCTCCCAGGTGTATTTCCCGTCCTGCATCCGGCCGACGAAGGACCTGCCGCCAGCCTTCACCTCGAGCACGCCTTGCTTCCAGCCGAGCGTCACCGGGCTGGTGCCTTCGCTACCGGTGCCGTAGAGCACTTCATGCGACTTCCAGTCCCAAGCCTTCCCTCCGCGTTCGATCTGCGGCTTGCCCTGCGGCGTCAGGGTGATGGCGACCTGCTCGCCACGCGAACCGGTGGCGGCGACCCGCTGCTTGGATGCCAGTTCACCAGCCTCGACCTTGGCCTTCGCCTTGACGGCCGCGACGAAGGCGTCGAAGCCGCCATGCGTCTGCTGCTCGCCGACCTCCAGATAGAGGCCGCAGGGCCCGGAACCGTCGCCCAGCCAGGTCAGGACGGTGTCGAGCGGGTACGAGCTCTTGCCATCCTTCTTCGCCCACAGCGCCTTCTCCGTCGCTTCGTCGATGCCGCCGCCGGCGGCGTTGATCGCCCTGAGCGCCAGCCAGGTCTGCTCGCCCTGGACGAAGGTCCAGGCGCCGTCCTGCTTCAGTTTCGCCTCCCTGGGCACCGCCAGGTGCAGGTCGGCCTTGGCGTCGCGGTTCATCCAGATGGCGGTGTTGCGGTACTGGGCGACCTGGTCCTGACCATTCGTCGCGGTGGCGTGGCCCTTGTAGCCTTTGGTGCCGGAGAACGCGATCACGGTGGCGAGGCCGCGGGCCCGCTCGGCCATGCCGAGGCGGAAGCCGTTGACGTCGCCGCGATGCAGGAAAGGCAGGGTGCCGAACTGGTAGGTGTGGCCGACATACAGGGTTACCTGGTACTCGACAGTGTCCTCGCCGCCAGGCTTCTTGAACCATCCATCGTAGGAGGGCTTGGCCTGCAGGATCTCCACCGGTTTGGCGAAATCCTTGCGCGCCAGCGAGAGGACGGCGGGCGGCGGGCGGTAGGCACTGGTGGCGAGATGGACGAAGTCGCGATACGGCTTGCCAGACTCCGGCGCGTCGCAGTCGCCGAACCACAGCCAGGTCTCGCCGGCGAAGCCCGCCTTCGGCCCGACGTTGTTGTAGTCGCGGGCGTTGGGTGCGGCGACCCCGCCCTTGAAGTACGCGACGGCGGCAACCGTGCTGAGATAGTCGAGGATGCCCTTGGCCAGGGCCTTCACCTCGGGATCCTTGGCGAAGTCGTAGGTCTGCAGCGTGCCGACGATGGTGTGTGCAAGGTAGTTGCCGCTGTCCCATTCGCCCATGCCGGTGCTGAAGCAGGCGTTGGCGTATTCGCGGATGCGGTCCTTGTAGATCTTCGCCACCTCGGTGTTGCCGGTCTCCTCGGCCATGAGATAGACGGCGCCTTCGCGCATGGCGCGCAGGTTATCGGTGGCGCGAACGTCAACCCAGGAGTTGAAGTATTGCGGTGTCCAACCTCCATCCTTGGCCATCTTCTTCGCTTCGCGCTCGCCGGGAGGGACGAAGTCGGGATGCGGGCGGCGCAGCGGATCCTTCTCCGTCCAGATGCGCGCCGAGTCGAACATCTTGCGCCGGTAGGCGGGGTCGAGGTAACCGCCGAAGAAGAAGTACTTCCGCGTCTGGCTGCGGATGGTGAAGCAGGGGAACCAGTCCACCATCATGGTGTGCCTGTTCCACCCGTCGCAGTCATCAGACTGGAGGAAACCGAGGGCTTTCTGCCGGTTGCCGTTGACGAAGTCGATAAAGGCGTTGGGGTAGCTCTGCTTCTCGTTCTCGAAGTACGGGTTGCCGTAGCCGCCCATGCCCTTGAAGGCCGCGAACGCCTCGCTGATGCGTTTGGCGTAGGCGTCTTCGTCGGCCTTCGGCCACACATTGAGGAACTTCTCCTCGATGGGATAGGGCTTGATCGCGATGTGCTCGCCCTCGACGACCATGCGCTCGCCAGGCGGCGGCGGGGATGGTTCGCCGGCGGCGAGGGAGGCGAGGAGCAGGGAGGCGGCAAGGGTGCGGGTCATGCCGGGCAACGTCCTGGCACTCGACCTGTGACGCAAGTATAGGTCCGCTAAAGAAATGCGTCGCTCTATCAAAATCTGGTTGCGTCGGGATGAAATGCCATGTGGACATGTTGCCAACCGGGGGCTGTGTTAGGCTCGTCGCCTATGCACAGCCTGGTTTTGCTGCTGCTCGTCAGCCTGATCGGTTCAGGTGTTGCCGCCGGGGAGGCGAAGCCTGGAAAGCCGGCTGCCGCACCGAGCCCACCCGCAGCCGAGGCGGCGGCTCTGGCCTGGGACGCTGTGACGGCTGACTTGGCCGCCCTGGCAGACGCCAGCCGCATCGGCCTCTGCGGCCGACGCAGCCTCGACGGCTCCTCGGTGGCCGATGTCTACAAGCACGCGACCGGCAGCGTGAAGCAGGTCAACGACCTGATGTTCAACCCGATCCGCGATGCCGGCTTCGGCGTGCGCATGATCCACGACCTGGTCGGCAACGCCGAGCGCGCCGGCGGTCCGCTGGCCGACTGGTCCTGGCATCAGGGCAAGCTCAAGACGATGGTGACCGAGGCGCAGACAGCCAACCGTCCCCTGCTGGAGCGCAGCATCGCCGTCGCAACCCAGGCGGCGCAGATTGAAGCCTTTCTCGCGGCGGCGACCGAAGCTCCGGCCTGGAGCGGTGCGCCGGTCTGCGCCGGTTGGCCCGGTGCCGCCGCTGCCGGCCTCTCTGCCGGTCTTGCCGTCAAGGATCTGATTGCGATGCGGCGCTGGTCGCAGGAACTGGCCGCTGCCTGTGCCTACGTCGCCGACCTGCACCGTTGGCAGGATGCCTTGCTCGCCAACCACCTCGACCTGCTGGCGATCCAGGCCCAGGCCAAGGATCTGTTCGAATGGGCCGACGCCGCCTATGCCGGGAAGTACAAGGCTGATTCGCATGCCGGCCGCTTCACCGCCGGACACGCCCTGGCCTACGCCGGAACCAGCTATCTGGCGGTCGAGCGTCAGGCCGAGGCGCTGTGGCGGTGGAAAGGTGAGATCCCCATGGCCGAAGGGTCGCAGGTCCGCCTGCCGCCGGATGCGCGTGCCGCCTTCACCACCTTGCGCTCGGCGCTGGGCAAGGCGGGGCAGGCGGTGCTCGATACCGCCGCCTCGGCCGACTTCGACCGCAGCTATCTCGCCGGGGTCTGCCAGCGGGCCTCGGCCGCCGGCTATCTCGACGCAGCCGTCGAGTGCCTGCGCCGCTTCGACCGTCTCAATCCCAAGCCGCGCGGCGATGAACTGCTCGACCAGTTGTCGATCCGCGGCGAGGCCTTCAGCGCTTTCGAATGGGGTGACCGCTACCAGCAGCGCGTCCTCGACGCCGCGGCCAAGCAGAAGCTGCCCGACAACGCCGCCGCCCTGGTCTGGGCCCACCAGTTCACCAATACGCTCTATGGCGGCTCGAAGAACTATGCCGGACTGGTGCTGACGCTGCGCGACAGCCTCGACTCGGGGAAGATGGACTGCATCCGCAGCACCGACCTGATCGCCGCAGCCTTCCGCGCCGCCGGACGCGGGGGGTTCTACATGCTGCGCTGGTCGCGCGGATCGAGCGGCCATTCCATCGCCGCAGCCGACGTCGGCAAGGCAGGCAAGCAGAGTTTCGCCACGGCTGATGGCCTGGTCGGTGGCAAGCCGTCCGGCACTTTCCCCGAAGCCTATTTCTCAGGCCAGAAGGATGTCTACTCCGTGGAACTGCTCGGCCGCAGCCTTGACGGTTACGCCCTCTGCGCGACCTACTTCGTGCGCGGACCACAGGCCGGCCACCTGGTCCGCCAGCGGGTTCCTTGGCTATCGGGCTGGGAGAAGGCAGGTTCGGCCCAGGTGTTCAAGGGGCCGTTCCCGACCGCGCCGACGCTGCGCCCGTAAGCGATTCGCCGGTCGCATCGTGTGTCTGCACGGTGACCGTCATGCATCTATGTGGAGATCGTCTCCACTGTAGTGCGATCCACAGCGATGCTTCTGACTGAACCATCGACGCCGGGACACGCTTACCCCATGCCGGCGCCAGCACGCCGGACCGGGATCCTATGCGCCTACTCATCATTCTCCTGCTCGCCGCGTCCGCCCTGCTCCGCGCTGGAGAGGGGCTCTATGACGAGGTGACCCAGGGGGCGCTGCGCGTGCGCGCCGCCGATGGCCTGGTCATCGAGTGCCCGCTGCGCCATACCGCCTACCACGCCTCCATCGCCGGCCTGGTCGCGCAGGTCGAGGTGGTGCAGACCTTCGTCAACCCCTTCCCCGAGGCGATCGAGGCGGTGTACGTCTTCCCGCTCTCGCACGAGTCCGGCATCAACGGCATGACCATGGAGATCGGCGAACGCCGGCTGGTCGGGGCCCTGCTGAAGCGTGCCGACGCCCGCGCCGTCTATGACCAGGCGAAGGCGGCGGGGAAGACCGCCAGCCTGCTCGACCAGGAGCGGCCCAACGTCTTCACCCAGACGGTCGGGAACCTTCCGCCCGGCGGCGAGGTGCGCATCCGCATCGCCTATGTCGAGCGCCTGGCCTACGAGAACGGCGCCTACGAGTTCCACCTGCCGCTGGTGGTCGGGCCGCGCTACATGCCAGGTGGTCTGCTGCCTGGTGCGCCCAGCGGCAGCGGCACCCATCCGGACACCAATCAGGTGCCCGACGCTTCGCGGATCAGCCCGCCGGTGCTGCAGCCGGGCCAGCGTACCGGCCATGATGTCGCCATCCGGGTCGAGCTCGACGCCGGTCTCGCCATCCGCGATCTGACCAGCGCCAACCACCAGGTGGCGATGGAACGGCCGACGCCGGCGACGGCGACGATCGCGCTGGCGCCCGGTGACAGCCTGCCTAACAAGGACTTCGTCCTGCGCTATGCCGTCGCGGGCGCCAAGCCCGAGGTCGCCGCGGTCAGCCATGTCGGCGCCGACGGCGGCTGGCTGCTGCTTACCCTGCAGCCGGCCCAGGTCGCGGCCCAACTGGCGCCGCGCCGGCCGCGCGACCTGTGCTTCCTCATCGACATCAGCGGCTCGATGCACGGCGCTCCGCTCGACAAGGTGCGCGAGGCCATGCGAGCTCTGCTCGCCGCCGCCGGCCCCGAGGATCGCGTGCAGGTCATCACCTTCGCCAGCAGCACGCAGACCCTGTTCCCCGCCTACCAGCCGGCGACCCCGGAGACCATCGCCACGGCGCTCGCGTTCTCGCAGCAACAGACCAGCGGCGGCGGGACGGAGATGCTGCCGGCCGTGCGCCTGGCCCTCGACGAGCCGCTCGACGCCGGACGGATGCGCATGGTGGTGATGCTCACCGATGGCTATATCGGCAACGAGGCGGCGATCATCGCCGATGTCGGCACGCGCGGCAACGACCGCATCCGCTTCTGGTGCCTCGGCGTCGGCTCGTCGGTCAACCGCTATCTGGTCGATGGTGTGGCTTCGGCGGGCGGCGGCCTCGGCGTGGTGCTGGGCCTTGCCGACGACCCGGCGACGGTGGTCGGCGGCCTGATGTCGCGCCTGCACAGCGCCCAGCTCGACCGTCTCCGCATAGACTGGGGCGGCCTGCCGGTGAGCGACGTGGTGCCGCAGCGGCTGCCCTCGCTGTGGCCCGGCCGGCCGGTGCTGGTCAACGCCCGCTTCGCTGGTCCGGGCTCGGGCGTGGTCACGATCCATGGCGAGGTCGAGGGCCGGCCGATCGCCATCCCCGTCCCGCTCAGCCTGCCGGCGCAGGCCCCGGGGAATCCGGCGCTGCGCCCGCTGTGGGCGCGCCAGCGCCTGGGTGAACTGCGCTTCCAGGCCACCACCGGCCAGGGCTACGACCGCGAAGAGGAGATCACCGCGCTCAGCCTGCAGTACGGCGTGATGAGCGAATACACCAGCTTCGTCGCCGTCGATGAGCGGGTGGTGAATCCCGGCGGGCAGACGCGGCCGTTGAACGTCGCCGTGCCTCTGCCCGATGGCGTGACCAGCCACGCCTTGCCGGTGATCACCCGCGAGTTGCTGGAGGCGGCCATACCACAGGGGCGCGAAGCCGCGATCGCCGAGTCGGAACTGGGCGGCAGCGGAGCGTTCTTCGCGATCGGCGCCGGCGGCGGCGCGGCCGGCATGTTCGGCTCGCGCAGCGGCGGCGGCCGCCAGCGCGCCGTGGGCCGCGGCGGTGGCAGCAAGGGTTCGGAGAGCACGGTCGATGCCGGGCTCCGCTGGCTCAAGAAGCATCAGCAGCCCAACGGCATGTGGGATCCGGTCCAGTACCCGGCGAACTGCACCGAGGAGCCGAAGTGTGAGGCTGGCCAGGGTGGCAGCGACGATACCGTCGCCCTCACTGGCCAGGCGCTGCTCGCCTTCCTCGGCGCCGGCTACGACCACAAGACGCCGAACAAGCACCGCCCCGCGGTGCAGAAGGGGATCGACGCACTGCTCAGCCTGCAGCAGGCGGATGGCGGGCTCGGCGGCACGGTCGAGTCCCAGGCGCTCGCGACCACGGCCCTGGCCGAGGCCTACGCCATGACCAGCGATCCGGCCCTGCGCAAGCCGGCACAGGCGGGCGTGGACCGGCTGCTGGCCCTGCGCCTCGCCGTCGCCGACGGCAAGCCGCTGGCCTGGGGTCGGGCGCCAGCCATCGACACCCACGCCACGCTCCAGGCGGTGATGGCCCTCAAGTCCGCCCACGCTGCCGGACTGAACGCGGGCGACGGGCTGGAGCGGGCCAAGCTCTGGCTGGAGGGGGCCTGGCAGGCGGCGAATCCCGGCTGGAAGACGCTGGATCCCTACCAGGACGCGACCGCCTTCCCGGCCCACTGGGTGCCGGACGGGACGATCAGCGGCAGCGAAGCCGAAGCGGGCGCCACAGCAGCCGTCTTCCTCGGCCACCGGAGCGGTGATCAGTTGCTGGAGACGCTGGCCAACACCATCGGTCGCACCACCCCGGCCGAACGCGCGGCCGCTCCGCGCCGGACCTGGCTCGGCACGCTGGCGATGTTCCAGGTCGGTGGCGAGCACTGGAAGCGGTGGAACACCGCGGTCCGCGACGCCCTGGTGCTGAGCCAGCGCAAGGGCGACGGCTGCTTCGATGCCAGCTGGGACCCGCCGGTGCAGACTGGACGCGGCCGGTTGCAGAGCACGGTACACGCCCTGCTCAGCCTGGAGGTGTACTACGCCTATGCCCCGATCCGGAAGGTCCAGGCGCCTGCCGCGCCACAGAAGTGAGATCGGGCTGGCGACCGTTCCGCAGGTAGTTGAGTCTCCTGGGCGTTACGGCACCGTCCGGCATGGATGGCGCCGCGTGGATCGACAACCTGCCCGGCGGGCTCCTCGTGGATGGCCTCGCAGAGCGTGGGCGCAATGACATGTGCCACGGCAGGCAAGCCACTTCGTGACGGGCTGGGCCAGGGATGGGCCAGGGCTGGGCCAGGGATGGGCCAAAAATCGAGCGTACGTGATTCTGGTCTAGACTAAAATCGAGTACGCTCTAGTTTGGACTGCATGCCGGCCGCCCTGCCTCGGTTCTACGACGCGCTGATTTCCAGGCATATCGCCAGTTATCGGCAGATGGTATTCATCAGCGGCCCGCGCCAGGTTGGCAAGACCACGACGTCACGGCACCTGTCCGCCGACTACCTCGACTGGGACAACCCGGCGCATCGGAAACTCATCGCAGCCGGGCCGGAGGCTGTCGCCACGCATGTCGGCCTGGACAATCTCCGCGAGAAGCCCCCCGTCATCGCCATCGACGAGATCCATAAATTCGGACGCTGGAAAAACTGGCTCAAGGGATTCTTCGACCTCTATGCCGACCGCTGCCACCTGATCGTCACGGGGTCATCGCGCCTCGACGTGTATCGGCGCGGTGGCGACAGTCTGATGGGGCGCTACTTCCATTACCGCATGCACCCCTTCTCGGTGGGCGAACTGCTCGCACCGAACATCCCTGACTCGCTGACCCGACCGCCGCGGCCGTTGCCGGAAGCCCAGTGGAAGGCTCTGTGGGAACACGGCGGATTCCCCGAGCCTTTCGCCCAGCGCAGTCCGGTGTTCTCGCGCCGGTGGCGGGACTCGCGGCAGCAGCAGCTCCTGCGCGAGGATATCCGCGACCTGACCCTGGTGCGCGAGGTTGCACAGATCGGTCTGCTGGCCGAGATCCTGCAGGGCCGATCCTGCGATCAGATCGTGATGAAATCCCTGGCTGATGATCTGCATGTGGCTCCCGACACGGTCAAGCACTGGCTCGAGATCCTGGTGTCGCTGCACGTCGGCGTGCTGATCCGGCCCTGGTTCACCAACGTGACCAAGTCGCTGCGCAAAGAGCCCAAGTGGTTCCTGCGCGACTGGTCTGGGATCGAGGATCCAGGCAAGCGGGCCGAGACCTTCATCGCCTGCCACCTCTTGAAGGCGGTCGAAGGCTGGAGCGACCTGGGCCTGGGTACCTTCGAACTGCGCTACCTCCGCGACAAACAGCAGCGTGAGGTCGACTTCGTGGTGATCCGGGACCGCAAGCCCTGGTTCCTGGTCGAGGTGAAGTCGGGCCGCGATCACCTCAGTCCGGCGCTGAAGCACTACCAGGACCAGGTCAAGGCGCCGCACGCCTTCCAGGTCGTACTCGACCGCGACTTCGTCGCCGCGGACTGCTTCAGCCGGCATGAGCCGACCGTGGTCCCGGCCAAGACGCTCCTCAGCCAACTGTTGTAGCGGGTAGCACTGCTGACGGGTAGGGTCGTGATTGGCGTTGACCAGTCGGGTCGTGAGGGGCGTAACGGCTGGTTTGACGCTGGCCGATGCATTCACGTGTCGTTGATTCGGGTTGACGAGTACGGTCGGCCTGGGACCGCTAGAACCAATGGCGTTTAGCAACGCGTTGCACCGCCCTTGATCCGTCCTCCTATTGCCGCAGCCGAACTTTTTGCATCGCGAAATTTGAGGATATGTGGGCGCTCGGACGTCCTTCGGGCCTGTCTCCCGGGTCGACGACGGGCACGGTTCTGCCAGAGATAGC